>ONZY01002678.1_pt1 | contig 9414 bp, 10 predicted proteins | sample 1671451 | NCBI WGS metagenome assembly ONZY01 (sample SAMN06348158, study PRJEB24527) | human gut metagenome | biome: human gut; feature: ankylosing spondylitis patient; material: feces | host: Homo sapiens | place: China | collected 2015-10 | reverse complement strand
CGATGTTGCGGATAACTCTCCCTTTAGAGCCGCCATCGGCTGGGCTGTAAAAGAGGGGATCACCAACGGAACGAGTGCAACCACCTTTAGTCCCGGCAATACATGCACAACGGCGCAGATCTTGACATTCCTGTGGCGCGCCAACGGTTCTCCCAACTCCAACGCCGCTTGTCCCGCATCTGATGTGGCAGAAACCAGTCCGTTCTACAAAGCACTGTGCTGGGCCAACGAGAAGGATCTGATGACCAAAGGCAGTGGAAGCACGCCTTGTACCAGAGCCGCTGCCGTTACATATCTTTGGAAGCTGGCTGGAAGTCCTAAGATGTCCGTGAATAGCAGTTTTACCGACGTACCTGCCAGTGCTGATTTTGCTCAGGCTGTTGCATGGGCGGTGGAGCAGGGCGTGACCAACGGTGTCAGCGCATCGGAATTTGCGCCTGACAGCACCTGTACCCGTGGGCAGATCGTGACCTTCCTTTATCGCAACTTGCTTGATTGAGTATTTTGCCCCCGCTTTCAAATTTTCTCTGCAAACACAGCCAAGCGAGATGTAGCAACAATGTTGCTACATCTCGTTGACTTTTTTGATGTCGTCGGATATACCATGACCAAGAAAACAATCAAGTGAGGAGGAATCCGAAGTAGAAAACATTGTGACAGCGCCCAAGACGGATATGTTCCGTTTCCGCATCAATCCTGAGATCAGAAAACAGGTCGAAGAGGTATATGCTAAAAACGGTTTGACCTTTACGGAGATAAAGACAAATAGCCTGCATAGAAGACGGTTTAAAATCTGCCTTGCAATAAACAAAGAGGACGCCCCCGGTAATGCAAAATTTGCGCCGCCATAGACAAAGATAAGGCGGCACAGCCCCGAGGGGCAAATGATAACTTTCTGATAACAGTTCGGTTTTCCGATAGCTTTGTTCCCTTGATTACGGTATTGTTCGTTGCGAAAGGGGCTGATTTTATGCCGAAAAGACGAGCAAACGGCGAGGGGAACATCCGAAAGCGCAAGGATGGCCGCTGGGAGGGCCGGTACACAGTTGGACAAGATCCCGAAACCGGAAAAGCCATCATCAAGAACGTGCTGGGTAAAACGCAAGCCGAGGTCAAGGAGAAACTGAAAAAGGCCATCGAGGAAAATGTCGGCATCGACTATGGACGGGCCAAGACCTACACGGTGGGTAGCTGGCTGGAAGTCTGGCTGGAAAACTACGCCAGAGTGAAACTCCGTCCATCGACCTTCAAAACCTCGCAAGGCTTTCTAAAAAACCACATCAAGCCGCAGATCGGCAGCGTTCCACTGGCAGACCTCACTTCTCTGGACTTGCAGCGGTTCTACAAGCACCTGCTGGACGGCGGGCGAGTAGACCGCATCGAAGCGAAAAAGAAGCCAAAAGGACTGGCACCGAAAACCGTCCGTAATATCCACCAGATGATCGGCTCGGCGTACAACCTCGCTATGGAGCAGAAACTGGTAACCCGCAACCCCACACAGGGCTGCGCCCTGCCGAAAGTCGAACACAAGGAGATGAAAACGCTGACCGCCGACCAACTCGGTGCCTTCTTCCAGGAGGCCAGGGACAGCGGCGTGTACGAACTCTACTACCTCGACCTCGCCACAGGACTACGCCGTGGGGAACTGCTGGGATTGAAGTGGACGGATGTGGACTTCCAGCACGGAGCACTGAAAATTCAGAGAGCCATCTCTCGGCAGAATGGCAAAGTGGTCGAGGCACCGTTGAAAACGAAAAACGCCTACCGCACACTGCCGTTGTCGGCGGATGCGATAGACGTTCTGATGCAACAAAGAAGAAAAACGGGTAACAGCGAATGGGTATTCCCATCGCCGACCGGAGGCCCCATGTCACCGGACAGCGTCCTGCATATGCTCCAGCGGGTGCTGAAACGGGCAGGGCTGCCACGCATCCGCTTTCACGATCTCCGCCACACCTTCGCGACCATGGCCCTGCAAAACGGCGTGGACGTCAAGACCGTCAGCAGTATGCTGGGCCACTACTCGGCGGGTTTCACGCTGGATACCTACGCCCACGTCACCACTGACGCGCAGCTCAAAGCGGCGCGAACGATGGGGAACATCCTCTCCCGTGCGGTATAGACCTTTCCGCTATCCGCTCCCGTTGGGGTCAGCGTTTGGGTCAGAAAAAAGCAGTATCCGAAAATAGCAACTTATGAAAAGCAAAAGTCCTCGAAATCAGACGATTTCGAGGACTTTTGGTACGCCGTGAGGGATTCGAACCCCCGGCCTTCTGGTCCGTAGCCAGACGCTCTATCCAGCTGAGCTAACGGCGCGTGTCTCATATCGGACAACGGTGTTATACTACCACAGCTTTCAGGGAAATGCAAGAGGAAATTTCAAATTTTTAGAAAAAATTTTGGACCGCTCAAAACAATGAATTTGACAAGGAACGTGCGGAAAGGGTACAATAACGTTGATTTTGATTTTTTGCAAGGAGCACACTATGGAAAATACGTTCAAAGGCAGTAAAAACTATGTGGCGAGCTCGGAGCTGATGAATGCGGTGAACATCGCGATGGCACTCAAAAAACCGCTTCTCATCAAGGGCGAGCCGGGCACGGGAAAGACGATGCTCGCCGAGGCTGTGGCCGAGGCGCTGGGCAAAAAGCTCGTCATCTGGAGCGTCAAGTCCACGACGAAGGCACAGGACGGCCTGTACGTCTACGATGTGGTGCAGCGTTTATACGACAGCCAGTTCGGCACATCCGGCGTGGACGATATCGCAAAGTATATCAAGCTCGGCAAGCTCGGCGAGGCGTTTTCCGCCGACGAGCAGGTCGTGCTGCTGATCGACGAGGTCGACAAAGCAGACCTCGAGTTCCCGAACGACCTTCTCTGGGAGCTCGACAAGATGGAATTCTACATTCCCGAGACGAAGGAGACCATCAAGGCCAAGCACCGTCCCATCGTCATCATCACCTCGAACGCGGAAAAGGAGCTGCCGGACGCGTTCCTGCGCCGCTGCATCTTCCACTATATTGAATTCCCCGACCAGCAGCAGATGGAAAAGATCATCCGCGTCCACTTCGATCATGTCGACGAGACGCTTTTGATGCAGGCGATGCAGGCGTTCTACTATATCCGCTCGATCGACTCGGTGGAGAAGAAGCCCTCGACATCCGAGCTTGTCGACTGGATCCGCGCGCTCGAGCTTACCGGCGTGGACACGTCCTGCATCACGAAGAAGATCCCGTTCATCGGGGTGCTCCTCAAAAAGGACAAGGATATCTCCACCGTGCAGCGCCGACTGAGAAGATAAGAACGCCATGTTTACTGGATTTTTCTATCTTCTGCGCGCGCACGGCTTTCGCGTCAGCCTGAATGAGTGGATGACGCTCATCGAGGGGATGATGCTGGACCTGCAGCACGATTCGCTCACGGGCTTTTACGAGCTCTGTCGCGCGGTGCTCGTCAAGTCCGAGGCGGATTACGACAAGTTCGACCAGATCTTCCTTGAATACTTCGACGGCGTGCCATATCAGGATGAGCTTCCCAAGGAGCTGATGGACTGGCTCAACAACCCTGCCGCCGCAATGGAGGAGTTCCGCAAGTTCCTGCGCACGCAGGGCTATGAGGAAAAGAGCATTGAGGAAATTCTCAAAATGTTCGAAGAGCGCCTCAAGGAGCAGACCGAGGAGCACAACGGCGGCTCGTACTGGATCGGCACGAACGGCTACTCGAATTTCGGCAACAGCGGCCACAGCCCGCAGGGCATCCGCGTGGGCGGGAAGAGCATGTACCGCCGCGCGTTTCAGGTGGCAGGGGAGCGCAGGTTCCGCGACTTCCGCAAGGACAATGTGCTCGATATTCGTCAGTTTCAGATGGCGTTCCGCCTGCTGCGCCAGTATTCTGAGCAGACACAGGAGGCCAAAACGGAGTTCGACGTGGATGAAACCATCCGTGAGACCTGCGACAACGCCGGCACGCTCTCCGTCTGCTACAAGCGCCCGCGCAAAAATACCGTCAAGGTGCTGATGCTGATGGATTCCGGCGGCTCAATGGACTATTATTCGAACCTCTGCTCGATGCTCTTTCAGGCGGCGCGGCAGTCAAACCACTTCAAAGAGCTGCACGTCTACTACTTCCACAACTGCATTTATTCAAGCGTCTATACCGACCCGCGCATGTACCGCGAGCACGCGGTGCCGACGGACTGGATCCTGCAGAATTTCGGCAGCGAGTACAAGGTCATTTTAGTCGGCGATGCGCTGATGGACATGTACGAGCTGATGGAAAAGCGCTACGACTACCGCACCGGCGAGGCGAAATGGTCGGGTCTTGATCAGATCAAGCGCTTCCGCGAGCACTACGATCACCTGATTTGGTTCAATCCCGAGGAGCCCCCGCGCTGGGGCGGCTACTGGGGCGAGAGCTACGGCTATATCGCAAGGGCGGTAGACATGTACCCGCTGACCGTCGACGGTCTCGAGCGCGGCACGAAAAAGCTGCTCGTGAACCGGTAAAGGAATAAAAAAGAGGACGGGAGTTACCCGCCCTCTTTTTGACCCACGGCGGTAAAATTGGTGTCCAAACGGAACAATTTCGCCCGATGGGGAAAGACAAGCGGCAAAAGCTGTGGTATACTGCCAAACAGTTAGAGACAACTAACCCGAAAAAGACAGGAGCGGAAGAGATGACCGCAGAGAAACTATTTGAACATCAGGGCGCTATTTTGCTGGCGCAGAGCGACGGCTGCGCGGTCTGGCAGTTTCGAAACGAGACCGGCGACGGCACGATGACCACCTATGAGATCTTCTCGGGCGTGATGCTCGCGTTCAACGACTTTCACATGGAGCGCTACGAGTGCGATTTTGTGGCCGACCGGCGGATGCTCGCCATCGACCACTGCCGCGAGGGGCGCATGGAATACCCCGCGGGCGACAACTTAGTCGCCTACACGGCGGCGGGGGATACGTCGCCGATAAACTCGCCGCCCTCCAGCAGGAGCTCTACAAGGACTTCGTCACGACCGACCAGCTCGCCAAGGCGGATGATGCCCGCGCCCTTGCCACCGAGAACGGCAAGACCATGGCTGAAAAGGCCCACAAGCTTGGCGTTGAGCTCGTCGAGTACATCACGAAGGATGAAGCGCTCCAGCCGAGCGTGTTCACCGATGTCAAGGAAGGCGCCTACTATGTGGACGCTGTGAACTGGGCCGTGGATAAGAAGGTCACCTCCGGCAAGACCGTGACGACCTTCGCCCCCAACGACTCCTGCACCCGCGCGCAGGCCGTCACGTTCCTGTGGCGCGCCGCCGGCAGCCCCGAGCCGACCGCAAGCGAGATGACCTTCACCGACGTGAAGGCGGACAGCTACTACTATAAGGCCGTTTTGTGGGCCGTCGAGAACAAGATCACCTCTGGCATGAGCGACACGCTGTTCGCGCCCGACGCGACGTGCTCGCGCAGTCAGATCGTGACGTTCCTGTATCGCATGCAGAACAGCCCTGAGAGCAAGGCGGAGAATCCGTTCACCGATGTCAAGGCGGACGCCTACTACGCAAACGCCGTCCTGTGGGCCGTGGAAAACGGCGTGACCGCCGGTGCGAGCGCGACGACTTTCGACCCCGCGGGCGACTGCACGCGCGGGCAGATCGTCACTTTCCTCTATCGCTGCCTGAGCAAGTAAGCGATAAAAGCAAACAGGAGAGCCCCCGAAGATTTTCTTCGGGGGCCCCTTTTTGCGGAACGGGCGGGAGAAATATCAACAGAAGTTGATGCTGCGTTGAGAAAGAGTTCATCTACTTGCGGTAAAAATATAAAATCTGATGTTGTAAGTTCCGGCGGGGATGCCCACAGATGAGGTTTTTATCTTTCAGGAAGGAAGAAACGAACGATGCGAGTGAAGATTATTTCCGACAGCACGTGCGACCTGTCGCCCGCGCTGCTCGAGCGCTATGATATTGCCGTCACGCCGCTGTGCGTCATCAAGGACGGCAAGGACTTCCACGATGGTGTGGACATCACGCCCGCCGACATTTTTGCCCACGTGGACGGCGGCGGAGACCTTTGCAGCACGTCGGCGGTCAGCCAGTACGAGTACGGCGAGATGTTCGCGCGCTACACGAACGAGTATGACGCGGTGGTGCAGATCACCATCGGCGCGAATTTCTCCTGCTGCTATCAGAATGCCTGCGCCGCGGCGCAGGAGTATGCGAACGTCTTTGTGGTCGATTCGGAGAATCTGAGCACCGGCCAGGGCCTTCTGGTCGTCGCGGCGGCGAAGCTCGCCGAGCAGGGCCTTTCCGGCGTGGAGATCGCCGAGCGCGTGCGCGCGCTCGCGCCGAAGGTGGAAGCGAGCTTTTTGATCGAGCGCCTCGACTACATGCGAAAGGGCGGCCGCTGCTCGGCCGTGGCCGCGCTGGGCGCGAATCTTCTGCACCTGAAGCCCTGCATCGAGGTGCGAAACGGCAAGATGGCCGTGTGCAAGAAGTACCGCGGCTCGTTTGAAAAGTGCATCCGCCAGTATGTAAAAGAGCGCCTTGACGGGCGCGACGACATCGCGCCGGAGCTCGCGTTCATCACCCACGCGGCGGCGGACGCGAACGTCGTGGCCGCGGCGAAGGAGGAAGCGGCACAGTACGGATCGTTTGAGACCGTCGAAGAGACGCAGGCGGGCTGCACCGTCTCGTGCCACTGCGGCCCGAACACGCTCGGCATCCTGTTTGTGAGAAAGTAAAGGAGAAACCACCGTATGGCTCGCCATACGGTGGTTCTTTTTCAGCATTTTGCGCTTTTTCGCCAAAAGACGACTGCCAGCGCGGCGCAGACCGCGATGGCGGCGGCATAGGGGATGACGAGCAGAAACGCGGTGCTCGCCGGTGCGCTGTAGGAAGCGTAGCGGATGCCCCAGAGCATGTCGCAGTAGTTGAATGCGACGGCGGCGCACATCACGTCGGAGAGCAGGATCGCCAGCGCGGCGAAGGTACAGGACAGAGCTTTCATGGAGAGACCTCCTTGTTTATTTGTGTTTCGTACTTTTGAGCAGCAGCGCCGCGCCCGCGGCAATGGCCGCGACGCAGAGCAGCAGAAAAATGCCGCTGCCGTCGATGCGGATCATCGACGATCCGCTGATCTGCGCGGGAACGGACGGGACAAGGATCGACAAAACGCCATAGACGATCAGCGCGGCCGCGCCGCCGAAGCAGAGAATGAGGCTCAAAAGCTGCATCGTCCGGTGCTCCTCCTGCGCTTCGGCGGGCGCGGCATCCGGCGCACCGCCTTTTAGAAGGTAGTCGAGCGAGACACCGAAGTAATTGCTCAGTGCGAGGAGCTTGTCGCTCTCAGGCGTCGCGCTGCCGCCCTCCCATTTGGAGATGGCCTGACGCGAGACGTTCAGCGCCTCTGCAAGCTGCTCCTGCGAAAGACCGCTCTTTTTGCGCAGTGCATAGAGTTTTTCAGGTAGTGCCATGGTTCCTCCTTTCGCAAAGAGCATAACGTTATTGCGCGCAAAACGCCATATATTTCAGTAGGCAATCGCGCAACCGTGGGTAGCAATGAAGACTTTTTGCGGAAAACAGTCCTGTTTTTGCCCATTTTACCATGCGGAGGGAGAGAGTGCCAGCGGAGAGCAAAAAATCGCCCGAACCACAATTTGTTCGGGCAATTTTGGTTCAGTTCTGTTCCTCGGAGGGGGTGTTCTTCTTTTCAAGCTCCGCGCGCAGCATGCGGTTTTCAGCCTGCAGGGCGTCGAGCTTGTCATTCAGCGGGGCGAGCTGCTTTTTGAGCTCGCGCGCGACGATGCCCTGATAGAATTTGTACCGGCTCGCTGTGCCGGCTGCGGCGCACACGACAGTCACGCCGCCGGCGATGAGACCGGCCTTTTTCCAGTCGACCTTGCGGACGACTTGCAGCACGGCGCGCTGGTCGAGCTTTTTGCCGCGCAGCGGCGCGGGCGCAGCGCTCTCCGCGCGCACGGGGAGAATGTGGATGGTTTCGAGCATTTTCATCGGATCGTCCTCCTTGATCCATGTTATTTTTCGACTCTAAAGGTACCATGCCGCATGCGGAATGTCAACCGCGGGGATGCGTTGCAATGGATAGAAAAACGTGCTATGATGACCGAAGATTTTTGATTCGAAAGGAAGCGAGGGGAGCGATGCTCCCGCGTTGACATGATCGCGATTCTGCTTGCGCCGGTGTACCTGCTGGCGAATTACTATTTACTGCGCCGCGTGATGGGCTGGGTGAAGGCTTGGTTCCCGTTTTTCCGCACAGCGCGCCACTGGGCGCTGCCCGTGGCTGTGCAGGCGTTTCTGGCCTGCTCCATTGTCATCGCGTTTTTCCTGCCGGAGGGGCGGGCGCGGCGCGTGATGAAGCTCATCGGCAACTACTGGCTCGGCGTACTGCTGTATGTGCTGCTCGCGGTCATCGCGGCGGACCTGCTGCGGCTGCTGCTGGGGTACGTGCTGCCGTTCAAGCACATTTTTGTCACGACACAGATGCACCGCATCGCGGGCTGTGTGTGCGCGCTGGTCATTTTGATCGCATCCATTTGGGGCGTCGTCAACGCGCGCATCATCCACGTGACGCCGTATGACGTGACGGTCGATAAGACTGTTGAGGGCATGGACGAGATGAAGGTCGTGCTCGTGGCCGATCTGCACCTTGGCTACAACATCGGCGAAAAGCAGATGCAGCAGATGGTAGACAGGATCAACGAACAGGACGCCGACCTCGTCGTCATCGCGGGAGACATCTTCGATAACGAGTGGGAGGCGGTGGAAGCCCCTGAGACCATCGTCACCACGCTGCGCGGCATCCGGTCGAAATACGGCGTTTACGCCTGCTACGGCAACCACGACATCGAAGAGCCGGTCCTTGCGGGTTTCACCTTCCGCCAGAGCGAGAAGAAGGAGAGCGACCCGCGCATGGACGAATTTTTGAAGAACGCGAACATTACGCTCTTGCGCGACGAGGGCACGCTTATCGACGGAAAGTTCTACCTCTATGGCCGCCCCGACGCGCACCGCCCGGGCCGCGGCATCGAGACGCGCAAGACGCCCGATGAGATCACGGCAGGTCTGGACAAGGATAAGCCCATCATCGTCCTCGACCACCAGCCCAAGGAGCTGCAGGAGCTTGCGGACGCGGGCGTCGACATAGACCTCTGCGGCCACACGCACGATGGACAGATGTTCCCGGGAAATCTCACCATCAAGCTGATGTGGGAGAATGCCTGCGGGTATCTTCAAAAGGGAAAGATGCACAACATCGTCACCTCCGGCGTCGGCCTGTTCGGACCCAACATGCGCGTGGGGACAAAAGCAGAGATTTGTCCTATTACCATCTATTTTGCATAAATGCAAAGCACTTTGCGGCACTTGTAGATCGGAAGAGCACACGTCTGAACTCCAGTCACACTTGAATCTC
>ONZY01002651.1_pt1 | contig 9545 bp, 5 predicted proteins | sample 1671451 | NCBI WGS metagenome assembly ONZY01 (sample SAMN06348158, study PRJEB24527) | human gut metagenome | biome: human gut; feature: ankylosing spondylitis patient; material: feces | host: Homo sapiens | place: China | collected 2015-10 | reverse complement strand
TTCTTTTTGCGCTTAACGTTCGTAGCCACAATTACTCCTCGTCTTCGTCCTTCTTCTTAGAAGCCTTCTTCTCGGTCAGGATATTCACTTTTTGGGCAAAGGATACAGATGGAATCAGCACGAGGGCTGCCATCACAAAAATCTTTTGTACTTTTATCATTGTCTTAGTCTTTGTTTTATAAATAAAGACGCAGTTTCCTTCTTTTTGTAATCAATGAAGGAACATTCGTTTGTGGGGTCTAAAACAATAAAAGGATAGAGTATGATACGTATATCGTACATATTCTATCCTTTTAATTTACTATTTTCTTATTTTATCTTTTTCAAATCCACTTCCTTATACGCCACTCTCTGGCGGCGCCAGGTGTAGATGCAATGCAGTTTGCCATCCTTTCCCTCGATGATACCTGGATAGGAATACTGGTTGATAGGACTGTCCTCCAGGGTGAGGAGATGACGCCAATGGGTGCCGTCATCGCTGATGGCAAGACTCAATGGTGTGCGAGGTCCCTTCTTGGTTCCCGGCAAGGTCTCGAAATTGTTATAGATGAGCACGTGTCTGCCATCCTTCAGGGTGACAGCATCCGTACCGCTCTGGTTGTTCTCGATGTCGAGCAGGGTAACCGGAGTCCAGGTATCACCACCGTCGCTGCTGAAACTGGTGGCAAGTTTGGCATTATGGGTACGCATCAGAACCTGCAATCTGCCATCCTTCAACTTCAGGATAGATGGCTGGATACTGTAGATATATCTTGCCTTCTCACCCTCCTTGTAGATAGGATGCTCCATATCCACCGTAGCCGAATCCACATCATCGGTACGAGGCTTCAGTTCGGCATCTACCGGACCCACATACTTCCACTTTTTGGTCTTCAAGTCGAGAATCTCCACATGGAATCGCCAACCCTTGTTCTCGGTACTGGAACCGCAGATGAGTCTGCCGTTCACCATTTCCGGCTTGTTCTTGATAGGACCGAGGAAACCGTCTGGCAAAGCCTCCGGATCACTCCAGGTCTTACCGCCATCCTTCGATTTCACAAGACAGCCCGTCCAGTCGCCAACCGTAGAACCCACCTTATAGAACAGCCATATCTCGCCATCCGGCATAGTATAGAGCACAGGGTTCCAGCAAGACTTGCGCTTCAGATTGGCAGGCAACTTGATATTGGCTGACTTAGAGCGGAAATCATATTTGTAGCCGGCTGGCACACCGAAACGGCGCAATCCATCCTTGATAGGTCCCTTATCAGCCGGAGTTGTCTTCTCATCGATGCCCGAAAGACCCGCCTTCTTAGCCTCAGGAGTACCCAGGCGATAAACACCATCGGCAGCCAGGATAGGTTTCTCCCAAGCCTTGGCACCCTTCGGCTTACGACTTACCCAGATGCAGACATCCGGATTGCGCTCGAAGGTACCGCCGAAGTAAGCAGCCACCAGGTCACCATTCTTCAACTGGGTGATGGTAGAGGCATGAGCCGATGGGAAGCCGCTGTAATCATAAAGGAATTCATCCTTCAGGATGGCAGCATCGCGGGTAGGGATTTCTACCGAATAATGATAATCGCCACTACCCACCGTCTCAACCTTGCCATCAGGCAGATAGACATCGGCTGTGGTGTTGCAAGGCACGGTGATATCCCAATCCACATGCTGCAAGGTCTTTTTCCACTGGCTCTTCACTACTCCGTATGGAGTCTCGTAATCAGCTTTTACCGATTCGCAGTTCTGAATACTGAAGGCTGGCTTCAGCACGATGTGCTTGTAAGCCACGCTGGCATCAGCCTCAGCCACCTGCTGCACGTTGACACCCTTCTGCTGGATACCTCCCAGATACTGATAGCACCAGGTAAGCAAGTCACCCAGAAGCATCACATGATTGCCCGAATTCATCTTCGGATCAGCCTTGTCGCCATTCCAGAGTTCCCAGATGGTAGTGGCTCCGTTCTCTGCCATATACCCCCACGACGGATAGGTACGCTGGGTAGCCAGGAGATAAGCCACATCAGGGAAACCGTTGTCGCTCAAACCGCGAAGGAGCCAGGAGATGCCGATGACACCGCAGTTGACATGTTCCTTGGCATCGATGCAGATGCCCTTCACTACCTGCTTGATGAGTTCGCTGCGCAACTCCTGGGGAGCGATGCCGAAGGAGAGTGCCAGGAGATTGGCAGTAGAGGTATTGTTGCCATAATAGATGCTGTCTGGATAAAGCACATGACCCGGACGACGGGAAGTTCCTGCCTTGTTGGTGAGGAACTGCTTGTTGAAGACTTCTATCATCCCGCTTCTGCGGTCTGCCCAAACCTTAGCTTCTTCCTTCAAGCCCTGCAGGTTTGCAAACTGCTCTGCCAGCTGCAAACAGCGGATTGTATAGGCGGTGGCTATCAGCTTGCCATCGGTCTTTCGCTTCGGATCCTGACTGTGAATCAGTTCCAGTTTCTCCGGTGGCACGCACCAGTCGCCGTATTTATCCTTGGTGATGATGCCGTTCTCATCCGTATATTCAGCCAGGATATGATTGATCCATTTTCTGATGGATGGATAAGAATCGATGATAGGCTGCCTGTTGCCAAACTGATGGTAGAGCATATCACAGGTGAAAGGCAGAGCTGCCGGCCAGGTGACATCATCGGTATAATAATTCCAGAAAGCAGGAGCCACATCCGGGATGTTGCCATCCGAACGCTGGGCATCACAGATATCGTGCATCCACTTGCTGTAGAGTCGCTCGTTGTAAAAAACGAAACTCTCTCCCAGCGAACCCACCGTGCGGTCGCCCAACCAAGGCTGGCGCTCGTTGCGCTGCGGACAGTCTACCGGCATACCCTTGTAATTGCCGTAGATGCCCCACCATGCATTCTTCAACACCTTATTTAATATCGTATCAGAAGTCTCGATATGTCCGATGGTAGCCATCTCATCGCTCACGGTATAAGCGGTGAAATCCTCCTTGCGGGCATTCTTCATACCGGTGATGGCAGCATAGCGGAAACCATGATAGGAGAAGACCGGGCGCCAAGGCTTGCCGTTCTCCTTACCATTGCAGACATAGATATCCTCAGAGAGGGCATTGCGGAAGTTGTCGAGATACAGACTGCCGTCAGCCTGCAGTTTCTCGGCATATTTCACACGGATGGTATCACCCTGCCTGCCACGGACCTGGAAACCGATCCAGCCCGCCATGTTCTGTCCGAAATCTACGATGAGTGTATCGTGGCGATGCTTCAGACTTACCGGATGACCGAATTCCTTCTCAACCATTCCCGTCATCGGCTGCGCCATCAGCGTACCGTCAGGAATGGCACAGCGCTCGGCTTTCTGCCACTGGCTATCGTCGAAACCAACCTGGGTCCAGCCTTTCAGCGCCTGTTCCCTGCGGGCATCATACTCCTCGCCATCATACTCGTTGTTGCTGCGGATAGGACCATCGAAGCTCAACTTCCATGTATTGTTGGTAGCCCAGGTTTCAGTCTTTCCGTTCTCATACTCCACCTTCACGTTGATGCGGCATTTCGGATAACCGAAAAAAGGCGTCTTGTATGCCTTCTCCTGTCGCATCGGAAACATTCTTCCGTTGCCCAGTTTGATGGCGATGGCATTCTTCTCAGTCAGGAGCGAAGTGACATCGAACGTATTGTAGTAAATAGTCTTGCGGTAATCGGTTGGTGCAGGCTGCAATGCCTGGCTGCCGCCCATACGCTGTCCGTTGACGTAGAACTCATAGACACCGAGTCCGGCAACATAAGCCACCGCCCGCTTCACCTTACCTTTTGCCGCAAAGTCCTTGCGGATATAGCGTGCTGCCAGTCGGGTATGCATGCCTTTCTGTTCTCCAGGCTGCAGGTCTTCCAAGCCAATCCAGGTACCGCTCCATTTGGTTTCACCGAGCAGTCCGATGGTGAAGAGCTGCGGTTCGGTCCATTCCGATTTTCCTTTATTGGTAGTGATACGCACCTTCCAGTAAGCTTGAGCGCCACTCAGCAGCGCCTTGCCCTGATAAGGAATCCACAGCTGTTCATCGCTGTTGCGTTCACCGCTATCCCATAAATCCGCCTCGTTTCTATCCAGTTTTTCTCTGGAAGAAGCTACAAGAATCTGATAACTCGTCTGCACCACACCCTTCCTGTCAGAAGTAATCTGCCAGGAGAAGCGAGGGGTTGAAGTTCCGATTCCCAAAGGATTCACCCGGTTCTCCGTCCGCATCTTCACCACGTCAACATGACTGGCAGCGGAAAGCGGAAGTGCTGCCGACAGCGATGCCGTCAGCAACACACTCATCAATATATTATTCTTCATTTGAATTCTTTACTCTTCGTTCTTCACTCTTCACTTTATTTACTCATTCAAATCTCTTTTCTTACCAGCCAGACTCTGGTCTTCTATCATCTTCTGGTCTTTCTTCAGATAGTCCTTGCTGGCATCAATGGCGATGAAAACACCATCGCTGATGCCGCGGGTAGCCTTCTGAGGAGCGAAGGTGATGACCTTGTTGTCAAACTCTCCGATGTATTCCAGCTGTCCGTTGGCAGCATCCATCCACCATACGTTCTTTCTGCTGCCCGAAACCTTGCGGAGGTCGAGTTTCATCGGAACACAGTTGTAATTGTAAACCAGCAGATAATCGTTGCCTCGGGTAGCCAGCAGACGGTTATATCTTTCGCCATTCTCACCGGCAATAATGCTCTGGTCAGGCACACGCTCAAAGTATGGCAGAGAGAGCATCAGATTCTTGAGATGCTTCATCTGGTTGAATCCAGGATCGTTGAGCGCCACATACCAAGGCTTCTCGGCTCCATCACTTCCATAACTGGTAGGATAGCCCGGCTTCAACATCTGCATGATGGCATTATGACCATAGGTATGGCCGCAGGAACCGGCAAAGACACTCCAGTAGGCATAGCGGCGAACGTCATAATCCTGCCAGCGCTCCTCATTAGGATCGTGCAAGCCCTTCGGAATATCCTCGTAGCTCGGTTCGGCATCGAGCACAGGTTTGATAGGCTTGTATGCCCAGGTAGAATCCACATACATCCAGTTGTCCTCCTCGGTATTGTCAGGGATAGGATAATCCTTATTGCCCATACGCTGACCATACTTGCGATGACCACTCTGGAAGGTATGGAAATCGAGCCATTTCGCCTTGCTCCACCATTTGGCAGAAGTATATCTGCCACGAGGATGATAGGTCATGAGATGATTGTGATCGATGCTCTTGATGCTGGTAGCGAGCGACTCCCACACCTCTGGGTGGATATCACCCTGGATATCGCCACCCATCACCCAGATGATATTAGGCGAATTCTTATAGCGGTTGGCAAGGAACTTTCCGTATGCCTTAGCCTGCTGTGCATTGATATTCTCTGCCTTTACCTGAGAACCCCAGATGGTTACCATGCCGATGTAGATGCCGTTCATCTCGGCAAGTTTGATGATGTAGTCGAGATGATCCCAATAGCTGTAGACACCTGCAGGGTCTGCCTTTGACAAATCCCATCCGGCAGGGAGCGACTGCTGACCGTAGATATTAAAGGAAGGTGTGCCGTCCATCACCTGGATGAGAACGGTATTGAATCCCGCTACACGGCATTTCTGAAGATAATACTGTGCCTCGGCTCTATCCAGACGTTCCGGCAGAAGCCAGCCGGTATCACCCAACATGAAGAACGGCTGTCCGTTTTCAAACTGCAGGAATCGCTGGTTGGCAGAAACCTGTAATTTACCATTAGCCCAAGGCTTTTCGTTTTTAGCGGCAGAGGCAGCGGTAAAGATTCCGCAAGCCAGCGCCAATGTTATCATTATTTTTTTCATTTTCTAAAGGAGTTTAGATGTTAAGGAGTGAAGACCCATGTTTTTAAAACAATCGGATGGTCTCTCCCTTTCGTGTAGTGATGTCATAGGTATTTGCCTTTGGCAACACCACCTTGTTGAGTTTCACTTCTGAATGATTCTGCATCTGTGGCTGTTCGAAGGCAGAAAAGAGCGGATTCGGATTCTTGCCCTTGGCAGATTTCATACCCTTAATGCCCTTTAACCGGTTGCCTGCCGGCAGACGGAGACGGAGATTGCCACCGAGAGTAGAACGGATCTTGAGCGAGGTAATTCTGCCATTCTTCCATGCCAGTTCCTCGATGAGGAAACCACCTCTGGTGCGGAGCCCCTGTACCTTTCCTTCAGCCTTCCAGACATCAGGAAGAGCCGGCAGAATATTGACACATCCGTCATGACTCTGCATCAGCATTTCTGCGATACCGGCTGTACAGCCGAAGTTGCCATCTATCTGGAACGGTGGATGCGCATCGAAGAGATTGCGATAGGTTCCACCTTTCTTCTTGTTCAATCCGTAGGCGAGGAAGTGGTCATCCGTCAGGGTCAACTGGTTGTGAATCAGCTTGTAGGCATGATTACCATCCAGAAGGCGAGCCCAGAGACAAACCTTCCATCCCATCGACCAACCTGTACTCGGGTCGCCACGATGTATCAGCGAAGTACGGGCAGCATCGAAGAGTTCCGGTGTCTTCTCCGGTGTAATCTGATTACCTGGATAGAGGGCGTAGAGATGACTCACATGGCGATGATTATCCTGAGGATCATCCCAGTCCTTGATCCATTCCTGCAGCTGTCCCCACTTGCCAATCTGCATCGGAGCCATTTTTCCTAACACTTCCTTCAGATGAGCTGCATATCCGGCATCTTCTCCCAGAATCTCGCTCGCTCTGATGACAGAAGAGAAGAGTTCGTGGAGCAATTCATTATCCATCGTGGTGCCATAGCTCATGGCTATCTTTCCATCCTTCGAAGGATGCACATTCTCTGGACTCACAGCTGGCGAAATCACGAGCCAGCCATGCTCTGGCTCCGGTATCAGCATCTCATCGAGGAAAGTGGCTGCACCTTTCATAATCGGATAAGCCTTGCGCAGAAATTCCTTGTCGCCACTATAGAGATAATGTTGCCAGAGATGGGAGGAAACCCAGGCACCACCGGTCATCCACATGCCTGATGCTGCCTTGTCAATACCACCGGTTACTCGCCAAATATCGGTATTGTGATGCAAGATCCATCCGTTCTTGCCATACATGGTCTGAGCCGATTCCTTTCCGGTTTCGCTCACTTCACGAATCAACCGGAAGAGCGGTTCGTTGAGATCGGAGAGATTGGTCATCTCTGATGGCCAGTAGTTCATCTCCATGTTGATGTTGGTGGTATACTTGCTGTCCCATGACGGGAACATCTTATCGTTCCAGATGCCCTGCAGGTTGGCTGGCTGTGTGCCTGGCTGCGAACTGCATATCAGAAGGTATCTGCCGAAAGCATAATAGGTGGCTACGAGATAGTTGTCGTCCTGCTGGGCAAAACGGATAAGGCGTTCATCGGTAGGCAGATTCTGATACTTATCAGCGCCCAACCAGAGCGAGTTACGATGCATCATACTCTGGAATTTAGCCACATGCTGCGCCATCTGTTCCCTGGCATCCTTTGCCATGGCTGTATGGAGAGCCTGCTTGCTGCGCTCCACCTCATTGCCGGTGATATCCTTGTAGTTCACGAAGTTGGTGGCGATGGAGATATAGAGTACGGCTTCATCGGCATTCTTCACGCTGACCACACCATCGCGACAGGTCTTCGTACCCTCGCTTCCCTTGATCTGAGCCGCCATTCTGCCCATGAATCTCACCTTTCCCTTCAGACCTTCGTGCTTGGCAGCCACTCCTTCGAGGGTAGCTTCTTCGCCATCGGTACGGATGATGACATCATCGTGAGGAGAAGTGAAGTTGGCATTGAAAGTAATACTATGAGGCTTGTTGGCGGTAAATCTTACCATCACTACGTTATCGGCAAAAGAGGTAATGATCTCGCGCTGATAGTTGACGCCATGGGCTGTCCAACGGGTAAGACAGCGGGCTGAATCCAGACTCAGTTCACGATAATACTGAGAATAGCCATCCATGCCGGGAGCCGAGATATAGACATCACCAAAGGGTTGGTAAGGCATTCCGAAGTTGGTATTCGACATGATTTTCTCGGTACACATATCCTGTGCCTTACGGTATTCGCCCTGCCAGATGAGGTTCTGCACGACTGGAAGAGCTGCCTTGGCATGAGGATTGGCATTCTTGTTAGGCTGTCCTGCCCAGATGGTTTCCTCATCCAGCTGCAGGCGTTCGGTGGCTGGAATGCCATATACCATGGCACCCAACCGTCCATTGCCCAGAGGCAAGGCATCGGTCCAGACCAGCGCTGGTTTGTCGTACCAGAGCTTATACGATTGTGCAGTAGTCTGCAAAGAGAGACAAGCCAGGCAGCAAAGTGTGATGGTTTTTAAGATTTTCATTTGTTTTTGTTTTAATCGATTAAACATTTATATATATAGACGCAAAAGAGCCGCCTTTGTCGTCAGAAAAGACGAAAAAGACCTCACGTCATTTATAAAACGGCGTGAGGTCTGATTTATTATCTTCTATCTTATTATCTGATGACAGATTGCAAAACTTCCGGTTTTTCAACCTTCACTTTGCTTTCATCCAACTTGCTGCGGTCCAACCCGAAGACACGGATAAAGAAATCGTAGTTTGCCTGGCGCTTGTTGATGCCATAATCATGACGCTCCTTCGGCAGATGCACATTGGTAACCTGCTCCTTGGCACTATACATATTATATATATACTGCAGATACGGATATTCGAGGGTTGGAACAGAGGCTGTCCAATCGCCACCATCGCTCACAACCAACAACGGTTTAGGGGCAAAGAAAGCCATCAGCTCGGCATTACACGTACCATGCCCCGCCAACTGGATAGGTTTGCCACTCTCGCAAGGACAACCGCCATCAAAATGAGAGGCGAGATTCACTGTTGGGGCTGCTGCCGTGATTCGGTCGTCGAGTACCGTCAGCAGAACTGTATGCGTACCGCCACCACTGCCACCATTCGCTCCGATGCGCGTCTTATCCACATCCTTGCGATGGTTCCACATATAATCGAGCAAGACCTCGGCATTCAGAGCCTGAATCACATGGGCACGGTCGGTCTGATGCGAATTCTTGCCATATTCAGCCTCACTCTGTCCCCAGCCATACAGATCGAAATCTACACAGATAGCACCCATTCTTGCCAAGGTTCCGAGGCGCTGCTGCTCATCGGCACGATATCTGCCGCCACCGAAATGACCGTCGGGACAGATAATCAAAGGATGCTTGCCCTTCTTGGCGGGCGTATAGATGGAACCGAAGACATGCTCGCCAGGCAAGGTCTCGATGCAGATATTCTGAACCGTATAACCATCATACCTGCGTACCTTTCCCAAAATCGGTTTCTTATGAACCAGGGAATCCATATAACGGTCGATACCCAGGATGTGGCGCACCTCTTTGCGTACAGAATCCTTGCGTGCTTCAAACTGTTCCCGGTTCTGGTAGAGTGTCTTGAGATAAGCAAGCATCTGCTCACCCTCTTCGGTATGGCGACGGGGATATTCATAAGGCTTGATCTTATATACATTACCATTCTGCTTCCACCAATTGAAGTCGAAATACTTGCAGATATTCG
>ONZY01002644.1_pt1 | contig 9554 bp, 10 predicted proteins | sample 1671451 | NCBI WGS metagenome assembly ONZY01 (sample SAMN06348158, study PRJEB24527) | human gut metagenome | biome: human gut; feature: ankylosing spondylitis patient; material: feces | host: Homo sapiens | place: China | collected 2015-10 | reverse complement strand
AAGTGTGACTGGAGTTCAGACGTGTGCTCTTCCGATCTTGCTTTGAAAAATATGAACCAACCGCCCCTGAGAATTATTACACACTCGATTTCCAGCAGACGCTCGCCAGGTGTGAGTTAAAACTTGCACTCAAGCTTTCCAGTGTGCGCTTTTATGTTTTTTTGAAAGAAGATCCATCTACCATCATCGGTACGGTCTGTCTGCACAATATTATAAAAATGCCTTATTTCACGAGCGAGGTCGGCTATAAATTCGATGCGTCTTATCAGCATCATGGATATGCCCGAGAAGCTCTGTCTATGGCACTGTCTGTCGGCTTTTATGGTCTCGGACTCCACAAAATCTTTGCCCGCTGCATGCCTGAAAATACGCCTTCCAGAAGCCTGCTGCATGCCACAGGTTTTTTCGAGGAAGGAGTTGAGCGCGACAGTATTCTCATTCAGGGAAAATGGGAAGATCACATCCGCTACGCTATCTTAAATCCCGATGAAATCCATTCATAAACGGACAGTTCCCTCTCAATTATTGTCCTGTATTATTCATCTAACGTGTGATACCAATAGCCAAACTGGTTGATGTGATCGGTCGTCATAAACTCCGGGAAACCAAAGATTGCTGCCATCACGCGCTCCTGCTGCTGATAAATCCCCGGGACACCGATAAACCATTTGTCCTCTTCGAGCTTTCCCAACACCAGATAGCGGTAATTGAAAAATCCGTGCAGCAAAAAGCTGTTATTTCCAAGATACCAGTATTTTCGCGGCAGTTCACGCAGGTCTTTCAGTTCAATGCGCACACACTCCACATTTTTATCCTCCGGCAATGTAAAATAGGGATACGTGTTTTTGAACCGCTCCCACGTGTCCACCCAGACAAACTTCGGAAAAATATTGCGCATTGGCATTTCCGTTGCATGAAGCTCCTCTGCAGCATTTTCTCCGTTTTTATCTGCAGGATTTTCCGTTTTTTTCGTGGTCACTTTTTCCGCGTTCACTCTTTCGGCGGTCGCTCTTTCCGCGATATTCTCGTTTTTCTCATTTTCTTTCTGGTTTTCTGTTCCACCCACGTCAAATCTTTGCGGTTCCCACAACCTGATATTTTCTGTTTTTACTGCAAATGGCTTTCCTTCCGTCCAGCGTGTCATAGCAATCGTGCCTTCCTCTCCTGCAAAAACCATTCCATCCATCTCGGCAAACGAGTATTCTGATCCTCCAATCTGATCTGCCTTTATAATTGTTCCATAATCTCCGCTTCCTTTTATCATTCTCATCTCTCCCATCGGGAACGCAAGCATCTGCCCTCCCTCTACTTTAAAAAGGTATACCTGATCCATTCCCATCCGAATTGGTGTTCCACGCAGATGCACTTCAATCCTGCATTCATTTCCCCTGATCTCCACTTTTGCAAATCCCGCGTTGATTCCTTTTGTTCCGTTTTCGTATGCATATATATATGTAATAAAACGTTTGATTCCTGCCATCGGATGCTCCCGGCATTTATTTTGTTGCTACTATATATATTCATTGGTCGGTTATGATATACGTGATTTTTCAAAAAACTTACATTATGAAGCGTGGCTGAGTGATCACAGAAATGTTTAAATTTATCTTCTTTATTCTTGACAGAAGTATGGTTCTCTGCTATTATAATATCAGTAACAATTACTATTATTAAAAAGAAAGGGTGATTATCATGCTAAAATATAGTAGACAACGTGAAGCAATCAAGACCTTCCTTGCCGGCAGATATGACCACCCTACTGCTGAAACTGTTTATCTCGGCATCAAAGAAGAGTTTCCGAATATCAGTCTCGGCACTGTATACCGTAATCTGTCATTACTTTCTGACATCGGTGAGATTCAGAAATTATCGACCGGTATCGGACCTGACCGTTTTGACGGGAATCCGGCTCTACATTATCATTTTATCTGCAAACATTGTGGCAGCGTTTTAGACCTTTCCGTAGATGGTCTTGATCATATCAATGTCCTTGCAAATCAGGGATTTGACGGTGAAATTGAAGGTCATATTACATATTTTTATGGGAAATGCGCAGACTGTAAAAAGAACAGTTAACGGTACAGTTCCAGTTGTTCTGCGAACTGTACAGCTTTCTATAAAAAATATAAGAAAAAGTATTGACAAAATATATTTTTTAAATTAAAATCAGTAATAGTTACTATTATTAAAACTAAATAAAATTTAAATAAGAAAAGGAGAACAAAATTATGACAAAATGGGTTTGTACAGTATGTGGATATGTTTATGAAGGAGATGCTGCACCAGCAGAGTGTCCAGTCTGTCATGTAGGCGCTGATAAGTTCAAAAAAGTAGAAGGAGATCTTACACTTGCTGCAGAACATGAATATGGCATTTACGCAAAAACAGTAAAAAACAATCCAGAAATCAGTGATGAAGACAAAAAATACATCTTCGACCAGTTAAAAGCAAACTTCGATGGCGAATGCTCTGAAGTTGGTATGTACCTCTGCATGGCTCGCATTGCTCACCGCGAGGGATATCCGGAAGTTGGTCTTTACTGGGAGAAAGCTGCTTACGAAGAGGCAGAACATGCAGCAAAATTTGCCGAGATGTTAGGTGAGGACTTAGAGCCAAACATGAAAGCTACTACAAAAGATAACCTGAAATGGAGAGTTGACTGTGAGTTCGGTGCTACTGCAGGTAAATTTGATCTTGCAAAATGCGCTAAGAAAAACAACCTTGATGCAATCCATGACACTGTTCATGAGATGGCAAGAGACGAGGCTAGACACGGCAAAGCCCTTCAGGGATTACTTGAGAGATACTTTGGATAAGCTACAAGCCGAGTAAGGATAAAAAGGAAAGATGACAGAATGGGGAATTTATTCACCAGACTGTCATCTTTTCTTTTTATTCTTATTGGGCGACAGCCCTAACAGCGAGAAGAAGCGCAGCGGATTCGAGCTGGCTCGGCTTGTAGCGCAGCGGATTCCGAATGGGCATGGCTTGTTATTCAGACTCATCGCCAACAAACACCTCCACCGTCCTCGCCCACTGTTCCTCAGCAGGAATCGCAGCCGTTCCATCACCTTTCTGCGTTCCATAACTTCCAAACTGTGCATGGTTTCCGCCCTCAATGCAGACTTCCTTATAATCTTGTGGCATAAGTTCCCGGCCTGCCACAATTTTATCCATATTCAGCACGCCATCTTCGCTTCCGTAAACTGTGACAACGGACATATCAGAAGTCGATAAATCTTTTGTCGGATACGCTGCCAATAAGAGTAGTCCACGGATTCCATCTGTATGGTCTTCCACATAGTCTGCCGCAAAATTAGCTGCCATCGCGCCTCCCAAAGAGTGTCCGCCAAGATACCACGCTTCATAATTGTATTCCTGCATGATCTCCTCCGCACGATTCATCCCGAAAAACGCCATATGAAATGGCATGTCGACCAGAAAACAGTCGATTCCACTTTCTGCAAGCTGATACATAAGCGGTGCATATGCCTCGGTCGCAACCTTTGCTCCCGGATAAAAAATCAGGGCTTTCTCCTCTCCCGCTCCGTCAAAAAACCAGCCTTTATCAAATTTTTCGACCGAAACTTCCGATGAACCGTTCATATATTTTTCCACATCGACGCTGTGATAATAGTTGCCGAGATATATCGCTGAACCGCCAGACAATACTATTAAAACAACTAAAATAATGAAAAATGATTTTTTTATCTTTTTTGATCTGTGCTGCATTGAAATTCCCTTAACTCATTATTATTTACCTCTTAAGGCATGCTGATATTATCTAAAATTCCCGTCAAATGTGCAATAGTTACACCGTAATTTGTCATCGGAACCTGCTGTTTTTTTGCTCTGTCAATCCGCGACAGCACATATTTCCGGTTAAACATGCATGCCCCGCACTGAATGATCAGGTCATATCCACTCAGATCTTGTGGAAAATCTGTACCGCTTACAATATCCACAGTCAGCGTTTCCCCTGCGCACTTTTTCAACATGCGGGGAATTTTTACACGTCCGATATCCTCTTTTAACGGAGCGTGCGTGCAGCACTCAGCGATCAGGACTTTCGAATCCGGTGTCAGGCTGTCAATCGCCTTTGCCCCCTGGACATAATAAGGCAAATCTCCCTTATAAGCAGCAAACAGCACGGAAAAAGAGGTGAGCATACTTTCTTTTGGCTTGTTCTCATAAACATATCCAAACACCTGTGAATCGGTGATGATCAGTTTCGGTGCTCTGGCAAGCAGCGGAAGTACTGTCAAAAATTTGTCCGTGGTCACACTCATGACCAGACATTTTTTATCCAGCAGTTCACGTATCGTCTGTACCTGTGGCAAAATCAGACGCCCCTTTGGTGCCTGGATATCCTGCGGCATCACAAGCAAGACGAGATCATCCTCTTCCACCAGATTTCCGGTAATGTATTCCGCGCCAAAATTTTCCGGCATAAGACGGATCAGTGTTGTTTTGAACTCCTCGATCCCGGTGTGTTTTTTTGCACTGATGATGACTGCATCTTCTTTTGCTTCCTCGTAAATCATCTCCGCCAGACGGGCTGCATTTTCTTCATCCTGATCTGCTTTGTTTATGACAAATAAGACTGGTGTATGTTTTTCCCGAAAAAAACGGTACCATTTCAATTCGTCCTGTATCTGTCCCTGTTCGTCTGCGCATGTAACCGCTTCTTCCGCTGAAAGAACGATCACTGCAATGTCTGTTTTTTCTGCTGCAAGTTTTGTTTTTTCCACACGCCTTGTGCCAAGCTCGCTCGTGTCATCGAAACCTGCCGTGTCAATCAGCACGCAGGCTCCGAGCGGATGAATCTCCATCGGTTTGTATACAGGATCGGTAGTTGTTCCTGCCACATCTGCAACAATAGAGACTTCCTGATTGGTCAGCGCATTGATCAGAGAGGATTTTCCACTGTTTGTCTTACCGTAAATGCCGATGTGCAGCCGGTTTGCAGATGGTGTTTCATTTAATGTTGCCATTTCTGGTGTCCTTTCTATGTTTGTGCTATTTTTAGAAACGGAAATCACGTTTTCCTTCGGAAATATCATGAATGTGTTCGTAAGCTGTCTGTTTTACTTTTGGATTTGTGATTTTCTCCAGCTCACGGTCGATCAGTTCCATACCCAGTTTTTTTGTTTCCTCGCTTGCGTAGTCCTCTAAATATTCTTTCAGCGTCATGAGGGCGTTTGGATGACAGCAGTTTAAGATCTGCATATTTTTGCATAATGCCATAAAACGGTCCCCCGTTCTTCCCTCACGGTAACATGCGGTACAGAAACTTGGAATATAGTCCATTTTAATGAGCCAGTTTACAACCTCATCTAACGTCCGCTGGTCACTGACATCAAACTGCTCCGAGCTCTCCTCCTCCGGCTCTCCTTCGGCATAGCCTCCGACACTTGTTCTCGATGCACCTGAAATCTGTGAAACGCCGAGTGGCAGTACTTTTTCACGAACCTGCTGGCTCTCTCTGGTGGAAATGATCATTCCGGTGTAAGGCACGGAGATGCGGACGAGGGCACAGATTTTTGCAAAAATATCATCTGAAATTCCATTGTCAAACGCGCTCGGATCGATATCATCTGCGTGTTTGATACGCGGAACACTGATGGTGTGAGGTCCTACGCCATGCACTGCCTCCAGATGCTCTGCATGCATCAAAAGTCCTGCAAATTCATAGCGGTACATCTCAAGTCCGAACAGCACGCCAAGTCCAACGTCATCGATGCCGCCCTCCATCGCGCGGTCCATTGCTTCGGTATGATATGCATAGTCATGTTTTGGCCCGGTCGGATGAAGTGTTTCGTAACTCTTTTTATGATAAGTCTCCTGAAATAAAATGTATGTTCCGATTCCGGCTTCCTTTAATTTACGGTAATTTTCGACAGTAGTTGCCGCGATATTAACGTTGACGCGGCGAATCGCTCCATTTTTATGTTTGATACTGTAAATCGTGTTGATGCACTCTAAAATGTATTCAATCGGATTGTTGACCGGATCTTCGCCTGCTTCAATGGCAAGACGTTTGTGTCCCATGTCCTGCAGCGCAGTCACTTCTTTTACGATCTCTTCCTGTGTTAGTTTCTTTCTTGCGATGTGCTTATTTTTCAAATGATATGGGCAGTAGACGCAGCCATTTACACAGTAATTGGACAAATAAAGCGGTGCAAACAGCACAATGCGGTTTCCATAAAAATCTTTTTTGATCTGCTCCGCCAATTTGTAAACTTCCTCTATTTTTTCCGGGATCTGACAGGCTAAAAGCACGGATGCCTCCCGGTGGTTCAGCCCTTTTCTCGCTCTCGCTTTCTCAATGATCTGATCGATCAGTTCCACATTATCTTTGTTGGCATCTGCATATGCCAATGTGTCTAAAATTTCCTTATCTGAGATAAATTCTTCCGCTTTTAAAGACTTCACGTTGTACATTTATTCTTCTCCTTTGCTCTTTTCGATGATAATCTTTTTTTCAGTATTTTATTCTATATAGTCTCCGCGGCTTACCGCCACCTCATAGCCGATGCTTTTCATACGGTTTTCCATACAGTAACGACATTCAGCGGCTTCATTGCCCGTACAGATTTTGTTGTCGTAAAGCTTGTATTTTTCCCTGACATTGACCGGCGAAAGGTTCGGCATGACCACATTCGCCCCGGACAAAATGCCGAGTTCCCGCCCTTTTGGATGAATCGTTCCGAGCGCAGTTGTCGCCGGGAGTAGCACATGCGGATGGATGAGACGGATAATTGCCAGCAATTTTAACGTCTGTTCCATCGTTCCCGACGCTTTGTCCGCAAACGGAGTGTCTTTCTGCGAAATGAACGGTCCGATTCCAACCATGTGCGGCTGCAGTTCCCTGATAAACTGAAGATCCTCATACAATGTTTCCACTGTCTGTCCCGGAGAACCCACCATAAATCCGCAGCCGACCTGATAGCCAATTTCTTTTAAATCCCACAGGCATTGTTTGCGATGCGCAAGAGACATCTCCTCTGGATGGAGTTTTTTGTAATGTGCCTCGTCCGCAGTCTCGTGGCGGAGCAGATAACGATCCGCCCCCGCGTCAAAATAGCGTTTGTAACTTTCTTTTGATTTTTCTCCAATGGAAAGTGTGACGGCACAGTCCGGATATTTTTCTTTGATGGCACTCACCAGATCACAGATTTTGTCATCCGTAAAGTATCCATCTTCGCCTCCCTGCAGCACAAATGTGCGAAACCCAAGTTCATATCCACTGGCACAGCAGTCTAACATCTGCTCCTTTGTCAACCGATATCGGTCCGCTTGTGAATTGCTTCTTCGAATCCCACAATAATAACAGTCGTTTTTGCAAAAATTGGTAAATTCGATCAGTCCACGGATAAGCACCTGATTTCCGTAGGTTTTCTGGCATACTTTTACCGCTTCTTCACGTATAAAGCGGATACCTTCATCATCATTTATCTCCAATAAAAGTTTTAACTGCTCCAATGAAATATTTCGGCTTTGTTTTACTTTATTAATTGTTGATTTAATTTCTTTATTCATATTGGTTTTTATCGGCTTTTCCTCTATTTTTGTGTGTTTATTTTTTCCCTGTGATATTTGAGTAAACGGTTTTGGCTCCGATTCCATCCAACCGTCCGATTTTTCCCGAAAGTGCATTGATCACATCCTGTGGGGCATCAATTGCCACACTGATAATGTTTACCTCACGCTCTCTGTATGGGATTCCCATTCGACCAATGATGTACTTTCCATATTCATGTAAAAGATGGTTCAGCGCCTCGATCGACTCCGGGTTCTCCACAATGATCCCGATTAATGCAATTCTTGTTTCCATGGTGCTCCTTTCTTCACTAACGTATTTTTTGTAAAGAAAAAATAGCCGCATCCTCCGAAGAAGATACAGCTAAAAATTTCATACGCAAAATAGAAACTGTGCCCATATGACATTGACGCAGTCTCTCCCTTATGGCATGCCGTATCTTTCACCTCAATGAAATTTTGGTGTTAGTGACAATTCTTTTTTGCAGGCGAAACAGCAAGAACGTATCTCGGCTGTAACGTGTGCAGTTATGCGATAATATTAGCATGTGACCTTTGAAATCACAATGTAAATTCGTTATGTTCTTTTAAATATGCAAGAAAACCCTCGCAGCCGCTTACAACATCCCGATAGGTTGCCTCAAAATCTCCGGTATACCACGGATCAGCGACATCTCCTGCCTCCGACAGCCTGTGCGTGTGTTCATATCCCGCAAAGGACAGCATTTTGTAGATTTTTCCCTGACTGTCCTCGCCTCCGGCGATTTTTATCATGTTACGGATGTTCGCAGTATCCATGCCGATCAGATAATCATAGTATAAATAATCGTTTCTCGTCATCTGACGCGCCCTGTGCGGGATGAGTGGAACGTTCTCTTCCCTGAGTTTCCTTACTGTTCCGTAATGTGGTGTATTTCCGATTTCTTCGCGGCTTGTCGCCGCGGAATCAATTTCAAAATAATCTGCCAGGTTCGCTTCCGCCGCCAGATGGGCAAAGACACTCTGCGCCATGGTGCTGCGGCAGATGTTGCCGTGGCAGATAAAAAGCACTTTGATTTTCTGTTTCATCGATTAAAGTCCTTGTGTTTTCGTGATTTTATCAAGCGGCACGCAGGCGTCTTAACGCTTCTTGTACAGCACCAGTTCCGGGGCTTTGCCCTCGGGACCGTAGGTGGAGATCAGGATAAAATCCATCCCGGCCAGCACGCCAAAGCAGCGCTCACCGCCGAACTCCGATTCCAGCTGGGTGCCCAGATAGGTCGTCTGGTCGTTCAAAAAATTTACCGCCGCACCGCTGGGCAGCGGATAGGCCAGGTTCACATACCGCCCCACCAGCGCGTTCAGCTTTTCCACTTTGGGCAGGCCCTCCACGTGCAGGTCGTTGATCTCCTGTGTCAGCTGGCGCTTGAACGCCTCAAACTGACCGTTGTCGCTCAGCTCGTCGTAGCGTTTCCAGTAGTCCAGCGTAGGCAGCAGGTCCCGCATGTAGGCGCGGGCCTGTTCCTCGGTGAAGTGTTCGTTGGTCATGTGCCGGACGCATGCGTCGATCAAATCGTCCATGCTGCTGTAGGTGTAGGTGCCGTCGGCGTAGCACCATTTGCAGTAATCCTCATTCAGAAAGCCATCTGCTTCCCTGCTGATGCTGTCATCCGCAAGCGGCATGCCGCAGCATTGGCAAATCAGCTCTCTCGGCGAGCCAAGCAATGTGTTGATGGACACATCGAACAGCTTGGATAATCGCTTTAATGTCTCGGTATTCGGAATCGTATCTCCTCTTTCCCAGCGGGATACAGCCTGTCTGGTCACGAACATCCTTTCCGCCAGCTCATCCTGCGAAAGCCCCGCCTTTGTGCGCAGCTGCAATAAAATATCCTTTGTTTCCATGCTTTTTGTTTCCATAGCCTTCACCACCTTTCCTCCAGTATACTCGAACCGCCGCCTTGGCGCAAGCAACGCGCAGTTGCCGCGGAGGGATTGCCCTACACCACGCCCTCCTCTCTCATTCTGTAGTT
>ONZY01002632.1_pt1 | contig 9595 bp, 8 predicted proteins | sample 1671451 | NCBI WGS metagenome assembly ONZY01 (sample SAMN06348158, study PRJEB24527) | human gut metagenome | biome: human gut; feature: ankylosing spondylitis patient; material: feces | host: Homo sapiens | place: China | collected 2015-10 | reverse complement strand
AGAAGAAACAGAGAAATGCTGTTCGCCATTGGCTATAGCCTTAAGCATCTCTATCTGGGTGGAACTGAGATTCTCCGTATCATTCTGAAACATCGGGGTATTGATGTTGAGTACCTGTTTCAATCCCAGATGATATATATCTTCCGTCACTTCCGAAACCGTGAAACTCCAGATAAAATAGCACAACTGCTGGAGATACCAGGAATGGCACGCCACGGCATCACAGATCCGCTCTGCCATCTCTGCAGAGATTGACTTTCCTGTCTTCTCGAAAGATGACAGAATGAATGGAATCCAATGCTCCTTAGCTATCTTCTGCATGAAAATCACTTGTCCGAAGCGATAAAAAGGACTATTGGAATTGTTGAAGATATTGAGCATCATGTTTCGCTTGCTGCCGTAGAGACAGTAAGAGGTAAGCTGCTGTTGCTGCCATACCGAACGCATCTTTCCCTCCATATCCTTATACTCAGGAAGATTAGCCAACTGCTGGAACTCGTCGATACAGACGATAATCCTGATGCCCTTTTCCTTTGCCAACAACTCTGGCAGTTGGAGAATCGCCATCTTATCACGCTCCTGTGGCACAAACTTCAGGTCAAAAGCCATGAAGTCGGTCACCTGGTCGTTGATTACAACCTGCGGTATCACACCTGTCAGGAATTTCTTTGCATCCTCTATCCATCGTTCCATTTTAGAGGAAGCACAAGCTATAACCTGACTGGCAAAAGTGCGATAAAATTCAGATTCAGAGCCGATGCTGAAGGCATCGATATAACAGATTCTTACGTTATTATCCTCACCAGCCAATTCGCTCATCGCCCTTTTCACTAGCGATGATTTACCCCATCGGCGTGGTGAAATCAGCATCACGTTGATATGGGAGGACAGTAATTGCTTCAGCAAAGCCCTGTCTTCCTGTCTGTCGATAAAATTCTCATTGGTGGCTAATGTACCAAATTGAAATGGTGATAGATATTTTGCCATATTCCTAGTAATTTGGTACAAAGTTACGAAATATTACCCTAAGGTAAGTTACCCTAAGGTAATATTTAGAGTTTTTTAAATGAATATATGCTGCATTACCATAATAAAGCCGTACTTTTGTACTCATGAAAAAGAAACAATTATACATAGGGGTTCTGTCGGTTGCTTGCTGCGCTCTCGTAGCAATAGGCATCACCTTGCACCTGCTCTACCCCAAGGAAGAGATAAAGAACCTGGTGAAAACCCCACCGGTTCTCCGGCTCAAGCCACAGCCTGCTGATACGCTGAAGAAGAAACCTGTGAAGAAGATGGATTTCAATATCTCCGGAACTTTAAGAGATAAGGAGGGAAAGGGAGTGGCTGGCGTCATCGTGAGCGATGGATTCAACTGTGTGAAAACCGATGCACAGGGCAGATATAGGATGAAACGAGACAGCCTGGCAAGATTCATATACTATTCTGTTCCAGCCGATTGCGAGGTTCCTACCCATTCTAAGACCGATCGCACGGCTTTCTTCTATCAAAAGGTATCCAAGGGAAAGAAAACCTATAACTTCACCCTCACCCGACTGCCGGGCGGCAAGGAGATTCACTATAAGATGATAGTCATCGGCGACCCGCAGGTTACCAATGCCTACAGCCCTTACTATACTTCTCCGGATGATAATCCCATCAAGAAGAGCGATGTAGAAAGATTCACTACCCAGACGATGGCGGACATCAGGCAGACCATCAGTTCGCTGCCTGCCGGAACACCGGTCTACGGGCTCAGCATGGGCGATGATGTGCAGTATTATGGCGGTTACAACGCCAAACTGGAGCGTCAGATACGCCAGGCATTGGGCTCTTCAGAGATGCGTCTCTTCTCCGTCATCGGCAATCACGACCAGGATGGCAAGGCGCTCTACCGCAGGAAATGGGAGGAGAATTTCGGTCCTACCGATTTTTCCTTCAACCGTGGCGATGTGCATTATGTCTGCATCAACAACTGCTTCTTCCATCGCGGCATGTCTTATTATTCGCCGGGCGAACTGCGTGAACGGCAGGTGCGCTGGCTGAAGCAGGATCTCGCCCTTACGCCTAAGGATATGAAGGTGGTACTCTGTTATCATATTCCTTTTACCTTTGGTAATGCGCCTTTCAGCAAGGCGAAGCCGCTGACCAATGCCAATGAGCAGGGGCATTATTCTTCTTCCCGTCTCTCGCTGCTGTTATCTCTTTTGAAGCCATTCAAGGGAGGATACGAACTCTTCTGCGGCCATACTCATTTTGCCTGCAACCACGAGATCAATTATCAGGGCGAGGATGTGATGGAGCATTGTCATGCTGCCGCCTGTGGCAATATATGGCAGTCGAACATCAACATCTGCGGCACCCCGAACGGATATTATGTATACAGTTTTGTGGGTACCAGCATCAGCAACTGCTATTACAAGGGGACCTTCTGGGATAAGAGCAAGCAGATGACCTTGTTCCGTGCGCAGACCGATTTCAACGGCGAGAAATACTCTAGGGATTGGCAGTTGGCAAACAACAGGAATATCCTGGTAGCCAATGTCTTCAATGCTACCAGTCATTGGCGAGTTGTAGCCGTAGAGGATGGCAAAGAATATCTGATGGGGCGCCTCAGCGGAAAGGGGCAGGATGCCTTTGCCGCAGGCTATCATCATAAATACAGCAAGAGTGTATCTTACCGGTTCGTGAGCAAGGGCAACGGTTATCTCATCATGAACCACCTATATTATTATACTCCTAGGAATCCGAATGCCAGAATCATCATCAAGGCATCCGATCCATACGGAAATACCTATACGGCATCAAGCGATGAGGTAACGACCGAGCCTTTCGCCAACTTTGCCCATTATTACGAAAAAGAGTATAAGGAATATAAGAGTAAGAAAGACAAGATGTTGCGGGATTCTATATCTGGCAGACAGAAAGATTCACTTGCTGCAAAGAAGAAAGATTCTGCAGCAGTACAAAAATAAAAAGAGAGGGTGCGTCATAAGTTGATGATGCACCCTCTTTTTTAATATTATTTGTTCAGTTTCCAGGTAACACCATCTTTGGTGTCCTTTACCTCGAAGCCGGCTTCAGCCAGGGCATCGCGAATCTGGTCGCTGGTAGCCCAATCCTTATCAGCCTTAGCCTTGGCACGCAGGTTGAGAACCATATCCACTACCTTGCCATAAGCCTCCTCGCGGGCATCATTGTTGGCTCCCTTCTCGCTCTTCAGACCGAGCAGGTCGAAGGTGAAGAGATGCATGGTGTCTGAAAGCTCCTTCAGGTCTTCAGCAGAGATGTTTGCCTTGTGGTCGAGGGCTGTGTTGATTACGTGGCAAGCCTCGAAGAGATAGCTGATAACGAGTTGAGTCTGGAAGTCATCGTTCATCGCATCGTAGCAGCGCTGGCGCAATTCGCTTACGAACTTCTTTACCTGCTCATCGCTCTGCTTAGCCACAGGCACACGCTCCAGGTCGTTCAAACCATTCATCAGGCGCTCCAATCCCTTCTGACTAGCCTTCAAGGCATCGTTAGAGAAGTCTACGGTGCTGCGGTAGTGAGCAGAGAGGATGAAGAAGCGGATGGTCATTGGCGAATAAGCCTGCTCCAAACTGTCGTGATTGCCTGTGAAGAACTGCTCCAAAGTGATGAAGTTGCCAAGACTCTTACCCATCTTCTGACCGTTGATGGTAATCATATTGTTGTGCATCCAGTAACGAACCATCTGGTCGCCCTGAGAAGCCACAGCCTGAGCAATCTCGCACTCGTGGTGAGGGAAAATCAAATCCATGCCGCCACCGTGAATATCGAAGTGGCTGCCCAAGTACTTGCGTCCCATCGCAGTACACTCGCAGTGCCAGCCAGGGAAACCATCACTCCAAGGACTAGGCCAGCGCATGATATGCTCAGGTGAAGCCTTCTTCCAGAGGGCGAAGTCAGCCTGGTTCTTCTTCTCGCCGATACCAGCCAGCTCGCGGCTCTCGTTGATTACGTTCTCCAGGTTACGTCCGGAGAGGATACCGTACTTATGATCCTTGTTATACTTCTCGATGTCGAAGTAGATAGAGCCGTTACTCTCGTAGGCATAACCATTGTCTAGGATTTCCTGAACCAGTTTCTCCTGTTCAATGATATGGCCTGTGGCATGAGGCTCAATACTAGGAGGGAGTACGTTCAGCGCCTCCATAGCATCGTGGTAGCGGTTGGTGTAGTACTGCGCAATTTCCATTGGCTCCAACTGCTCCAGGCGAGCCTTCTTCTCAATCTTGTCATCGCCTTCATCTGCATCGTGCTCCAGGTGGCCAACGTCGGTAATGTTTCTAACGTAGCGAACCTTATAGCCCAGGTGCTTGAGATAGCGGAAGAGTATATCGAATGTGATGGCTGGTCGTGCATGACCGAGATGCGGATCGCCATACACGGTAGGGCCACAAACATACATGCCCACGTTAGGAGCGTGGAGCGGAGTGAATCTCTCTTTCGTACGTGTGAGAGTGTTATAGATCAATAATTTCTGTTCCATCTTGTATGAACCTTTATTTTATATTATTTATATTTTGAGTGCAAAGTTAACTCATTTTTCTGACATATCCGACAAATCATTCGCAAAATGTTATTAAATTCCTCGAAAATACTAATGGAACAGATCTTCCATGGTCAATTCTCTCTGTATGATAGGCTTCAAATATATAAAAGCTTGTCATAAGTTGTTCAAGTGGGTTAAGCAACATTTAATGATAACCAACTCTATTTCGACTTCATGTTCAATTAATATATTTTAAGAGAAACTTGTGGTCTAAATCAATTATTATTAGTAATTTTGCAACAAAATTTAAATGGCACTACTCCGTAATGGTGCGAATAGATATCAATTCAGAATGAAGCAAGAAAATGAACTAAAATCGCTTTTGACAGATCAACAGTTTGAAGCCTCGGATAACAGGGAACTATTACTCGCTCAAGCAAAAGCGTGTGCAAACGGTTATGCATTAGCAACAGAAGGCATAGCAGTCGTATCAGATTTTCAAAATAAAGAATGCCATATTTATTCTGGAAGATTCGGTCAAACTATAATGAATCTTCCAGAATATATGGTAGATCGTAATTCTGCCTTTGAGGACATCGTATTCTGTCATGCAAAAGAAGACGAACTTATTGAACGTCATGTACTGGAACTTCGTTTCTTCAACTTTATAAAAGAACGTTCAATAAAAGAAAAGACAAATTTTTCAGCTTCATGTATCCTTAATTTTTACCGGGCCGGAGACAATGAAAAAGTCAAGATACTCCATACAACGAGATATTTCAGCTGTAGTGCCAACGGTAGTGTTTTACTCGGTCTATGCACTTACATCCCGTACCCTATTTCCCATAACCGACAAGATGGAATAATCGTTAATCTATTGACCGGGGAAACGGTTGGACGAGACATATACGAAGCGAGTGACCGTAAAATTCTTAGCCGCCGACAACTTGAAATACTGTCATTGATAGCTAAAGGAGTACCAAGCAAACAAATTGCCGACAAGTTAAACATATCCATTTATACGGTTAATCGCCATCGTCAGGATATTTTAGCATCGTTAAAAGTTGCCAATACCGCAGCCGCAGTAGAAATTGCATTAAGAATGAACCTTATTTAATGTGCATGCCTGATTCGAAAATTGGTTAGAAATCAGTATTGCACATATCGTAAATTTTCTCTAATTTTGCAACCGCAAATAAATCACAAGGAAGTTGCAATTTAATAAACATCAAATCAATGTTACAATGAGAAAATTAGTATTTATCGCAATCATAGCAAGTCTTGCTATGACTGGATGCATCCAGAAAGAGTCAGAGAAAAAAGAAGGAAGTTCTGACAAGAAAGTCTTAACGGAAAGCGTTAAACTCGCTACATGCAATATCAATGTAGGAGGAATCCGTTTTACAAAGTCTAAAAACGGCGGAGAGAATGGTATCACACTTCTTGGCGACACTCTCAAGTTTGTGGCCGGTCCCCAAACTGATTATTTCCACTCCCCGGATGGAAGCGTTGTCAATAGCTCTGCAGTCATTTTTACAGAAGTTGATAACACTAAGCCTTTCACTTTTACGGCTAAAGTACAGCCGAACTTCACCAAAACTGGAACATATTCGGCAGGTGTGTTATACGCATACGAGAATGACACTCATTGTCAAAAACTGTGTTTCGAACAGGATGAATATGGTGTTCACCGCGTGGTGTCAGTTCGCACAATAGGCACTTCTGATGACAATAATCATCAGGCGATTATCGGTCGGTATGTTTATATGAGATTATCATCCGATGGCACTACTCTTGGCAGTTATTTTTCAGAAGATGGGAATATATGGCACATGGCTCGTCTCTACAAGAATGATTTTCCGAAAAAACTGCTTCTTGGCCTAAGTTCCCAAAGTCCTAAAGACGATGCACACACCTGCTATTTTACGGAAGTGTCGCTTAAGCAAGAGGCTGTTGCCAATTTTCGCATAGGTAAGCTCGACGGGGAATAAACACCATGCCTCAGCACTATTATCAGATTCTAACAAACATGTTAAACATTTCGACAAATGAAGAGAAATCAATTTTTCATAGCATTGTCGCTGCTTGCATGCACTCTGCTGTCATGTCAAAATGAGAAAAAACAACAATCATCAATAGCAAATAAATCGAATATGGAAAAAAATGATACAATCTTAAAGCCATTTGTGACTGAAAACTTGTTTTGGATTCGTGAGCCCAAACAATACACTATCACGGACTCTTTGATTACAATCGTTTCAGAACCTCACACAGACTTGTGGCAGCGCACCTATTATGGGTTCAGCAACGACAATGCTCCGGTGCTGCAAATGAAAACCTCCGACAAGTTCTTTTCTTTTACTGTAAAGACATCGTTCAACAGTTCGGCCCTGTTCGACCAGTGCGGTATCGCAATCTATCTTGACAGTGACAATTGGATGAAGGCGTCAATCGAATACGAGAACGAGGAATACCAGAGATTGGGCAGTGTGGTGACAAACAACGGATATTCCGATTGGGCTACGCATGATATTCCATCTTCCATAAAGGAAATGTGGTATCGCCTTAGCCGTCGGGGAAGCGATTATTATATAGAGACAAGTCCTGACGGTACCACTTTCCACCAGATGCGTACATTCCATTTGGATAAGGGTGATGGGGAAATCTCGTTCGGAATATATGCGGCAAGCCCGGTTGACCATTCATTCACCGCACAGTTCTCTGAAATGGAAGTCGGCGAGTGTAAATGGCAATCATGGTCAGCGGAAGATACAGGATTCAAACAGACTGCAAACAAGTAAACTGTAATCCAAAGAAAAATTAAGGTCATAATGTCCAAATAGAAAGATTTACCCCTGCCACAGTTAACTGTTGCGGGGGCAAATTCTTTATTCCACCATTTCCGCCACGCACTCGATCTCCGCCGCCTCTTCATGACGACAAACATACAGCAAATAATAGAGAGTACCAAACTTTCGGCTATCTTTTTGCATAAAGTAAGCAGTTTTTGTATATCTATTCACTATTCGTAAGTTTTTTACCTTGTATTTGCATAAAATTATCAAATTATTAGCGTATATCGAAAATAATGTGTAACTTTGCAGCCGCAAACAGTTATCAATTATCAAGAAGGCGGCTATAAGTTCCGCTAATGAGTATTAAGTTAGAAGAAAATGGCATATACAAGATTGAGTGCTGCCGAAGCGGCAGCGATGATTAACGATCAAGATACAATCGGATTGAGTGGTTTCACACCAAACGGCGTGCCTAAGGCAACCTTCCGCGAACTCTCCAAGAGAGCCGTGGCTGAGCACGAGGCGGGCAGACCTTTCCAGGTGGGCATCCTCACGGGTGCTTCTACCTCGCAGAGTATCGAAGGTGACATGGCAGCAGCCCATGCCATCAAGTTCCGTGCGCCATTTTCTACCAACAAGGACTTTAGAACTCATACCAACCTGGGCGAGATTGATTATGAGGATATGCACCTCGGCCACATGGCTGAGCGTCTGCGCCGTGGTTTCTATGGCAAAATAGACCTTGCCATCATCGAAGTTTCTGATTTGGAAGAAGGCGAAACTACCTGCAAGGCATTCCTTACCTCTGCCGGCGGCATCGTTCCTACCATCGTCCGCCTTGCCAAGAAGGTGCTCATCGAGAAGAATACCTTCCACAGTCCAGCTTCCCGCTATCTGCACGATGTTTATGAGATAGCAGAATGCCCGTTCCGCACTCCTATTCCTATCATGAACGTAGGCGATAGAATAGGTAAAGAGTATGTGGAGATTGATGCACATAAGATTGTGGGCGTGGTAGAATGCAACATTCCGGAGGAGGCGCGTGCCTTCAAACCTCTCGACCCTGTGACCGAACAGATGGGACATAATGTGGCTGATTTTCTGGTCAGCGACCTGAAGAAGGGACATATTCCTCCTCAGTTCCTGCCTTTGCAGAGCGGAGTGGGCGTAACTTCCAATGCCGTTCTTGAGGCATTGGGACAGAACCCTAACGTGCCGGTATTCAGCGTTTATACCGAGGTGGTTCAGGATGCCGTGGTAAAATACATGCGCGAGGGAAGAATCAAGGATGCTTCCTGCTCTTCGCTCACCGTAACCAATGATACATTGAAAGAGGTGTATGATGATATTGATTACTTCAAGAAGCATCTCACCATCCGCCAGAGCGAGATTTCAAACTCTCCTGAGGTCATCCGCCGTCTGGGTGTCATCGCCATGAACACCGCCATCGAGTGCGATATCTACGGCAATGAGAACTCCAGCCATATCTGCGGCAGCAAGCTGATGAATGGTATTGGCGGTTCCTGCGATTACGAGCGCAATGGTTACATTTCTATCTTCACCACACAGAGTACCACCAAGAACGGTTGCATCTCTGCCATTGTTCCGATGTGCAGTCACGTGGACAGTACCGAGCACGATGTGGATGTCATCGTTACCGAACAGGGAGTAGCCGATCTCCGTGGCAAAGGCCCATTGCGCCGTGCCAAAGAGATTATCGAAAACTGTGCCCATCCGGATTACCGCCCTATGCTCCGTGAGTATCTGAAGTTTGCCGAGAAGGGCCACGAGCCACAGAGCATGCGTGCCGCCCTCGCCATGCACGATACCTTCCTGAAGAAGGGCGATATGAGATTGACAGATTTCGGAGAATATCTGAAATAAGAGAAGGCCGAAAGATTGTGAAAACCTAGAAGACAAATCTTTCATAGATGACTCAGAAAAATATCGAATTATATGATAAGCGGCATTCATATCCAAGGAATGCCGCTTATTATTTGTTATAAGCATGATATAGATAGACACATTTTATTTATTAACCATAAATGTGTCTATCTATATCAGTATAAGTCAATCTATCGCAAGTGTTTCTACAATGATATGCAGTATCTGGTAATGTGTAGTGAGAATATCGTGAGGGATAACCTCAAATCGTGATGGATGATAGATGATTACATAAAACTTATTCACGAATACGGCTGCATCGGGTTACAAATACGGCTGCATCGGGTCACGAATATGGCTGCATCGGGTTACGAATATGGCTGCATCGGGTTACGAATAT
>ONZY01002631.1_pt1 | contig 9603 bp, 9 predicted proteins | sample 1671451 | NCBI WGS metagenome assembly ONZY01 (sample SAMN06348158, study PRJEB24527) | human gut metagenome | biome: human gut; feature: ankylosing spondylitis patient; material: feces | host: Homo sapiens | place: China | collected 2015-10 | reverse complement strand
TGATGTATCTGCTTCGCCCTCATCTGTAACCTCCTCTTCTGCACTCTCTGGCTGCTCCTCGCCATCGTCTGAAGCCTGCTGCTCCATGTTGATGCCCGCCTGCTGAAGCTTGGCGATGGTATCTGCGGTGATTTCAGCCTTTGCTGTAATCAAGAGCTGCACACGCTCATTGACCTTAGCTCGCAAGGCGTCAGCTTTGTCTGTGTTGCCAGCCTCCGTCAAGCCAATAAGCTGGTCAAGGTTCTTGGTGATGTAGGATCGAGCATTGCCAATCTGCTTGGAGGTGATGGCTGCTTCTGGCTGCTCCTCCGCTGGCTGTTTCTCGGCATCACCCGGCTGGGCATGGTCGTAGACATCCATGGCCTGCTTGTATGCATAGTACTCCTCCTTGAGCGTAAGGAGCATGCGCTTGAAGTCCTCGTCTGCAGCATGCAAGCCCTCGTATCTGTCACATGACATGTCGTAAGCTTTGCAAGCCTCAAAGTGTTCCTTGATTTTCTTCCACAGATCGCAGTTGTTATCCCAGATAGCCTGGATGTTTTCAGGCAACCGGTCATGGTCTGCTCGTTTGCCCTTGGCTACGATGGCTGAAGGCACGATGGAATCGAGGTTTTCAGACTCCACGACCGGAAGATGAGGGGCAAGCTGCTTGGCAATCTTGTCTGCCTCTGATGTCTTGTCAACCGCAGTCTGAAGAACTGGCGTGACTGCCTTGTCATAGTTGCGGACATCATCGATGGTCATGCCTTCGATGCGATAGTTGAGATGCTTCTGCAGCTCATATTTGAGCAATTCGAGTTTGCCCTGAGGGTCGAAGTTGATGAGTTGATAGAGGTGGCGGTTGTTATTCATCCGAAGGAGGAGCAAAGCACCCTCCCGGATATTGGCATCAGTATGCTCGCAGTCAAACCACTTCTTCAACTTTTCTGTGAATTTCGGATCATTCATAATAAATAGAAAATTAAAATGGCGAGGCGAGCTCATGTAAGCATCGCCCCGCCACTGATAGTAGTTATGTAGGAAAATCGAATCCCTAGTTAATGGCTGTCTGTACCCTCAGAGACCTCCACTGGCTTGCAATCCTTGCCGCTGATGGTTCCTTCAGCAGTTGTGAGGGTACCATAATAGAATGGAGGCATGGTCTCGCAGTTGACAGAGATTTCCAGCGTGGTGTTGGTCTCGTCTGCAATGCCTGCACCAGAAGACTGAGAAGGTGTCACGTCGACCTCGAAGGTCTCGTCACCGAACTGACGAAGCTTGCCGTTGCGCTCAGGAATCATGAAGATACCATCTTCATTGAGAAGCAGAGAAGCGAGTGCAGACGCTTCCTCCTCTGTACCTGGGAGGACGGCTGTTGCCTTGAGGTTCATGGTCTTGCAGCCATGCTCACCCTGCGCCTCTGGCGAGAAGGAACTCTTGTCTGTGATGAAGGCAATCTTAATCCAGGTCTTGTCTGCCTGAATGGTGTGGTTATCCTTGATGACGAGATAGTCCTTGAGTGAGTTTGCAGTCTCCTTCTGTGGCTCTGCAAACTTGGTGATATAACGACGTGGAATAAAGAAGCCGTAGGCTCTGGTACCAGGCATTCTCTTCTCACCAGGACACTTCAACACATCCTCATAAAGGTCTGTGGCTGAAGCACATGTTTTCTTTGTTGCCATATATCAATATATAATATTATGTATAACCATAGACAGCTATCCCTTACTCAGAAGGGATAGTGTCGTAACCGAAGAGGATGCGTTCCTTGGAGATCGACTCGAACTGAGTACCGAAGTACATGGTTGCCACGAAGTCAACCAGGAAGTGAGAGTCAAGAGAACTCTCTACACCAAAGTTCGCCTTGTCGCCCTCGGTAGCCAAACCGATGAGCATGTTGCTGCCAGGAGTGATGATCTTGTAGCCCGCAGGAACGTTGTCAAGACCCACAAGGGTGCAATTGCTGGCACCATCCAACTTGTTGTGGTTAAACTCATTGTTCCAATTGACAGTTCCGTATTTATCACGATAACAGCGGCGGTAGAGCGTAAGTTCATGGCTGTTCATGAACATGCAGGTATTGATGCCCTTCAGTTTTTCATCGGCAGCATCATAGAATGCCTCGACTGCATCGACTGCGTTGACACCAGTCATCGCGGTTGTATTGAAGAGGTTGCCCTTCTCAACAGCAATCGCCTTGGACTTGATCTCAGCATCGGAGATGGTCTTGAAACCATCAGCGAGGTCTGCGGTACCAGAGCCAGCTGGGTTACGCTTCATAGTAAAGAGGTACTTGAAGAGTGCCTCACCTATCTTGCCTGCCAGGAACATGCCAATCAGTTTGGTGATAGGCTGTTTTTTGAGCGCCTCGCCCTGGAATACGTTGGAGCCATAGATAGACTCACGAACCTTATTTGGTTCAAAAGGCTTGACACATGAACCAAGGAATGTCTCCAGGGTACGGCCTGTGATTGTAACGCCATTCTCATCCTTGCGAGTAAGAGAGTATGGCCCGAGCTCCATGTCGCCTGCGAGCTCTCCGACAGTCTCCTTGCCACGAACGCCCACGCGTCGGCTCATGAATTTTGCTGCCTCGTCAAGAGCGCGAACAGGCATCACAATGATGTCCTTGCGGTACTTCGCAAAGCTGGTCTTCAGTTCATCAGGAGTAATTTCAACTGTATTTTCTAAAGCTGCCATTTTAGAATATCTGCTTCAAAGCATTGTAGATTTCACCAGAGTCAACGTTGTCAACCTCCGGTTTGACGTCATCATGGGTAGCAGAACCCGGTGCGCCCTTGAGATCATTGATCTCCTTATCCTTGTCCTGGATATCCTTGTCCTTCTGCTCTACCTTCGCCTTCAGGTCCTTGACCTCCTGGCTGGCTTTGTCGAGCTCAGCGGACTTGTCATCCAAGTCCTTCTGTTTCTGGGCAAGAGCATCCTCGATTTTCTGCATCTCTGCATCGGTGAGAGTAATCTTCTCATCAGTAACCTCAAAATCCTCCTTGCGATTGAGGAGGGTCTGAAGATTGAGGAATTTTTTCTTCATGTTAGAAATTTGTGTATTATTCTTGAACATATCTCTGAGTGAGGCGGCAACCTTCTCGAGAAATGTAGAGGGCTCTTCATCAGCGGTTGCTCCAGGAAGTGGCGGCAAACCAAGGTTGGAGCAGAAAGCATTGGTGAAGCGCTTGGAGAGATTGGTCTGACGCTTCTTGTCTTCGTCATCAAGGTCTCTAATCTCATCTACGAGGCCCAACTCTAAAGCTTGCTCCGGACTCAACCAATTTTCCTTGCCCATCTGCTTCAGCATCTCTTCGCTGGTCTTGCCTGAGCGTTTGGCATAGACGGAAGCGATCACCTTGTCTATGGTGTCGAGGTCATCACGCTGCTTCTGCCACTGCTTGATGAGTTCATCAAGTTTCTGCTTGTTAGCTGACTCCCAGACAGCAACTCCCGTGGAGGCATTGTGAATGAGCATCGTGCTGCCGACTGACATGTCAACATGCTTGGCTCCCATGCACAAGACTGTAGCGATGGAAGCGGTCATGCCCATAATGTGGACGTTGACATGACCATGGTCCTTGATAAGTTGATAGATGGTCAAGCCTTCATCAACATAACCACCCGGCGAGGAGACGGCGATATCCACCTCCTCGTCCGGATGAGCGTCAAGGTAGGCCTTGACATCCTTGGAACGTGTACCATAGGTGCCCGACCACCAGTCGTAGCCGGCTCCGATGGTACCGCATATCATCATTCCGTATTTCATGCGCTTATCTTTTTTGATGCAAAGATAATATGGCAATTGCCAACGGAAAAATACGTAAATCAGGCTATCAACGGTGCTTTTCTTGTGCTCCCCCACAGAACCGTGTATTCGATCATGGCAGAAGTACCAAGGGAATCAGGGTGGACATCAGACATATTAATAATAGGATATGGCCGCTCCTTGTTGCCAATGAGATAGCGTTTGCCCTCGATGGTGGTGACCAGATAGGCATAGTTGTCCTTCATGTCCAGGTCTTCGCGGCATGTGCGGAAGGTGAGTTTATGGGTGTAGAACCGCTGACCATCCTCTATTTTGTCGGTTATTTCCAGTTTGGCAGGCTTCTGACACTTAACGACCGGCCATTCATAGCTCTCGGGAATGTCAAAAGTGAGGTTGCCTAGAAGTGTATCGAAAGGCAACTTGCTGACAGGAATGCGCTGCACGCAGCAGATATAACTAAGTCTTTTCATAAGCTGTGAAAATTTCGCGTCTGTTCGCATCTGTTCGCACCTGTTCGGTGTTGAACAAAAACAGGGCTAGAGTAGATGAGATTTTTTCATGAAAAATCGTCTTTTTTGCATCTTTTAAGATTAAAAAGATTGATGCCCTTCTCTTGATAGGCCTTGCGCATGCGATACCACTTCATGCGGATTGTCTCAGCATACTCTATGTCGATACCCTGCTGTTCACACCAGGAGCGGAAAGCAGACATCTTCTTGCATGACATGTCATTGAGGTCTCCAAGGTCACTCCACATGTTGATGCGGAAGAGGTCGTTGATGCTCTCGGTGAGCGCCTGCTTTGCATGACCGTTAAGGAAGTTGTAAGTCTCTGGGCTTTTAGACTTGGAGTAAGGTATGCAGATGGCAACATCTCGCTCTCCAGGTTGCTCAGGCAGATTATTGATCGGGCGCTTAGATAGGAACCGGCGCAGAACAGCATTCTCGTTGCTGGAGGACGGGAATTCCACGGGATCGCCGAAACTATGGGTGAGCCATTGCTTTAGATATGGCTCTACCTGTACATAAACTACGAATTTACTCATATTTCTGTAATTAAAAACACTGCAAAGTTAGGAAAAATAATCGAGATATTCCTATGTTTATAGGAAAAGTTATCTATATTTCGCTAAAAATCCTTGTTTTTAGGGAAAAAGTTGCAATTAAAAATCAAGGAACCCATTTTTGGGCAATTCATTTGTGGCAATTGTGGCAAAAATGTTAAGTGCTTGATTATTAATATTATAAGTCTTTTCTTATTGACACAAATATATAATAGAATTGCCACATTGCCACAACCTTTGCCACACTTCTCTTCTCGTTGCCACAAATTGCCACATAATTGCCACAAACACATACCTTCTTAACTCTTTGATAATCAGTGTTGCACTAATTGCCACAAATGCCACATTGCTTTTAAGTCGCGTGTGAATGGTCTGAAAAATCACGGAACACCAACAAAAAAGCCCCCAGAGGAATCTCTTCCCCTGGAGGCTATCGATATGATCTAAACAAAAAACTTATTTCCACTATAGTGGCGAAGGTTCCAGACCTAGAGCCTTCTGCTCAGCATCTGTCATGACATAGGTATCCTTGGTCTGTTTCTGCTCACCATCTACCTCTGTGTCAAGGTCGATGCCATATCTGTTTGAAACCATGTTATAGTCAAAACAGAGAGGCCTGTCTTTATAATACAACTTCTGACGGCCAGTGATAGTACCATTGGCATCTGTCTTCTCTACTGTCTCCGGCAAACCGCTCGGAGTGAACTTGATAAATCGCTCCGGATTTTTGGTAGAACCATAGAAGTCAGCACCTATCTGAAGATAATGCAACAGCGACTCCTTAGGAAGGAGGTTTTCATCCATCTGCCTTCCAAGTTTGCGGTAAACCGCCATGGTAATGTCCTTGCGAATCATCAGGATGCTCTTTGGCATCGCCCAGTTGTCTATCCTGAGTTTGTTGGTAGCCAGAGTTCCGCAGGTCTTAATCTTGAAGTCCTGGTCTTTCTTCAGCTCGCCCATCTGTACTGCAGCATTGACAATATTCCAGAACCCAGCCACCTCATCGGTGGTGTTACACATGCTGTTCTGCGTCTTGACTCCCTTAACTATAACTCCCAAAAGGTCACTGTAGCTGAAAGGAAAGTCGATGTAATCTCTGATGGCGAGATATGCAGCCAACGGCACCTTCCAGTTCGTCATTATACGGTCTAGGATGCTTTCACCCTCCAACCGCTCCTCCAGGTCATCAGATGCTTGCTTCCAGGCATTACCGAAGCAGCCCTGGAACTGGTCACGATGCTTCAGTAGCTGAAGGGTGATGTGTGTAGCACCTATCTGGCGCATGCGCTCCAGCTCCTCGAAGTTCTGTTTCTCCTCACGTGTATGCTCACCTTTGTCGAAGGTGAGATAGATGAGTCGGCTGAAGAGGGCGATATCTGCAGTAGGCATCTCCTGTCCAGTGAGGATGATACCAGAGTCTACCTTGGCCTGCACGAGCTTTTTATCCTTGTCCATGTTCATCTTTGTGCGACCTATACCGTTCCACAAGTCCTTGAGCCACTCCACCTTATTCTGTGTGATGGAGTTTTTGTACTCGTCGATGTGTACCAGGGCATCGCTAACTCCTCCTACATAATCGGATAGTGCTGGCATAGATGCATTGGTGATAGACAGAGGCTCGTACTTGGTCTCGTACTTGTAGAAAAAGTTCATGAGGGTGGCAGCGAATTCTGTCTTACCGCATCCCTTCGGGCCAAAGGCATTGAGGAGCGGGAAGGAACGACTCTTGCCGATGACTATGTCACGGAAGAGAGTCGCGATGTAGAAGCACAGGCCCACTTTGGCATTGTCGCCGAAAACCTGAACGACCTTGGCAAAGAAGTCTGACTGACTTGTCGGGTTGTCAACCATCTTCTCATGCCGGAACTTTTTTTCTGACACGTACAATTCTCGACTATCCTTATTGAGCTTGCTCATTGCAGGCAGGTAGTACTTGCCTGCCTGCAATCTGAGTATGCCCATATCATCTATTGGAATCCAGGTACCATCTTCGCTCGCTCCATTACAGAATGCATAGAATCCTTCACGCTGCCAACCTAGCTGCTTGATAGGGTCTGCTGTCTCGGTCACTCTACCGAGATAGCCTAGAAGCTTGATAAGCTGCTCATCTCTGGCCATCCAGATATAATCTCCTATACCAAACAGTCGCTTGCGAAGCGAACTGCTCGATGTGATCTCATCCATATTGAGTTCGATGAGTCTTGATGGTTCCTCGCTGTTATTTTTTATCTCGAAAAGTCTGACAGGGTTGAAGTCATCACGAATATGGAAGAGAGGCTTCATTTTGAAGTTTGACCACTGGATTTCATCACCCTCCTTGTTGGTACCCCAATAACTATTGTCATGTTCTGTGAATCCGAATTCACGGAGCATCTTGATGTCTCCCTTTCGCTCACGCTCCTGCTTCTCGCTCAGTTCTGCCTCCTTGGCTCTCTTGAGTGTATCCTTCCACTCTCGAGAGTGTTTGTAGGTAGAGATAAGACTAGTCAGATAGCTGCTTCTCAGGTCTTCATCCTTGATTAACATGAGGAGCCCACAGATATCTGCAATTGCTTGCAATCTATCCTCGGTCGTAAACTCCTCGATATCTTCTGCTGTTGGCCAGTATCTGCGCCGGCAGTACCAGAAAACGAACTCCTCCTCACGCATCTGTGAGAAGTGTCCCTTGTCAGTTATCCACGAGTCCGGGTCCTCCTTCTTCGGAGCCGGATAATCAATCGGTATCTCCCGGACATTAACAGTAAATCCGACCTGTAAAGCAGATCGACCATTGGCAAACACATTAGCTGTCCCTGCCGGAAATTCATTACCTGGTTTAAGTTCGTCAGCATCGGGGATGAAAGTCACCCTCTTGCTGATGCGGTAGAGTTGCTTCAGCTGGTTCTCGGTCCATGAACCGCCGAGTGATGCCACTGTATTGAGAATGCCGATAGACTGAAGCTTGAGCACGTCTGGAGCACCCTCGACGAGATAGAACTTATCACGCAGACGTGCCTCCTTCTGGGCGAAATTGATACCAAAAACCGAAGTGTCCTTGTGATAGACGAGACTGTTCTTCAGGTTGAGGTACTTGCAGATATCCTTATTGTCGGACATGGTTCTGGCCGTGAAGCCTATGACTCTGCTCATCTTGTCATAGATAGGTATAGTGTAGCGGTCTCGGAGCATGGCGAACTGGCCGCGCTCACCATTACCTATGAGGCCAACTTGCTCCAGGATATCCAAGTCCAAGCCTTTTTGCTTTGCCCAGGCTATGAAGCCTTCTACTGGTGCATAGCCGATGCCGAAGGTGCCGATAGCATCCTTGCCCCATCGTTTGCAAACTGCCTCCCGTGCTTTATTAGCAGCGGGATTAACCTTTTGCATACACTCTGTGAAGTAGCTCTGCGCATAGTTGAGTGCTATGCGCAGGGACTCCTGCTCCTTTTGCTTCTCCTCTTCCTCCTTGCTTGGTCGCCACTCGTCCTCTATCTCCTCATTGAGATATTTCTTTGCGAGTTCCTTGCAGGCAATTGGGAATTCGAGACCATTCTTCAGTTTGCGGTAGAAGCTGATGACGTTGCCGCCGGAGCGGCATGAGCCAAAGCAGTGCCAGCAGTTTGTGCCTGTATCCACATAGAATGATGCAGTATTCTCATTGTGGAACGGACAGCAAGCCCAATGACGGTTGCCTTTCTTCGCTGAGAATTTAATGCCTTCATCCTCGGCTACATCCAGAATGGAGACATCACTTATAATGCGATCTACTATCTCTTGTTTAATCATATCTTTATATTTTGTGCTGCAAAATTAACTTAGAACTTCCGAAAAAGAAAGTACTAAGATAACCTGCGCATGAACTTATCTATGTCTTCATTGACAAAGTAGCGAATCTGACGCTTATAGGCGTAGTCTCGCTCCATCATCAACTGCTGGAGGATGCCCTTATATTTGCCCCCCCGCTTGTCGAATGCCGCTCTAATCTCGCGGTCACTCCAAAACTTAATTCTATTCCTCATAACTTCGGTTTATAAAATGAACACTTGGAGTTGGCCATGAAGAACTCATAGTCATGCTCCGACTCTATCTCGCTGTACAGCTTGCGGTGTGAACACCCCCAGAACTTGCAGGTTCTGCCACTGCTGCGGGCACATGTATTGTGACACTCTACGAATGTCTTGACTTGTCTCTCCTTCTTCTTTTTCATAATTCTATATCAAACCATGGTAATCTGACTGATTTGGATATTGGATCCAATTTTGATACCTGCAGACATTGCCCATTGTCTAACCACCAATACTCCATGACTTCATTAATACACATGTATGCTAAAATGCCATAATCATTCTGCACATAAAAATCTTTATTCTCTAATGTTGCGAATCTAGAGATTAATAATATAATTTTGGCTTTTATTTCTTTACTGCTCATAGAATATGCATAAAACAATAAATTTATACTCCACATAAATCTTAAAGCAACTGCACCAGGAGCCATTGATGCAGTTGTGCTTGTAGCGGCATCGATGGCAAATCATAGGTTCAGCTGATGAACTACCTTGATGATGTCTCTGGTAGACTCCAACCCCAGTCGCTTGGTCATTTTGCGAAGCTGTGCAGAGACCGTATTCCTAGATTTGCCAAGTATCTGTGCAATCTCTCTAGCAACATAACCCTGTGCAAAATACTTCGCTACCTCAAGCTCTTTAGGGAAGAAAGGAGTCTTCAGCTTTGGGAGGCAGACTATGTTCTCTCTAGAACATATGCCCCTGAGAGGGCAATCGACTTTCTCCAGGTGCAGAATGGTT
>ONZY01002629.1_pt1 | contig 9605 bp, 9 predicted proteins | sample 1671451 | NCBI WGS metagenome assembly ONZY01 (sample SAMN06348158, study PRJEB24527) | human gut metagenome | biome: human gut; feature: ankylosing spondylitis patient; material: feces | host: Homo sapiens | place: China | collected 2015-10 | reverse complement strand
TATTTTTCTGTTTTTTGCCCCGTCCAGTCGATGCTGCGTGACGCTTGAACTCCTCGAACTCGTCCAGCGGCGCATTGAGAACGATCTCGATATTATAGTCGCGTCCGACACGCACTTCCTTGATAAACTGTTTCAAAATACCGCTGGAATGCGAGATACAGAAGTCTGATTTATCTCCATACCTATTTTTATTGCTTCCTGAAACAGGGTAAAACAAAAGCCGCCCGAAGGCGGCAGGATGCATCACGGAAGCAACTATGAACGCGGCTCAGGGCCATCAGAACAGATCCAGCATGTTGTCCAGATAAATTTCTTCCCGGACGCGCAGCTGATACTCAGGCTTTGTCATGTAGTAAAGCAGAAATTCCAGTATCAACGCGCTGCCCAGTCCCCGCCCCTCGATCTTGAAGTTGGAAAAGCCGCCGGGCAGATAAATTTTGCAGATATCCCCGGCCCCGATGAAGCCGGGGTTTTCCATTGCCTTTGAAAAACGATAGCCCTGCTGTGCGCCCGGCGCTGTGCAGCGGTGGTCCGGGCAGTCCTCGCCCAGATTTTTGCGGCTGACATTCTCGTAGCAGTGCTTTCTGTCCCGGCAGCCGTACCAGCAGCATTCGTTGCACAGAAATTCCACCTTGTCCTTCTGATCCTGCGGCAGGGTATCCAGCTCTGCAAACGACTTGTTCAGGCGGAAATCCGGCACAACATAGCGGAACTCTTCCCGTTCCGTCTCTCTGCGGAGCTGCTGAAAATCTGTAAGGACTTTTGTTGTGGAGGACACGAAATAAAGGCCCGGATACTGCCTTTTCAGGTAGTCCAGCAGCAGGTCCGAATGGACGATGACACCATTCTGCACACGGTTTTCTTTTTCAAACAGCGCACAGAGGGCATTGCATTTCCAGTCTGCAAGGTGCTCTTCCCGGAGCAGCGAATTGCTGAAGGTGAGCCGGGCCGATATGCCATATTCCTGCATCAGTGCAAGCACCCGATGCGGCTGTGCATCGCCAAAGCCAGCGCGGCCCCCGCCCCAGATGCAGTCGGCCGGTGCACCGTAGACCGAACCGATCTCGCACCAGTCGTAAAAATATTCCCTGTGTTCACGGAACAGCGGCAGAAACACACGGTACAGTTCATAAAATTCAAACAGTCCCGGAAGATGATAATATGCCGTGCCGCGTTCGTGCTGTACCATTGCCGTGTGTGTTCCTCATTTCTGTAAGTTTCAGCTTCCCTGCAGCAGCTTTTGCGCTGCACCCGGAGATCTTTTTGCCAGTATAGCACAGTCCTGCCGGGAAAGAAATCATCTTCCTCTTGACCTTGAGCGCACTCCAAGTTTTATCATGTGCATGCTGGTGATCTTATCTTTCTCATTATATTCCTTTCTCTGCGAAAGAACAAGAAGTATCTTCATGTCTGACATGAAAAAACAGATTTTGATCTTCCTTACCACTCCTGAAAGAATGAGACGAGCTTTGCCCAGCTTTCGCGCCTTGCTTTACATCACAGCGCCTGTTCTGTCAAGAGATGAAACGTTTTTCGTGCATTGCGAAAAATGTTTCGGTTCACATGCTCTGCGGCTCGATCTTCACCGTTCTGCCGCCCAGGTTTTCGTAAATGCGATGGGAGACTGAGAGCACCGTGCGGCCTACAGAGGCGCGGCGCAGTGCTTCCAGCACACGGGCTTCCGTTTCAGCGTCCAGATTTGCTGTGACCTCGTCCAGCAAAAGCACAGCCGGGTCCGCCGCCGCAGCGCGGGCAATGGACAGCAGCTGCCACTCACCCTGCGAAAACATGCCATCGCTGCAAATGGTGTCGCAGCCTTCCGGCAGGGCCTGAATGGCTTCGTCAATGCCCGCAAGCTTTGCCGCATTCCGTGCCATCTCTGCAGTGATCTGCGGATCGCCCAGCGTGATCTGCTCCAGCACGGTGCCCGGCACACGGGAGAAATGCTGCTCCACGCAGCCGATGCAGGTGCGGCGCTCGCGGTCGGTGATGCGTGCTACATCCACGCCGCCAATGGTAACAGAGCCCGCCTGCGGCTGGTACAGGTCCAGCAGAAGCTTGAACACCGTGCTCTTGCCCGCACCGGTGCGGCCCACCAGCGTGACCTGCCCGCCCTGCTTTACCGTCATGGAGAAATCACTCAGGACAGGCTTTTCGCCATAGCCGAAGGTCACATGCGCAAGCTCCACATCCCCGCGCGCAGCGGTCCGGCGCTCGGCAGGGATCGTGCGCTCCGGCTGAGCGAGAAAGGCATCGATGCGCTTGACACCCGCCATGGCCGACTGGATGGTCTGGATCTCCATGCCAAGGCTTTCAATGGGAGCAAAAATGCGGGAAATGTAGTTGATGATCGCCACCGAGGTACCCACCGACATCCCAAAGAATGTAAGCACCATGGCATTGCCGGAAGCGGAAAGCAGCATCACGATGCCTGCCACCACCGCGTTCAGCGCCAGCACCACCGGCGAATAGATGGCATCGTAAAAATTGGTGCGCTCCATAGCGGCGTAGCTCTCGCCGATGCAGCGGTCATAGCGGCGTTCCCTATAGCTTTCCAGCCCCAGCGCCCGGATGGTGCGGATGTTGTGCAGCGTCTCCGGCACCTGACCGGAGACAGCCGCAACGGCACGGCGGTTATCCAGTTGTGCGGCCAACATCCGCTTTTGCACATGGCGGGTGAACACCGCAAACAGCGGCAGCACCAGCAGCAGCACCAGCGCAATGCCGGTGTTTTTTACCGCGATGACCGCCATGATGGAAATGATGCGGCAGGCATCTGCCGCCATGCTGATGATGCCGGAGGTGAACAGCGCTTCCACTGTATCCACATCGCCCGAGAAGCGCGCGGCCACCTCGCCGGGGTTCTGCCCCACCAGCGTGCTGGCGGGAAGCTTGGTCAGCTTCCGGGACATTTCAGAGCGCAGGGCGTGGGTCATTTTCTGGCCGAAGAGTACCAGCAGGCTCTCCTGCGCCGAGGAGAGTATCCCTTCCAGCGCCAGACTGCCGAAATAAAGAAGCACCGCAAGGAATGTCAGCGGAAGCCCGGCCATCAGCCCGTCGATGATGCAGGCCAGCAGCAGCGGCGGCACCAGAGACGCCGCCACCGATGCCGCCGCACACAGGATGGTCCCCGCTGTGAGAAGGCGGTGGGTCACGGCGGCCATCCGGATGGCCTCAAACACACCATTTTTACGCCTGTTCTTCATGCTGTTTCCCTCCTGTCTGGCTTTCGTACAGCTGACGGTAGACCGGGACCGATGCCATCAGCTCCTCATGGGTGCCGACGGTGGTCTTTCCGCCGTCCATAAAGATGATCTTCTGCATCTGCGGGAAGTGGTACAGGCGGTGCGAGATGAGGAAGACAACCTTATCCCTGGCATATTCCTGCAGGTCGGCGAAGATCGTATCCTCCGTGTCCCGGTCAATGGCCGAGAACGGGTCATCGAGGATGAGGACAGGGCGCGGATGGGCCAGCGTCCGGGCCAGCGCCAGACGCTGGGCCTGTCCGCCGGAAAGACGGGTGCCGCTGCTGCCGATGACGGTATCGAGGCCGTTCTCCATCGCCAGCACCTCGCCTTTCAGCGCAGCAGCGGCGAGATATGGCATGGCGTCCTGCTCGCTGCCGCAGAGGACATTGTTCTGCACCGTATCGGCGCTCAGCTCCGGGTCGTGGCCCAGATAGCCGACGGTGGCCGAGATCTGACGCGGGGCCAGAGCGGAGAACTCCTTTTTGCCAAACTGCGCCGAGCCTTCATAGGGGGCCTCGCAGAGGAAGACCCGGCCAAAGGTGGATTTGCCGCAGGCCACCGGGCCGGTGACTCCGATGATGTCGCCGGGATGGGCTGTCAGACTCAGACCCGAAAAGATGAGGGTGTCGCCATAGGCGAAGGAGAGATTCCTGAGGGTCACATCTTCCGCCGCCGGGACATCCAGCGCGTCCAACTGCTCCGGCGACTTCATCAGAGGTTTGATGCGCTTCCATGAGACTTCGGCCTTCTGCACCGAGTTGAAGAGCTTGGCCACCTTGGAGGATTTGACCACCAGCTTGGTGAAGCAGGAAAGGAAGGTGGTAAAGGCCGCGATGTCCCACACACGCCAGCCGGTGCCGAGGACATTCTTTGCGCCGAACCACAAAATGAACAGTACGCCTGCCTCCGACGCCGCCAGATAGAGCGGCGGCAGAGCCGACTGCCACACATTGTTTTTCACCGTCGTCTTTTCGTAGGTATCCAGCACCTCTTCGTACCGCTCCGCACGGGCGTCTTCGCAGCCGTAGATGCGGTAAGTCACGGCGTTCTGGGCGCGGTCGAAGGTGGCGGCACTCAGTGCGCCCGCCGCCTTTTTGTAGGCCGCACCGGCCCGCTGGACCGGCTTTTTCATCCATGCCGCGCAGACGTAGGAGAAGGGCGTGAACAGCAGGCTCAGCAGAGCCAGCCGCCAGTCGTACACCAGCAGCATGACCACATAACCCGCCAGCGCCACGCCGGTATCAAAGACTTCGGTGGTGAACTTGCGCATACCTTCCACGCAGTCGTCCACATCGGAGATGGCCTTGGTCATCAGCTCACCGGCACCCTCTTTTTCCAGCGAAGCCCGGCTCTGGCGCACCAGATTAGCGTAGAGGATGCCCTTCATCCGGCGGTTGATGTTGTTGGCAAAGCGGCGGACATAAAAGCGCTTGATGAACCGCGACGCCTGCACCAGCAGGGTGACGAGGATATAGGCCAGAACCAGCAGCACCATTTGGGCCGCTGTTTCGCTGCCGCTCAGGATGTCCGCCAGGCACTGGGCCAGACGGCCCTCGAACCACGGAGTGGCCAGCAGGCCGATGTTATAGATGAGGCCCGACAGGGTCACGAAAGCCAGCGGGATCCACTCGACCCGGAAATAGGAGAATATCCGGTCCGGGCGGAAGATCTTCTCATTTTTCATCGGTCGTCTCACCCCCTGCGGCATTTCGGAAGTGCGGGAAGCCCGCACGGCTCTCGGTCTTGGACGCCGTATAAAGTTTGTTCAGCGAAGCGGCAAAGGCGGCGGCTTCTTCCTCCGTCAGTACACTCGTCAGATACTCGTAAAAAGCGGCCTCAATTCCGGCCTTGGAGGATTTCAGGCTCTCGGCCTTTTCTGTGGGGAAAAGCAGCTGGCTCCGCCGGTCGTTCGGGGCGTCCTCGCGGGTCAGATAACCCTTCCCTTCCAGATTTTTGGTCCGCCGGGCGATAGCCGCCTTGTCTGCGTGCAGCAGTTCGGCCAGCTGGGCCTGCGTACAGCCGGGGTGGTGGCGCAGCGCGTGGATGAGGTCGATCTCCGCTGTGCCAACGCCCTCTTCCCGCATCGTGAGCAGGATGAGCTTTTCAGCCTCCCGCGCGATTTTTGTGATTTTTCGTTCGGTAATATCCATAGACAGCCTCTGGGTCTTATCTCAAGAAGATGTATCTACATCGTTGTATGTACAACCATTATGATACAAAACCACTCTTTGTCAAGAGCGGCAGTGGATCCTTTCGCCTTCTCACCAAAGTCGGCGACCATGGGATGAAAATGCAGATTGTAAAGAGGGAATGATGGTTTTGATATGAAGTATCTGGGAATACCGTGGGGAATGCGGGCGATGAAGGAGCTGGGCCTGACCCCTGCCCTATGCCATCCGAATCACACCATGCTTTTCCCTGCCGAAAAGATACCGGAACGCAAAAAGCCCCCGGAGAGCCTTGGGCAGCTCTCCGGGGGCAAGTTCTATGCACCGGTGTTCCTCACACCGATGCACAGGCGTTATTCAATTTCAATGAGGTTGGGATTGACCGGCAGAGCCTTCTGCTGCTGAGGTGCAGGCAGCGTGATGTGCAGGATGCCATCCTCAAACTTTGCGTGGATGTCCTCCTTCTTCACGGTGTCACCCACATAGAAGCTGCGGGCGCAGGTACCGGAAAAAGTCTCGCGGCGCAGGTAGCGGCCCTCTTTATCCTTCTCGTCATTGGAGTGGCTGCGGACGGCCTGAATGGTCAGGTAGCCGTCGTTCAGCTCCATCTGAACGTCTTCCTTCTTGCAGCCGGGCAAATCAACAGCAACGTCATAGCTGCCGTCGGCGGTCTGCTTCACATCGGTCTTCATCATGTTTGCACCGCGCTTGCCGAAGGTCTCACGCTCTTCACGGTTCATCGCACGCTCCAGCGCACCATCGTTCCAGAACGGGTCAAAGAAATCATCGAACAGGTTTTCATGAAAAATAGTCGGCATAAACATAAATCATTCCTCCAATCCCGGCGTTCGGGTCGGGTAAAAAATTTATGAGATGTGCATCAGGAGCGGAGTCTTCCCGGGAGCCTTGCGGCTCCCTCATGCCCCTCTCTCCTGAGCACGGCTTAGTTATAGCACATACTTTTAGCACTGTCAAGCGCAGAGTGCTAAAATTCACAAAAGAATAACACTTTGATAAAATCTCATGCAATCTTTTCAAAAGTCAGTCGTATCATCGTCTTTATTCAGCAAAAGTGCCAGACACAGCAGTTCTTTGCACCGCCTGCGATCTCTCTGTATTTCAATGCTTACTCCACTTCACTCTTGAGTAGTTTCAGTGCCTTATCCATAGGCACACAGTCAGCATAGCGGTCCGGCCAGAGAAACTCATTATAATAGCGATAGCTCTGCTCCCCTGTCATATAGACCACCATTTTCTACAAGCAGAAAACGATTCTGAACCCCCTCTCCCCGTTCATACTGTATAGAAAAACGGTTTTGGAGGTGTTCCGTATGCTGTTGACCCTGCTGCAATTTTTCGCGTCCAGATTCCTCGTGCTTGCGCTCCATCTGGAAGCGGGCAGTTTCCCCCGCCCGCTGAGTCCACAGGAAGAGATCAGGGCCTTCGCCGATCTGCGGGCCGGTGATTCATCCGCCCGGGAAAAGCTCATCCGCCACAATCTGCGCTTAGTGGCGCACATCGCAAAGAAATACTATGCTCTCCCCTCTGAGCAGGACGATTTGATTTCCATCGGCACCATTGGCCTGATGAAAGCCGTGGACACCTTCGACTCCACCCGCCGGGCGCGCTTCTCCACTTATGCCAGCCGGTGCATCGAAAACGAGCTCCGGATGCACTTCCGGCGGGAGCGGAAGAACGCCCCCACCCTCTCGCTCCAGGAGACTCTTGATGCCGGAAAGGAAGACTCTGCCCTCACCCTCGCCGATGTGCTGCAGGACGGCTTCTGCATGGAGGACAGCTGTGAAAAGCAGGACGACGCCCAGCGCCTGCGCCGCCTCATCGAGGGACTGCCCGCCCGGGAGCGGAAACTTATATTATTAAGGTACGGTCTGGCAGGCCAGCCGCCGCTGACCCAGCTGGAAACGGCAAAGCTGCTCCAAATAAGCCGGAGTTACGTTTCCCGGCTTGAAACACACGCACTGGAGCTTTTGCGGGCCGGATGGGAGCAGCCTTAGCTTCCTCTTGCATTCCTCACCGAACTGTGGTACAATACTAAGGCACACGAATCGTGTGCCTTGTCGGACAGCGCCTGCTGCGTGGTTCGGCATACGGATGCGGGTCCTGTACGATGGAGCCGCAGTGAACCAGGTCAGGTGGGGAACCAAGCAGCCTTAAGCGGCGCGCCCCGTGCGTTTCAGTCAGCCTGCATCCGTATGCCGAGTTACGCAAGGCGGGGGTCAAACCCCGTCAGCGCTGTCCGATTTTTTATTACTGACGGGAGGGAAGCACCGATGTATCGCGCATTATACCGCAAATGGAGACCCCAGCGGTTTGAGGATGTCGTCGCACAGCGCGGCATCGTCACGGCGCTGCGCAATCAGGTAGCGTCGGGCCGCGTAGGCCACGCCTACCTGTTCACCGGCGTGCGCGGCACAGGCAAGACCACCTGCGCGAAGATTTTTGCCAAGGCGGTCAACTGCCTCCACCCTCATAACGGCGACCCCTGCGGCGAGTGCGAGATCTGCAAGGGCATCGACAACGGCAGCATCCTCGACGTGGTGGAGATGGACGCCGCGTCCAACAACGGTGTGGACGACATCCGCGACCTGCGGGACGAGACAGCCTACACCCCCAGTGCCTGTCATTATAAGGTATACATCATCGACGAGGTACACATGCTGTCCACAGCGGCCTTCAACGCCCTGCTGAAAACGCTGGAAGAGCCGCCCGCCCACGTCATCTTCATCCTCGCTACGACCGAGATCCAGAAAGTCCCGGCCACCATCCTCTCCCGCTGCCAGCGGTACGATTTCACCCGCATCGGGCCGGAAGACATCGCCCAGCGGGTCGAGTATATCGCCGGACAAGAGGGCTTAGAGTTGACGACCGGTGGTGCAGAGCTGATCTCCCGCCTGGCCGACGGTGCCATGCGTGACGCCCTCTCGATTCTCGACACCTGCGCCGGCGTGACCGCAAAAATCGATGCTGATGTTGTCCGCCGGATGGCGGGCGTCACCGACCGGAGCTACCTGTTCCATATTTCGGATGCTCTGGAAGCGCAGGACGGCGCAGCGGCGCTGGCTCAGCTGGCCGCACTGCGGCAGCAGTCGGTGGATGTGAAGCGTCTGACGGAAGAGCTCATCGCCCACTACCGCGCCCTGATGCTGGCGGCTCTGCCCGGCGGGCAGAGCCTGCTGTCCGGTGTTTCCCCCGAAGAGGAACAGCAGTACCTCGAAAAAGGCCCTCAGCTGGGCCAGCGGGAGGCCATCCGGGCCATCCGTACGCTGGGCAACGCCCTTGAGCATATGACCCGGGGCAGTGACCAGCGCATCGAGTTGGAACTGGCCCTCTTCACCCTCTCGGAGCCGCCGCAGGCCGCAGCTGTCCCCGTGGCGGCAATGCCTGTGCAGACTGCCACTCCTGCTGCACCGGTCGCCCGGCCCTTTGTTGCGGCACCGATCCAGCCTGCGCCGCAGCCTTTCATGAGTACACCTGCTGCACCCGTGGAACCTATGGCCGCACCGGCAGTGGAAAAGGAGCCTGCTCCCGCGCCCGTTGTAGAGCCGAAGGCCGCTGCCCCGGATATTCCAGAGTCCCCCGCGCCCGCAGACGAAGAGCTTCCGCCTCCGCCCGACGAGCCGCCAGTTACGGAGTCGGCCCCCCTGCCCTGGGATGAGCCGACTGCGCCGGTCACTGCGCCTGTACCGCCCGTACCGGAAGAGAGACCGGTGGAGTCCGCCGACCCGGAGTACACCGCCGACCCGGCTCTCAGCCGACCCCGCAAGGTTGCCGCAGAGGGCGTCAATCCCTTCGAGCAGTGGAGCGAGGTCGTCAAGCTTTTACAGGAGAAGGACCCGATGCTCCACAGCTATCTGCGCAAATCGAAGGCATACTTTGATGGCACACGGGTGCTCATCGACGGCGGCAAGACCTTCCGGGACTTCATCCGTGTCAACAAGGACAGCCAGCGGCTCATCAAAAAGCTCATCGCGCAGGTGTCAGGCGTCGCGGTGCCTATCGGCCCCTACGAGCCCCGCACCGCCGCAAGGCACACCTCCAATGCCGAACAGTCACTCCACGCGCTGGAAAAGCTGGGTCTGGACGTGAGCATTGAGGACAGCGCGAAGAAACGAAAATAACCTCTCAGTCTGCTTCGCAGACAGCTCCCCTACCGAGGGGAGCCTCTGGC
>ONZY01002597.1_pt1 | contig 9706 bp, 9 predicted proteins | sample 1671451 | NCBI WGS metagenome assembly ONZY01 (sample SAMN06348158, study PRJEB24527) | human gut metagenome | biome: human gut; feature: ankylosing spondylitis patient; material: feces | host: Homo sapiens | place: China | collected 2015-10 | reverse complement strand
TGTCGCGCTCTACGGCGCGTCGGACAAGACGCTGCGCGCCGTGCGCGCCGCGGGCTACTGCCCCATTGACTTTGACCTGGATTACAGCGGCGGTCTTCCCACCGCGGCGCAGGCCGCCAGCAGCATCGCGCGTCAGGCCCGCTCCGGCGGGTGCATCGCCTATCTCGGCGCTGACACCGCCGTGCAGGCAGATTGGAACACGCTGCTCTCTCGCCTCCGCTCGTCCTCGCGTCTCATCACGGCGCTCAACGAGCTCGCGGTCACAAAGGATGCGTGACGGTTTTACAAATTGTTCAGGAAACGCGCACAGTTTTGCGTATAATAAACAATAACACAGAAGAAAGACACACGCTTGTGTGAAGGAGGAAACCAGCATGGCACGCAATATTCTTGTCGTGGAGGACGACAATAATATTTCCAACCTCATTAAGATGTATCTCGACAAAGAGGGCTTCGACGTCCGCATCGCCGCCGACGGCGGCAAGGCCGTGGAGGAATTCAAGGAAAAAGAGCCCGACCTCGTGCTGCTCGACGTGATGCTCCCCGTGCTCGACGGCTGGGGCGTGTGCGCCAAGATCCGCGAGACGTCCAAGTGCCCGATCATCATGCTCACTGCCAAGGGCGAGGTCAATGACCGCATCCACGGCCTTGAGATGGGCGCGGACGACTATGTCGTCAAGCCCTTTGAGATGAAGGAGCTGCTCGCGCGCATCAACGCCGTGCTGCGCCGCAGCGAGATCCCCGAGGACACGCACAAGCGCCTCACGTTCGACAAGCTCATCATCGACCTCGACTCCTATGAGCTCATCGTCGACGGCAAGAAGATCGACACGCCGCCCAAAGAGCTGGAGCTTCTCTATCACCTCGCCGCCACGCCGAACCGCGTTTACACGCGCAATCAGCTCCTTGACGAGGTGTGGGGCTTCGACTACTTTGGCGACTCGCGCACGGTGGACGTGCATGTCAAGAGGCTCCGTGAAAAGGTCGAAAACGTCAGCGACCAGTGGGCGCTCAAGACCGTCTGGGGCGTCGGGTATAAATTCGAAGTGAAGTAATTCAGTATGCCGGAAGAAAACAAAGAGAAAACACAGAAAAAGCGCTGGACACTCAAAAAGGTCAAGACCCGCTGCCGCACGATCTACTGGCAGAATTTTCTGCTCACGGCGAGCGTCGTCATGCTGACGCTGGCGCTGCTCGGCAGCGCGTTCTTCGCGCTGACGTATTCCTACGCCATCGACGAGCGCAGCGAGCAGATGCAGAGCAAGGCGACGGTCGTGTCGCACATGGTGTCGTCCTACATGGAAAACGGCTCGCTCACAGGGCTGCGTGAGCTGGCAGACTTCGCTTCGAACGTGACGGATGCAGAATTTCTCATCTGCAACTCGGACGGCAACCTGCTGCTGACGACCGATACAACTCTCGTCAACCGCGTGCTGACCGTGCCGCAGGACGTGGCCGAGGGCGCGATGAGCGATGACACCTACGCCGTGCGCACCACACTCGGCGACATCTATGAGGACACGCATTTCGTCGTCGGCGTGCCGATCGTGAGCGAGGGCGCAACCGTCGGCTTTGTGCTGGCGGTGACCGGCGCACGGGCGCTGACGACGATGTGGCGCACGTTCATCGGATTGTTCTTCATGACGGCGGTGACGGTGCTGCTGCTCTCGTTCGTCGTGAGCGCGTGGGTCAGCATGCGCCAGTCGCGCCCCATCCACGAGATGGCGGAGGCGACACGACGCTTTGCCGAGGGCAATTTCGACGTGCGCATGCACAATTACGAGGGCGTGACCGAGATCACAGAGCTGGCAGAATCTTTCAACAACATGGCGGACTCCTTGCAGGAGACCGAGCGCCAGCGCCGCGAATTCATCGCAAACGTCTCCCACGAATTGAAAACCCCGATGACGACCATCGCAGGCTACACCGACGGCATCTTAGACGGCACGATCCCGCCCGAGCAGGAAAAGGAGTACCTGCGCATCATCTCGGACGAGGCGCGGCGGCTTTCCCGTCTCGTGCGCCGCATGCTTGAGGTCTCGCAGCTCCAGTCGCGCGACTTGACGCGCACGAAGGCGCCGTTCGACGTGTGCGAGAGCATGCGCCGCGTGCTCATTTCGATGGAGAAGAAGATCACCGACCGCGGGCTCGATGTCGACGCCGACATTCCCGACAGCGGCATCATGGTGCTCGGCGACAACGACCTTATCACGCAGGTCATCTACAATCTGCTCGAAAACGCGACGAAATTTGCCCGCAAGGGTTCGGCGCTCTACCTCGGCGTGACGACGCTCAACGGCAAGGCGCTGATCTCGGTCCGCAACGAGGGCGACACCATCCCCGCCGAGGAGATCCCGCTGCTCTTTGAGCGCTTCCACAAGAGCGACAAGTCCCGCTCTGAGGATAAGGACGGCGTGGGCCTCGGCCTCTACGTGGTCAAGACCATTCTGGACCAGCACAAGGAGCACATCGCCGTCACGAGCGAAAACGGCCTGACGACGTTCACCTTCAGCGTGACGCTCGCCGGCGGGCAGACCGCGCAGTAAAGTCCCCATCAGGAGAAGCAAACACTATGGATCACGAGAATCAGGATATTCCCCAGAGCGGGCAGGGCAATGGGCCGCGCGAGGTCGTGCTGCGCTATGAAGCACCGGTCACGCCCATCGTGGAACGCTACATTCAGCCCACACCGCTGCCCGGACAGCCGAAGAAGCATACATCACCGCGCAAAAAGCGGAAAGGGCTTAAGATCTTCCTTTTCTGCATGCTCGGCCTTCTCCTCGTCAGCGGCGTCGTCACGGCGCTGTGGCTCGGCGGCGCGTTCGACGATCACCAGTCCTATCACGACGATGATTTTGAGCAGCGCCACGACGAGGATTATTACGATAACAGCGAGCATGGCGAAACGACTATCAAGCGCCTGCCCAACACCGATCAGGTCAAGCTCCGCTACAACGAGAGCCACGGCGAGGCGCTGACGATCCAGGAAATTTATCAGAAAGTCAATCCCTCCACCGTCACGGTGCTCACGGGTAATCGCGACGGCAGCGCCATGGTCGGCACGGGCGTCATCTTCACCGAGGATGGCTACATCCTCACGAACGCCCACGTCATCGCGGGCGGCTCGGAGTGCTACGTCGTGCTCGACACGGGTGAGGATTACCGTGCGTGCCTTCTGGGACTTGACGAAGAAAAGGACCTCGCTGTCATCAAGATCGCGGCCAGCGGCCTTCCCGCCGCAGAATTCGGCGACTCTGACGCGCTGACGGTCGGCGATCCGGTGTACGCCATTGGCAACCCGCTCGGCGTGGAGCTGCGCGGCACACTGACCGACGGCATCGTCTCCGCCATCAACCGCGACGTGTACGTCGACGGCGTGACGATGACGCTCATTCAGACGAACGCCGCGCTCAACAACGGCAACTCCGGCGGCCCGCTCATCAACGTGTACGGACAGGTCGTCGGCATCAACACGATGAAGATGGGCTCGTCCTCCACCACGAGCGTAGAAGGTCTCGGCTTTGCCATTCCCATCGCCTCGACCGCCTATATGATCAATGACCTGATCGCCTACGGTGAGGTACACGGCGAGGTGATGATCGGCATTTCGGTGCAGCCCGTTCCCGTCACGGCAGAAAATGGCGAGAGCGCGCTTCTCGTCATGGAGGTCACGCCCGGCGGCCCCGGTGAGGAAGCCGACATCCAGAAGGGTGACCTTATCGTAGCGGCCGACGGCGAAGCGTTGACAAAGTCCACCGACCTTCTGCGTGTCCGCCGCCGCCATGAAGCAGGCGAAACGCTCAAGCTCTTAGTCGAGCGCGACGGCAAGCGCTTCACCGCAGACGTTGTTTTACGCGAAAGCGACACATGAGGATATCGACATGAAGAAAAAGCAATTTGCGCTTGGCTCGCTGCTCCTCGGCGCCGCCTCCTGGCTGTGCCTGTGGGGATTGCAGCACATTGAGCGCCGCATGAAAAAGAAACAGGAAAAGTAAAGAAAGCTGCTCTCAAAAGAGGGCAGCTTTCTTTATTTCTTACTTCACACACAGCTTTGGATGGAATTCACGTGAGCCTCCAGTTTGATCACATTTCTCACTGTGCGGACAATCGAATTGATTACTGCATGCAGATGTGGCAATCTTCCCAAGAATTCCCATACTTACTGTTCCACCAGTCTTGATCACGTTCTTTGTAATTACGACATCTTTCCCTGCACTCGCACAAAAGTAATACGTGTCAGCCACTTTTCTTCTCTCCTTTCTATGAATTTATCAACTATAGCAGCGAATAAGCATCCAGCACAGATGTAATCGCTGACTTGTCTGAGCTCTTGACCGTCAAATCATAGTGATAATCGTCACCTTGGAAGCAAACGAACGTTTCTTTGGAAGCGGCTATCGCCCTTAACATATTGATGTCCGTAGTGCTCGGGCTAATGTCTACATACTCCCAAACGTCACCGCTGCCGTTATCTCGTGACACCTCAAAATAATCAAAATCTTTCACATAATTCTGTCCGTCCACTGATACCGTAATTTTCTTAAAGAAAATCCAACTATCGCCAGTATAGTGGAACACCAGCCTCAGCCATGCATTCCCATAACTGTCCACTCCTATGTACGGCAACACATAGCTTCTGCTGTTTGCATAATAAGGATATGCTTGCGGCTTGTACCATGTAATGTTCTCTACTTTATCATAGTCCTTAATCGTTGTCACGCTGACCGGCTGTCGAAAATCTCTACGTCGCTCTGGGCAATTCATTTTCTTTGTTCCGTCATTGCAGCACACCATATATTTCCCTCTTGTCTGCAAATCATTGATATAGCGGCGGATAAATCCCTCGGTTATCTCCGTTACATTCTCAATCAGCATTTCTTCTCCACACCATCTTTCAAACAGATGAAGTGTCTGCTCATAGCTCTCTATTGTCTTTTCACTGAGCTGTTTGCTTTGGCAATAGAGCATGTACTCGTCGATCTGGCAAATCATTTTGTTAGTAAACATAAAAAACTCCCCCAATTCATCCGGTTTTGTCACCCAATGAATTGAGGGAGTTAGTATCTTTAAGGCGAAAGATTTATAGCTTTTTCAAAGCGTTTTCATTGTATTTCGGCCTTGTTCATCGCTTTGAAAAATTCCTGACTACTCGGAAAAACCTTGTACCGCCTATACTTCACCTCACACCCTATAGATCTTCCGTTGTAAACGGATGCGGTCCGCGATCATGGCGATAAACTCGCTGTTGGTCGGCTTTCCTTTCGTGTTGGATACCGTGTAGCCAAAATAGCGCTGGAGCGTCTCAAGGTCGCCGCGGTCCCATGCGACCTCGATCGCATGGCGCACCGCGCGCTCAACGCGCGAGGGCGTGGTGCTGTAGCGGCGCGCGACCTCGGGATAGAGCACCTTTGTCACGGCGTTGATGACATCCATGTCCTGCACGGCGATGACGATGGCCTCGCGCACGTACTGATAGCCCTTGATGTGCGCGGGCACGCCGACCTCGTGGATCACTGCCGTGACCTCGCGCTCAAGCGCCTGCGACTCGTCCTTGCTCTCCTCACCCTCGTTGACCGCGCGGCGCATCTGATCCAGAAGCGAGGTCATCTCACAGGGCTTGGGCATGAAGAACGATACGCCGCGGCTCATCGCCTGCGACACGATCTGATCGCGATAAAGAGCCGAGACGACAACTGTCTTCATCTGCACCTTGTCCTTCGCCGCCTGCTCGAGCACGCCAAAGCCGTCAAGTCCCGGCAGCAAAAGATCCATCACAAGAAGCTGCGGCTTTCGCTCCGCTATATCCTGCGCCGCAGCCAGTCCGTCGGCTGCGCATCCCACTACGTCGAACTCACCCGTTGCTTCCAATGCCTGTTTCAGTGCTGTGCGGAACTCCTCGTTTGCGTCCGCTAATACGACCGTGATCCTCTTGTCCATGTCATCCCGTCCTTTTCACACAAGTTTTCGCCGACCCAGCCGGCCAGCTTCAGCAGCAAAATGTGACGTCTTAGTTCTGCCATGGCTCTAAGCTAACATATTTGGACAGCGTTTTCAAGCGAGTTATGTCGAATCTAACCATCTTTTTCTAACTTTTTGCGAGAAAACTTGGTTGTTTTTACAGCATCTTAACACAAATATTCTACTATTTTGGTAGGTTATTCACTCGAAAGGCCTGCTGCGGATAGCATATTTTCGATAAAAATACCATAACCTCTTGACGGATCATCCAGCAGGACGTGCGTGACCGCGCCAATGATCTTGCCATCCTGCAAAATCGCGCTGCCGCTCATTCCCTGCACCACGCCGCCGGTCTGCGTAAGAAGCTCCTCGTCCGTCACGTGCAGCAGCAAATTTCGCGTGCTGCCGCTCGGCGAGTAGATTTTTTCGATCTCAATGTCGTACTCGCGCGTTTCATTGCCGGAAACGGTGGCTAAGATCGCCGCCCTGCCGGTCTTGATCTCATCCTTCTTTGCGACCGGCAGCGCCGCGCCGACGATCCTTGCTGCGTCCTCTGCCGAGAGCTTGCCGAAAATGCCGCATTCGGTGTTGGCGTAAAGCGTTCCGCTGTCGCGCGTCAGGTCAAAGTCGCCCTTGAGCTCGCCGGGCGAGGCACGCTCCCCCTTTTTCACCGCCTTGACCGAGGCGTCCATGATGCTGCCGTGGTCGAGCGGCAAAAGCTGTCCCGTGTCCACGTCTGTCACGCCGTGGCCCAGCGCGCCGAAGGTGCCGCTCTGCGGGTCGTAAAAAGTCATCGTGCCGATGCCCGCCATGCTGTCGCGCACCCAGGCGCCGAGGCGGTACTCGCCATCCTCGTCCTTCTCCGGCTCCGCGCTCAGCTCGATCGTGCGGCTGCCGCGCTTGACGGTCAGCGCCGCGGCGTCCTCGCCGTTTTCTGCCAAAAGCTGGCGGAATTCCTCAATGGTGTCCAGGCTTTGCCCGCCGATGGCCGTGATGACGTCGCCCTCCTTGAGTCCGCAGTCCTTCGCCGGACTTTCCCCATCGGAAAAGCCCACGACGAGCACGCCGTCGGAAAAGAGCTTCACGCCGACGGTCTGTCCGACGGGGATCAGCTCGCTGACCGTCCGGTCCGCCGCCTGCGCAGACGGCATTGCGATCGCGGCGGCGGCAAAAAATCCAAGCAGGATCGCCGCCGTTCGCTTTTTTGTGCGATGCGTTCCATCCATTCTCTCACCCCTTCAAAAAATACGGGCGGACGGCGCGCCCTGTGCGCGCAGCGCGCAGCCGTCCGCCCAACGCCGGAAATTTTTTCTTTCTCATTTCTTTTTCTCTGTCCGGCGCATTTACTTTCTGCGCTTCGGGCAAAATTAAAAGGTGCAAAATTTTGATGCGCTGGCATCGCTTTTTGAAATGGCGCTGTAAATGCGGACAAAAAAATTCCGCAGACCAAAGTCTGCGGAATTTTGGGAATTGTTTCCATTTAACGCTCGCGGTTGAAAATTTTGAAGATGTCGTCGAACGGATCGGGCTCATCTTCGTGCTTGGCCTCTTCCTCGGCCTTTTCCTTGTCGAAGTCGAGCGGCGCAAGACCGGCAGCGGCGCTCTCGCCGCTCTGCTCGGCAGGCTTCTTATCCTTGTTGAAGTCCAGCGCGCCGGGCGCCTTGTCAAAGCCCGTGGCGATGACGGTGACGCGGATCTCGTCGTCGAGCGTCTCGTCGAACGTCGCGCCGAAGATCGTGAGCGCGTCGGGATGCACGGCCTCCTGCACGAGGGACGCTGCCTGCTCGACCTCGTCGAGGCCGATGTCCATCGAGCCCGTGACGTTGATGAGCACTCCGTGCGCACCGTTGATGGAGGTCTCCAGCAGCGGGGACGAAATGGCCATGCGCGCGGCCTCCTCGGCCTTGTTCTTGCCGGCGGCGCGGCCGACGCCCATGTGGGCAAGGCCCGCGTCCTTCATAATGGCGGTCACGTCGGCAAAGTCGAGGTTGATGAAGCCCGTGTCGCGGATCAGGTCGGAGATGCTCTGCACCGCCTGACGCAGTACGTCGTCCGCGATCTCGAATGCGTTGGCAAAGGTGATCTTCTGGTCGGTCGCATGCTTGAGGCGCTCGTTCGGGATGATGACGAGCGAGTCGACCTTGGTCTTGAGCTCTTCGATGCCCGCTTCCGCCTGCGTCATGCGACGGCGGCCTTCAAAACCGAAAGGCTTCGTTACGACGCCGACGGTCAGGATGCCCGCCTCGCGCGCGATCTCGGCAACAATGGGCGCGCCGCCCGTGCCGGTGCCGCCGCCCATGCCGGCGGTGATGAAGACCATATCGGTGTCCTCGAGCGCCTTGGCGATCTGGTTGCGGCTCTCCTCGGCGCTCTTGCGGCCGACCTCGGGGTCGGAGCCCGCGCCCTGACCGTGCGTCAGCTTTTCGCCGATCTGGATTTTATAAGTAGCGGCAGACACGTTGAGCGCCTGCTTATCTGTATTCACTGCGACAAAGTCGACGCCGCGCGCACCGGTGCGCACCATGCGGTTGACCACGTTGTTGCCGCCGCCGCCAACGCCGATGACCTTGATCTTAACTACGTTTTCAGGACCGGTCTCCAATCCGAATGCCATGTCGGTTCCTCCTGCAATCTGTTGTATGGGCAAGGCACTTGCCGCTGCAAGCGCCACAATATCAGGTATTTGCTATCTTAATTATTGTATTACGGTTTTCCCGCGGGGTCAATAGCAATCGGCCATTTCGGGGAAACTTTTTTACGTCAACTTCCGCCTTTATTCCGGGATGAAGTCAGCCCTGCCGTCGTTCATCAGGTTGATCGTGCCGGTCTGGTTGGCTTCAAGCTGCTCCACCACCGTGCGCACATTCCCGAGCTTGTAGGCAATGTCCGCATCCCAGGGCATTTTGACCGTAAAGCGGTCCAAATAGGTAAAGGTGATGGCCGTGCCGTCGCTCAGGTCGATCTCGCCGATCATGGAGAGAAGCTGCTTATCCTCCGCCGTGCGCAGCAGCGTGAGCAGGCGCTCGAATTTATAAGAATCCTCGTCCGCAAACGCCGCCATCGCGCCGACCGCGGGCTCGACGAGCGTGCAGCCGGTCACGCGCGCGCAGCCCTCGGGGATCTGCGCCGCGCGCTCCAGAATTTTGCCTTCGTCGCTCATGAGCCATGTGCCGTTTTCGCCCGTCAGCGCAGCGGAGGCCGTGCACTCCGTCACGGTCAGAATGAGCGCGTCGGGGTATTTGCGGTTAATGACAACGGTCTCCACATACGGAAGCGTGTCGAAAATGGATTGTTTGACCTTATATTTGTTCAGCAGCACAAGGTTCTGCTCCTTCTGCACGCCGGCCGCCTCGATGATCTGCTCCTCGGTATAGCGCTCGTTGCCCTCCACCACGATCATATCGATGCGGAAGAACATCGTCAGCGCGCCGAGAAACGCGGCGATCACGACCGCGAGGCACAAAAGTCTCAGCGGGAAAGAGGCTCTTCCCCGCCTGCGCCGTCTGTTTCTTCGCTTTGACGCCATAGTTTTCCTGCCTTTTTCTTCATTTGCTTATATACCCGTCTCCCGCCGCACGTGCGCGCCCAGCGCGCCAAGGTCGCGCTCGATGCTCTCATAGCCGCGGTCGATGTGCTCAATGCGCGAAATGCGCGTGAGTCCGTCGGCCTGCAATCCCGCAATGACAAGCGCCGCGCCCGCGCGAAGGTCGGTGCACTTGACGCGCGCACCGTGCAGGTGCTCGCGCCC
>ONZY01002583.1_pt1 | contig 9743 bp, 6 predicted proteins | sample 1671451 | NCBI WGS metagenome assembly ONZY01 (sample SAMN06348158, study PRJEB24527) | human gut metagenome | biome: human gut; feature: ankylosing spondylitis patient; material: feces | host: Homo sapiens | place: China | collected 2015-10 | reverse complement strand
TTATCAGTAGGAGTGAATGATATAAGTATTTTCTTCGTATCATAATTGTAAATTGTTTCATTAATTATAGTAACAGTTCTATCATTTTTCCCAAGTCATATAGACCGGACGATGGTCAGAGTATTTCTTGGTAAAGTCGTCGATGATAAAGTTCCCTCCGGTGAAAGCGGACTTCAAGTCAGGCGAAATATAGATGAAGTCAATACGTGCCCCGAAATTTTTCTCCGAAAAGTTTTTATCGAGACGTGCCGAATCAATAAAACCGAAATCAAGAATACGTTGATGCACCGAGTAGTCGATTTCTCCATTTACGAGATTCTTTAATGCAGGGCGCTTTTCTTCTTCTTTGCGAAGGCGGTCGGCCAGGCGTCCGTCGGCATATTTTCCGGCATCGACGGGGGATACGGAATTGAAGTCACCCATGATGAGCCATTTCTCGAATGGTCCATTTTGGCGGATGGTTTCGAGAATAAGATCAATGTCAAGCTGGCGGCTCTCATAACGGTGTGGGCTAAGGTGCAGCGAAATAATGTGGTAACCATTTATCGTACCCATTACGAATCCATGCCACATGTTGTTTTCCACCTTCATGATGTTCACGATAGGATATTTAGATGTTATGGCAGTCGGAAATCCTTTCTCTTTCTGCAACACTGCATAAGGGTGCCCATAGGAGGCAGCTAATGCTTCAAGTGATTTCTGCGTAAATTTATTGGCTTCCTGCAGACATACGATGTCGGGATCCTGGTTGCGCATCCATGTAGAGAATATGGTCTTTCCTGCGGTGGTATCGGCACGCATACCATATTCTATGTTGTAAGATATAATTTTCATGGTCTGTTTTCCTCGTTTGTCTTTGGCAAACCCAGGCAAAGCCATCATTAATGCAAATAGTGTTATTCCTAGACAATTTAGTTTCATATGATTTGAATATCTGGATAAATTATTATTGAGGAGTAGTTGAACCATAGTAAGCATCATAAGCTTTGTTATCGAGTGCATAGCCGGAATAAACGACCTGCGTGTCCGGAATCGGATAGTATTCGTGACAAGGACGGATATTCTCTTTTAAACTTGATGAACCGGTGTTTTCATAAGTCTGCGTATACCAGATTCCCCAACGAACTAGGTCGAATTTACGCTGGAACTCACCAATCAGTTCGCGTCCGCGCTCTTTTTGGATTTCATCCATCAATCGTGCCCAAGTGCGGAATTTCGGGTAGTCACCAATGCCTGCACGGTTGCGGGTCATATTCAGATATTTCATGGCAATGTCAGGATCTTGCTCCAGCTGGCAGTAACATTCTGCTTTCATTAACAGTGCGTCGGCATAGCGGAATATCTTATAATTATTTCCGTCGCGGCTACTGTCAAGATATGGACACCAGAATTTCGGGCCCGGCCAGGGGGCAGTGCTTACACTTTTGAAAGCATGGCCGTTGTATTCCCAAGCCATATTATATTTGGCACGTAAGTCACCGCCAATCTTTGTTTGCAGATTCTGGCAGAAATAAGCAGTGGGACGCCAGGGAGTCCAACAAGTAGACTTGTCACCCAATTCCGGAATTTCCACGCCGTCATATTCGCAGGTACCTGAACGGCGGGTGATAGGCATACAAATGCTGGCAAGGTTGGAGGTATAGTTCAAACCACCGGCTACATAAGAGTGCTGGATTTCAAAGATTGATTCAGGCGTATTCTTGTTACGGAACATTACATCTTCGAGTGGATATTGACCGAGGTCGCCATAAATCTCTTCGAGCTTGGATATTGCGTCAATCGCTGTATCCCACTTCTTGTTCCACATCGCCATTTTGGCAATCAGCATCCATCCTGTGGCAGCACCCGTACGATTGGAGGCCACTTCTGATGAACGTACCTGATCCATCAGGGGAACAATTGCTGATAATTCCTTTATTAGATATTCACGTGTTTCCACAGCTGACATACGGCCCAAGCGTCCTATCTTTTGCTGTGTTTCCACATCTGCCACATGTTCTGTATAAAAAGGCACATCGCCAAAGAATGAAGTCAGTAGGTAGTAATAGAACGCACGCATGATTTTGCCTTCGCCTAACAGAGGAAGTTTCTCATTCTCTTCGAGTGGAGAGTTTTCGATTCCATTGATGGCAGCGTTGCAGTACATTACGCCTTTGTAACCGTTGTTCCAAACGGTTTCACCGTGGCGGGGCTTTGCGGGGGAGATATCCAGACGGGAATCCAATGTACCCGAATTGATATACATGATGTCGGTGCAGGCCTCTGTAGCGATGAAGAGTGTATAGTTATAGGTTCCGTTTAAAGGAATGTAACACGAGTTGAGCGCAGAGAGACATTGTTCCTTCGTCTGATAAAAGTTATCGGGTGTAGAAAAACTTGACGTATCTTCTTCCAGACTACAGGAAGCTAGCACGAACATTGACAGAAGAGCGGTCAACCAATTTTTTCTTTTCTTCATTATCATAGTTTTCATATTATTGCATTAATTAATATCTGATTTGGGCACTGAATGTAATGGTACGCGGTTTCGGGTATGCACCCAAGTCCATACGTCGTAGGGTAGAATCGCCGCTGGTTGATACGTCAGGGTCGAATCCGTTGTATTTCTTCCAGAGGTAGAGATTCTCACCGTTTACACTCAAAGTCAGATCACGGATACATTTCGTTTTCTTGTAAAGGTTGAATGTGTAGCCGATGGAAATACTCTTCAAGCGCAGGAAGGTTGCATCATGAATCTGCAAGTCACTGGGTACGTGTGTATCAATACTCCCGGCACGAGGAAGATCGGAGTTCGGGTTACGAACCGGATGCCAAGAGTCGAGCATGTAACGGTATTGGTTGGTAAACGTACTTCCCGACATATAGAGTTCGGCATAGTTGTAAATTTTGCCACCCAGGGAGTAGTTGAAGTAGATACCCACTTTTAAGTTACCGAAACGGAAGGTGTTCTGCAAACCTCCATAAATCCAAGGATCGGCATTGCCCAGATAAACCAAGTCGTCCTGACTAAGCGTTCCGTCGTGGTTGATATCGTAGTAGCGTACCGAACCGTTTGAAGTTGTAGAGGGAGATGCGTAGGCAAAAGTAGCTTTATTACGGTTCACTTCGTCTTGGTTTTTCCATACACCACCATATTTGAATCCCCATAGGGCGTTCAAGGGGTAACCTTTTACATAACCATACATCATGTATGAGTTGTTGCCCGGTGCACCATAAGCTTTCACGAAATCTTCCGTACCGATGTCATCCACATTTTGTTCATTGTGAGCAATGGTGAAGGTGGTCGACCATGAGAATTTCGGCTTCTCGATATTACGGCTCTCGATGGTTAGTTCGATTCCTTTGTTTGAGGTCTTGCCAATGTTGGTCAGGCGGGAAGAATAACCGGTTTGGGTCGGTGTCTGTAAGGTTAGCAACAAGTCTCTGGTTTTCGAAATGTAGGCTTCGGCAGTCACGAACAAACGGTTGTTCAGGAACGCCAGGTCAATACCAAGATTGTAGAGGTCGGTCTTTTCCCAAGTCAGGTTAGGGCTTGCCAGACGTGAAGGATAGTATGCCGCAGGTTGTGAACCACCAAAAAGATAACCATTTGTGGTACTGGAAAGAGCAGCCAGCGAACGATAGGTGCTGATTGCGTCATTACCGGTACGTCCGGCACTCACGCGGATCGCCATTTCATTAACCCAGTCGACCCCTTTCATAAATTCTTCTTTAGCTGCATTCCATTTCAAAGCTGCGGAAGGGAAGAATCCCCACTTGTTATTAGCGGCAAAGTTGGAAGCACCATCATAACGGCCAGTTACAGTTAAATAGTATCTCTGTTTGTAGTTATAGTTGAAACGAGCCAATAGAGACATTTTAGTACGCTTGCTGGTGCTCGATGAGGCCGAGTATGTTTGTTTGTCTTGTACGGCATTCATGTTGTTCCATTTTACGTTGTCGTCCATATACCCTTTGCCATTCAGAGAAAAATCATTTGAAGAAAGGCGCTGTCCCGTGAAACCAAGAAGCCCGTCGAATGTGTGGCCCGAGTCCAATGTTTTTAAATAAGACAGGGTGTTTTCGGTCAGGAGGTTGTGGTCGTCATACTCGGCGCGATAGGCTTCGCCTCCCTCTCCTTCAACCTTGGCAGGCAAGGTGCTTGGATAGTAGCGGTAAGTGTGACGCTGGTACATATAGTAGGTGAACTGACTTTTAAACCTCAAATTCTTAATGGGTTCGATTTCGATGAAACCGGTATGGTTAGTAGAGTGGCGTACCTGATAATTGGTGTTGAGCAATATGGTAGCCAACGGAGTGTTGATCTTCTGTCCGGAATAATAGAACGGGTTATAGTCATCCATTGGTTTAATGGTAGGACTCAAATAGATAGCGGAGTTCCACCATCCTGTACCACCGATAGAAGCTAAATTCTCGTCGTTGTGTCGCCAAGTGTAATTGCCGGTATATCCCACTTTCATCCAATTAAAAAGTTGGTGGGTAAGTGAAACACGCCCCGTGATACGTTCCTGACCGCTGCGGCGAATTACCCCCTCGGTGTTGTTGTAGCTCAAAGAAACATAATAAGACGTTTTCTTTGTTCCTCCTGACAAAGAGAGTGCGTAATTCTGGTACATGGCTGTACGTCCGATCGTATTTACCCAGTCGGTTCCTTCGCCCAAAGAGAAGGGATCGGAGTAAGGGTATGATGACAGGGGAGTGCCATCGGTAATCTCATCATTTCCATCCGCGGTATTAAAGTAAGCATAATCGTTACGATATTGTGCCAGTTCAGATGCATTCATGATGTCGAGCTTCTGTGGAATTTTGGAGAAACCGATATCTGTTTTGAAGCTAATACTCGGTTTGTCTGCATTTGACAGTCCCTTCTTGGTGGTGATGATGATAACACCATTACTACCTTTCGAACCATAGATAGCCGTAGAAGATGCATCCTTCAGTACAGAGATGGATTCGATATCGGCGGTGTTCAAGTCGTTCAGGTCATGAACGGCGTCCATAACACCATCGACTACGATCAGCGGTTCATTAGAGGCCGAGATTGAGCGTGTACCACGGATACGGATAGAAGTCGTGGCACCCGGTTCACCGGTCGTTGACATAATATCCGCACCGGCAATACGTCCTTGCAAAGCCTGGTCGATAGAAAGTACCGGAGCGTCTTGGATATCTCCCATTTTAACATTCGATACGGAACCGGTCAAATCGGCCTTCTTAACAGCTCCATAACCGATAACTACAACTTCGTCCAAGGCTGTTTTCTTATCTGGTAAGAGCTTTACATTGATCTTTTCGCGTCCCGTCACATTGATTCTTTTCTTTTCATAGCCGATAAAGCTAACCTCCAGGGTGCCATTGGCAGGGACCTGTATCTCATACCACCCGTTAAGGTCGGTCAAGGTGCCGACATGTGTTGTGGCTTCTCTGATGGTTGCTCCAATCATGGGCAAGCCTTCTTCGTCGAATACCGTTCCGGTCACTTTGATTTTTCGATTTGCGTTCTGCGCCACTGCTTCCGGAAGCAACAGGCAACATGCCACCAGCATGAGCAAAGCATTTCGGAAAGTATTCCGATAGAGCGATGCATTGTATTTATTTACTAATTGTCTCATGTGCTTTTATAGATTAAGCGCTTTCTTAAATAAGTTTATTCATTATAAATGCGGCAAGTTACCGTCACTGGATAGTGATCGGAATAGTTGTCGGTGAAATTGTCCATCAAGATCTGGGCATTGAGCATGTTGCGCATAGCCTCTCCTGATGCATAGATGAAATCGATGCGCGAACCTTTATAAGGTTCGGTGGGACCTGTCCATCCTCCGTAGATGGTAGGGCAGCTGCGCACAAAGTTGATATTCATCTCACGAACAGGATCTCTATATCCATTGTCGAGAATGGTTTGATGCACCTGATAATTGATAGTGTTTCCCCCGGAAAGATCGTTTTTATCAAGTGGGGAGAACGAATTGAAGTCGCCCATCATCAGCCAGTATTTTTCATCAGGATACTTGCGGATAGTATTGTCGAGATACGTTTGAATCTCTTCCAAACGGTAAGCGTCGCCATTGGCGGCATTTGAACCGGAGGGGGTATACGAGAAAGGGTAAAGATGAAGTACCAGAATGTTGATACCTTTGATCTTGACATGAATACCTCCGTGCCATACCCCATCCAAAATGCGGCTTACCACTTCAATGGGATATTTGGAAGTGATAGATACGGGATAGCCGCTTTCCTTGCACATTTCGGCATAGGGGTGTCCCCAACGAGCTGATAATGCTGTTAGCTTTTCTTTGGTAAATCCATTGGTTTCTTCAATGGCCATAATGTCGGGGGCCTGTTCGCTGACCCAAGTTACAAAGTTGTTGTAGTCGTTGGCTTTATCCAACTTCATTCCTTCAAGTACGTTGTAACTCAACACTTTTAATGTTTCAGTCGTCACACTGGAACCGCTGTTTAATTCGAGGTCTCCAGTCGGCAGTTCTTCATCATCGCTACAACTGAAGTTGCATACAGCCATTGCCAATGCCATTGCAGTATAAAGTATTTTGCTAAATTTATTCATTGTACGTTATCTATTTATTTGTTATAGCGAATGCTTACATACATTAGTCCACTTGTGCTGTTGTTGTTAATTACAGCTGTGTCATAAGTAGTGGTTGTTCCGGCTTTATTAGCTGAAGGAATCAGGCGCAGATAGACAGTGCTTTTACCCAACAAATCAAGAGGTAACTCTATATTAGTGTTTTTCCATGCATTCAATTGTTCGTAGAGTGTATTTCCCCATTGTACTACGTCAGGAATTGTGTACTCACCAACTTTCGTCCATTCGCCATCTTCGTTCCCATGTTCAGACCATTCTACATTCCAGTAGCGAGGTGCGCCAACGCTGTAATTCAATGTGGCAAGTTGTAGTGATACGTGTGTGCCGGTGATGCCAGAAGTCGAACACTTAATCATCCAGCTATTTGCTTTTCCTGTAGAAGAGTTCCACCAGGTTTTAGCTTGGAAGGCCAAGTTCTTGCTAGCGGATATAATACCTTTTCCGTCAGTTACTCCGTCAATAACTCCCAGATAACCATAATCGGTTGAGGCTGTTGGAGTTACGGCAGTATGCCATAATTCACCATTTCCTTCAGAAGGAAGTACTTTCGTACCTGAAAGCTTAAATGCATTCCATTCAGCAATAATAGTAGAAAAACTATTGTTTTTCGATTGGTCGATTTTAATGTCTTCACGCGAGAGATGACGCATCTGATAGTGTCCGATATCTCCACCATTCTCGAAACGAGTGTATTCTTCATGTACAATGACGCCTGATATTGTTCCTGAACCTTGTGGCAATATATTGCCATCGCGACGGTAAGGACAATCAATATTTGTCATCAAAAACATACTTTGTCCCTGATTGTCGTGCATTAATAAAGGATAACGGTCAACACGTTTCTGATTGTAAGTGGGACAGTAACCCTCATTGAAAGGTGTAAACGGCCCTTTACGAATAGGAAACTCACAGTTTTTCAATGTTACAAAAGTATACACATCATTATCAGTAAGTTCAGACATTGTGCGTTCTTTCTTTACCAACTTCGTAGCATCACCTTCTTCTTTAGAAATAAAGCTCTTGAAAGTCATGTCTGTCAACGTGTAACGTTGAGGATTATCTTCTTTCTTTAAAGTCAGACCTTTCAACCAGATTTTCACTTTATCGAAGGGAACAAGTTCATTCAGTTCTTTTGTATCAAAAACCAAAGCAAAACCATACTTTCCATCTAAGCTCTGCACATAAGTAGTGCGATAAGTAGTACTTAGGTCGATATCTGTTTTAGAAAGCTGCGTATTAGCTGCATTATTAGCACCGGTAGCATCGCAAACGACTATCCCCTCAATAGCCACATCCTCCTCAATTTTTTGAGAACCAGTCGCATCGTTCACTAGTTTGCGAACCTCGGCAAATGAAATGGTTTCGGTTTGCTTGGTACCTCATCTCCATCTGACCTATATTAAAATCTGTAGTATGAGCTTTTCCCCAGTCATCAACATACGTAATATGTAGTGTAGCATTACGTTCTCCCACTTCAGGCTCATTGGCAGCAACCTTCACCTGCATTTTATTCATTTCTTTGTTAAATAAAAGCTGTGATACCCACTCTTCGCCTTTGTCATAATCCACAGTCATCGCAATACGAGTACTGTCACTAGCAGGAATATTAGTATTCAAATTCACTTCCAATTCTTTACCTACTGCAGAAACACGGGCTTCTTTGTCTGGAAAAGCGATAGAAGGAGATACACCATATTGATAAATATAGATAGTATCTGCTTTTACTTTATTGGCAAGTTTTACAATCACTTTACCTTTACGAGGAAATTTTTCATTAGCTCGCCAAACTAAATTAAAACTTCCGTCTCCTTCTCCACTCTTACGCTCAATATTGACCCATTGACGGGTTAATGAATCGCGCTCCACCGTCCATGCACATGTCGCTGTCAAAGGGACTTCACGCCTGCCTGCTTCTGACGAAATATAAATATTGGACGCATCACCAATGGTTACCACTTCCAGTTCTTCATCATCATCACATGAAAAACAGGAAAGTGACAAGGTCACGATACTAAGATATAGAAATATGTTTTTCATTACTTTGTTTTTATTCATCTAATAAATAATAATATACATCGTCCAAGCGATAGACATAGAAATTATCTACAAATACACGATTATTGCCTGTAGTGAGAGTGTAGTCACCACCAATGATTTGAAATTTGGTATTAGCAGTAACAGGGCGTTCAGGAGGACTTACCACATAAAAATTATGGCGTCCTTTATTCCACATTGTAGTAAGTACATCAGGATCAAGAGGGTCATAATAATCCAGATCGATCGTTTTTGTCGTAGTGTGGGTGTCAGCAAATTCGCCTCCATTCAATATGTTGATAACTAATTTATTATTATCTTTTGTCCCATCCTCTTCAGTATAAGCAACCGCATCAAATGAAACAAGCAGTACAGAGTCTCTTACAATGTCAGTAATGTAGGGTGTGATAAGATCAGCACCATGTCCTTGATCGTCACCAAGGCGGATAAAGCCGAATTTACCATAACAATAAGCTTTGTCTTCCTCCTTTGCGATAGTTGACGACCACTGATACTCTTTCTGTGCTTCCGTCCAGTCGCCAATCAATTTCTCATTCGTAGTCACATTGGGAGAGGCGGTAGATGAACCATACTTCAGCCATTCAAAATCTTCACCTAGCCGGGTTGTGAATCCCTGGCGAATGTTGATAAAACTGCCGTAGTCGACCTCGGGGGAGGTGATTGAAACGGTAGCGATACGGCGTTTGTAATCTTTGGTTTGTGCTTCCCATGCGAGATGCCATTCGTCTTCACCAGTCGCTTCGTTCCGGCCCACTTTTTCTGCTTTCAACCAATTTTCAATTACTTCTTCTTCCTCCTGTTCGTTAGCAGGAACTTTGCTTTGTACCAAAACTGAATAATTCGTATTAGTCTTAACAAAGATTGAAAGCTGTCCTGCCTTAGGAGGAATATTGAGAGCTTCATCAGGCTTCATCTCTACTTTCTCTCCTGTCTGGTTGTCCACATGACTCACACTAATAAACTCGTTTCTTCCTTCTTCGCTGTCATCGCAACTCCAGTAGGAAGGAAGTAATAAGAATAAGGTTAACAGAGGTAACCATCGCCTCCATCTTACATTCTTGGGCAAATGTTTACGCGATAAATT
>ONZY01002581.1_pt1 | contig 9748 bp, 9 predicted proteins | sample 1671451 | NCBI WGS metagenome assembly ONZY01 (sample SAMN06348158, study PRJEB24527) | human gut metagenome | biome: human gut; feature: ankylosing spondylitis patient; material: feces | host: Homo sapiens | place: China | collected 2015-10 | reverse complement strand
GCCTGCGGTTACAAGCGAACCGACAGCCAGTTCCGGCACCAGGGTGCTAATGGACAGGGCCGATTCCAGGCCGGTACCGCGGGTGATGTAGTAGTCATCCTCGCCGGGGGCCAGCAGGAGCAGCACACCGTTGTCCCTATCACTGGAGCCCAGGCCCCATTCGTTCAGCACGCTGTAGGCGTAGCCTTCCATGGTGGAGTTGCCGATGTACTCGGTCGTATAGACGCCGATCTCTGCGCCGCAGGTGCTTTGCAGGGCGGACGAGATCTCCGTAACATAGGCAATGGTATCCCGGGAAAGGATGCCGGCATAGTCGTTTACGGGGGTGGTTTTATCCACCTGGGGTGCTGCCGCAGCCGGCAGCGCCAGGACCACCACCGCAAACAAGCTGACCAGCACTGCCGCCAGGCGGCGCGCCAGTTTATTTGCAGATACGTTCATTTTCATTTTCCTTATCGTGTCACGGTTCAAAGGTCGGAATGTCCTTTACGCCCCACAGCGCAGCCTGCACCCCGCCGGGGAAGCCGGAGGCCAGCTTCAGGTAGCTGTCGGCTTCTTGATTATAGGCAGCGGTCTCGCGGTCCAGGATCATCTGGCTGGAAACAAAGCTGTCATACAAATCGGTCAGCTGCCCTTTGGCCTTGCTGTCCGCTTCGTCGGCGGCAGCCGTGTACAGGGTGTCGACGGCGGTGTACAGCTGCCGGTTCAGCGTGTACTGCTCGTTGGCATCTTTGCGGTCGGCGGCTTCGTTCCAGTTATCCAGCGCAGTCTGGGCGGCCTGCAGGTCCGCATCGTCGGTACCCACTACGGCAGATGCAATGCGGATGAGGCTGGCGGCGGCATCGGCCTGATTCGAAAAATCCTGCTGGATGCCGTTGCCGTAGTCATCGATCTGACTGGTGTAGATCTCGCTGGTCTCGCGCCACTGGCCTTTTAACTGTGCGCCGCCGATGCCCAGCACCGACGCCACGATCGCCACGGCCAGCACGGCCAGGGCGGCGGGGCGCTTTTTGGCCGCAGCGGGCAGCCTGGTCTCCGCCTCGCCAAAGACCTCCAGCTGGGGGCCTTTGATTTCGAAGCTCTCCTGTTGTTCCAGTTGCATAGTTTTATCCTTGTTATAAAATGCCGTTCGTTAGGGGCTCCCCCTGAGAGGGGGCCTTTCGAGTGGGACCCTTTTACGCGTTGATCTCCAGCAGTTTGCTGCGGAGCTCGCCTTCGATGCGGCCCAACTCCTGCTCGGCGTTGGCGCGCTTGACCTTGCCCTCGGCGCGGATCTTGTTCAGCTCGTCCAGCGTCTCGATGAGCTGCTTGTTGGTCTGCCGCAGGGTCTCGATGTCCACGATGCCGCGCTCGGACTCCTTGGCAATATCGATGGTGCCCTGCTTGAGGGTAGCGGCGTTCTTGCGCAGCAGCTCGTTGGTGGCGTCGGTGACGGCGCGCTCGGCCTGCATGGCCTGCTGGCTGTGGGCGATGCCCAGAGCCAGGACCATCTGGTTTTTCCACAAGGGGATGGTGTTGACGATGGTGGTCTGGATCTTCTCGGCCATCATCGTGTCATTGCTCTGGATCAGGCGGATCTGCGGGCCCATCTGGATGGAGACGTTGCGGGTCAGCTCCAGGTCGTACAGCTTCTTCTCAAAGCGGTCACACAGGTCGGCCAGGTCGCGGGCGGCCTGGGCATCCTCCGGCAGGCCGGAAGCCTTGGCCTTGTCCATGGCCTGCTGCAGCTCGTTGGCGCGGACCTCGGCCAGCTTCTTTTTGCCGGCCAGGATATACATGCTCAGCTCCTTGAAGTAGGCCATGTTCAGGTCGTACATCTTATCCAGCATCGCGATATCCTTGAGCAGCTGGACCTGATGGCCCTCCAGCATGGACTGGATGTTCTCCACATTCGTCTCGGCCTTGCTGTACTTGGTCTTGAGGTTGTCCAGCTGGTCGCCCTTTTTCTTGAAGAAACCCAGAATGCCCTTCTGCTGTTCTTCGTTGGCATCGAAGCTCTTCAGCTCCCCGATGAGGTCGGTGATCATGTCGCCCACCTCGCCCAGGTCTTTGGTGGAGACCTTGGAGAGGGCAGCTTCGGAGAAGTCGCCGATCTTTTTCTGGCAGGCGGAGCCATACTGCAGTACCTGCTGGCTGTTGGTGATGTCGATCTTTTCTGCGAAGGAATCCACCATCGCCTGCTCCTCCGGGGTCAGCCGGACTTCCGGTGCGGCGGGGGCGGGGGCTTCCTTCTTCTCCTCCACCGGCGCAGCAGCGGGAGCGGGGTCCAGCGTCAGAGTGGGTACTGCGGGGGCATCGAGGTCAAAATTCAGGGTATTGTTATCAGCCATTGTTGATTCCGTCCTTTCCAGTTCCAACAGCGCCTGCCGCACGGCGGCCTGCGCCGGTCTTCCGTTATAAGCCCTGGCCCTTGAGCATGTTCTGCAGCACGGTCAGGTCTGCCGAGAGGTCCATGCTCTCCGCCGCATAGAGGGCATCGAGCTGGTTTTCAAATGCCGTGGCAATGGACGCCGCATTGTGCTCCACTTCTGCGCGGATGGAAGCGGCGTTCTCGCCCTTGACGCCCTGTCGGGCCAGCCTGGCGTACTGCTGCAGCACGTTCACGGCATCGGGCAGGTAGTAGTTGGCGAACCGACGCACCTGTTTGGCCTTGGCGGGGCTGGCCTCCACCGTCTCCACGATGGAGCGGCCCGCTTTTTCCATCCGGGTCATCGCCGCCGAGAGGTTCGGGTCCGGCAGGGCCTCGTTCAGAGCGTGGAGGGTATCCAGCTGCTTCTGCATCCCGGTGAGCATAGCGTCCACATCGTCCACGCCGGTGTGGAAGGGCACTTCGTGTTCCACCACGCGGGGCGGGCAGATTTTTTTTGCCGCGCCGAACGCCGCGCAGGCACCGCCCAGCGACACCAGCAGCGCCCAGAGCTGATACACCGGCAGCACCGCGCAGAGCACCACGAACACCAGCGCCGCCGCATACCACGGCAGAACGCTGGGCTTTGAGGTGCGAATGATCTTGCTCATGTTTCGAACTCCTTGTCCGGGAGCCTGCGGCTCCCTGTATGGTTCCATAATAAAGCCTTTTGGGAAAAACGCAAGCGTTTCACGAATAATTTACAGCTTTGAAATCAAGATTTATTATTTAGCCACGGTCCCAGCGCTTCGCCCCAGATCTCTTTCAGCTGGTCGGGGCGGCAGGCGGCGTTGGCGGGGCTGGTGCTGGGCAGCTTGACCGCCGGGATGCCGCTGATGGGTTCCAGATAGTTGGTATAAATCTTATAGGCCGTCGCTCCATTGCAGAACACCGCCTCGATGGGCGCTTTTGCCAGAAGCCCTGCGATGTCGTTGGGGACCACATCCCGGATGGACGCATCCGACGCCCCGGTGATGGTGCAGCGCTCCAGCGTGTCCCACAACGCCAGCCCATGGCGGAGGATGATCTGCTTTTTGGCCTCGATGTCCTCCCGCGCGGGCACGGCTTCCCCGGTCAGCGCGGCCAGCATGGGCCAGAAGCGGTTCTGCGGGTGGCCGTAATAGAACGCCATCTCGCGGCTTTTCGGGCTGGGCCAGGTGCCGAGGATGAGGGCGCGGCTGTGCGCGTTGTAGACCGGCGCAAAGCTCATTCCGCCACGCCTGCCTTTTCCATCGCGTCCCAGGCCGAGCCAAGGTCGCGGCCGGAGGGCACAGCCTTCGGGCCGTCGAACCAGAGTTCCTCGATGAGAGCGGCCAGGCCGTCCTCCCGCACATCGCCGATGACGCGGTCGGCCGCAGCCTTTGCTTCGGCGGTGCCGTTGGCCATGCAGCAGCCGAGGCCCGCCGCCTTCAGCATCCCCACATCGTTGGCGGAATCGCCCGCCGCCACGGCGTCGGCCAGGGTCAGGCCCATCTTCTCGCACAGGTCCGAAAGCCCCACGCCTTTATCCATGCCGCCGCGCACGACGTCGTAGCAGCACCAGCCGTCTCGGCCGACACCGCCCGTCTGCATAAAGTGCAGGCCCAGGTGGCCGAACTTTTCGTGGAAGCGGGACAGCTCCTGCGGCGGCATGACCACGAAGGCCGCGTGGGGCATGTCGATGAGGTGGCGGTCCTGGTCCTCACCATCCAGGCAGGTCAGGCCGCTTTTCGGCATGGAATCGTAGAAGCTCTTCAGCGCATCGTACTCGCAGTAGGCATAATAGGCATCCCGGTAGTTGAACTGCAATGGGTAGTTGTAATCCTCGCAGAAATCCACGAGGGCGTACATTTCCTCGTTGGTCAGCGGATGTTCGGCCACGACGGTGCCGTTTTTGTCCACGACACAGGCCCCGTTGCAGGTGATGGCGTAATCGAAGCGGATGCCGCCCAGCTGCTCTTTGCTGACGACACAGTACCCGCGCCCGGTGCTGAGCACGAACCTGCCGCCCGCCGCCTGCATCTTTTTCACGGCCCGGACCACCGCCGGGTGGGGCTTCGGCTCCCCGAAGGGGACCAGCGTGTTATCGAAATCACTTGCCAGAAGTTGATATTGCATGGTGTTCTCCCTTGCTTTTATGATATGTTCCAGTATACCACAAAAAGCCGCCCTGAGCAATTTCAGGACGGCAGATCAAATAAGAAATCCGGCTCAGCCCGCCAGCGCGACCACGAGCTGGATGCCCACGCCCACGGCAGCGCCGGAGGCCCAGGTCAGGCCGGTGATGAAGAGGTTCTGCTTCCAGGAGGGGTTCGCCCGCCAGAGCACCGCCAGGCCCACGCCTGCGCCGGTGCACAGGCCCGCCACCAGGCTGGAAAAGCGGAGGGCGCCTTCAACATAGAGCTGGGTCAGCAGAACACTGGCCGCACAGTTGGGGATGAGGCCCACCAGCGCCGAGAACACCGGCTGGAAGAAGCCCATCTGGCCCAGAACGTCCGCGAACACATCCTCGCCCACGCCCTCGACGATGAGGCCGAAGAGCAGGCTGAACCCGAAGATGAAGACAAAGATCTCCAGCGTATGGCGGAGCGCGGCCTGCCAGATGGGGCGTTCATGCCCCTCCTCATCGTCGTGAGTCTCGTGGCAGTCGATCTCATCGGCGCTGCCGGTGTAGCCGCCCCGCAGGGACTTGGGCAGAATGCCGCGGAGCACAAAGTCCAGCACCAGACCCACCGCAATGGCGTACAGCACCTTGATGACCATCAGCAGCACGAGCTTATCCCAGTACGCCGGCATCGAGATCAGCAGCGGCACCGCCTCGTCGCTGGTGGCGAGGAACACCGCGATGAGGGTGCCCAGCGAGATAACGCGGGAGGCATAAAAGTTCGATGCAATGGCCGAAAAGCCGCACTGCGGCACACAGCCCAGCAGCGACGCCGGGATGGCCCCCCAGCGGCCGCTGCGTTCCAGCACGGCCTCGATCTTCTCGCCGTGGCGGTGCTCGACGTATTCAATGAACAGATAGGCCAAAAACAGAAAGGGCAGCATCTTGGCCGTATCGACCAGGCTCTCGCCCAAAACATCCAAAAACAGTTCCATACGGGGTTCTCCTTGCACCGGAACGGCGCTTCAGTTTTGTAAATTGCAAATTGATTGCGTTTTCGTGCAAAGGAGATTATACATGGTTTCGGCGCAAATTGCAAGAGGAATTTGCAATTTATTTGCAAATTTGTTCTATGCAAGGATTTTCCCCTCTCCGTCATTGCTTCGCGCGCTTTTTATAAAGCAAAAGCTCCCCCTTTCGGGGGAGCTGTCGAGCATGGTTGCGAGACTGAGAGGGTTTAACCCTTCAGAGGCACGAAGCCGACGAGGTCCTTGACGACCTCGCCGCCGATGATGAGGCCGGCGACCGACGGCACAAAGGCATTGGAGCCGGGGACGGAGCGGCGGATGGTACACTTGCGCTGGGTGCCCGGCGGGCAGATGCAGTGATTCTTGCAGCTGATGGAATCGTCCTCGATGGGCGTCATGGCAGGCTCCTTGGAGTAGACGACCTTCAGGTGCTTGATCTTCCGCTTGCGGCATTCGGTGCGCATGACCTTGGCCAGCGGGCAGACGGAAGTTTTGTAGATATCCGTCACCTCAAAGCGGGTGGGGTCCATCTTGTTGCCTGCGCCCATGGCACAGATGATGGGCGTGCCCGCCTCCTTGGCCTTGACCACCAGCGCGATCTTGCCGGTGACTGTGTCGATGGCATCCACCACATAGTCGTACTGGGTGAAATCGAACTGGTCCTGCGTCTCCGGGGTAAAGAAGGTCTTGTAGGTCGTGACCTTGATGTTGGGGTCGATCTCGTGGATGCGCTGTTCCGCCACATCCACCTTGTACTGCCCCACCGTCTTGCGGGTGGCCACGATCTGGCGGTTCAGGTTGGTCAGGCAGACCTTATCGTCGTCGATGAGGTCCAGCGCACCCACGCCGCTGCGGGCCAGTGCCTCAACGGTATAGCCGCCCACGCCGCCAATGCCGAACACTGCCACGCGGGAATGGTGCAGCGTTTCCATGGCTTCCTTGCCCAGCAGCAGCTGGGTGCGGGAATACTGATCTTGCATAAATACTCTCCACTTCTTGTTCCGCTGCGCCTGTTGTTTCACTTGCCCGACGCAGTTGTTTTTCGTTTACTTCCGAACGTTCCCACGCCTGCAGCCTGAGCGGGTCACTTTTCCACCCGCACGATGGTACCGCCGCCCAGGACCACATCGCCCTGATACAGCACCACCGCCTGCCCCGGCGTAGGCGCGCGCTGCGGCTCGTCAAATTCCAGCCGGAACCGATCCTCGCCCGCCGGGTAGACGGTCGCGGCCTGCTCGACCTGATGATACCGGGTGCGGGCCGTAACCCGCAGCGGGGCCGTCAGCGCCGGGATGGCGATCCAGTTGACCTCCTCGGCGTAGACGATGCGGTCGAACAGGCTTTTCTCCGGGCCGACCGTGACCGTGTTGGCCTGCATATCCTTGGCGCAGACGTAGACCGGTGCGCCCATGGCAAGGCCCAGACCCTTCCGCTGGCCGATGGTATACCGCACGGCCCCCTTGTGGGTGCCCACTTTGCGGCCTGCCTCGTCGAGGAAATCGCCTGCCGGGTAGCGCTTGCCGGTGAAATCTTCCATGAACTTTTCGTAGTCGCCATCCGGCACAAAGCAGATGTCCTGGCTGTCGTGCTTGCGGGCGTTGATGAAATGCTGCTGCTCCGCGATCTCACGCACCTCGCTCTTGTGCAGTGCCCCCAGCGGCAGGCGGACATGAGCCAGCTGCTCCTGTGTCAGGTTGTAAAGCACATAGCTCTGATCTTTTCCTTCGTCCAGACCCTTCTTCAGCAGCCAGCGGCCGGTGGCCTCGTCCTGCTCCACGCGGGCATAGTGGCCTGTGACCACATACTCCATCCCATGCTCCCGCGCCCAGGAGAGAAGGTGGTCGAACTTCATATACCGGTTGCAGTCGATGCAGGGATTCGGGGTGCCGCCCGCCTCATAGACCCGGATGAATTTTTCGATGATCTTTTCCCGGAAGTCGGCGGTGAAATCCAGCACCTCATAGGGGATATCCATCGCATACGCCACCTCGGCGGCATCTTCGATGTCCTTTTCCGAGCAGCAGGTGTGAAAGCCGGACTGGCCCAGCGTCTCGTTGCGGGTGAGCCGCATCGTGATGCCGGTGCAGGCATAGCCCTTCTGCTGCATCAGCCAGGCTGCAACCGAGCTGTCTACGCCGCCGCTCATCGCAATGAGCGCACCGGGGCGTTTTGCATTCTGTGTTTCTGTCATTTTGTTCCTCATGTTATAACATACAAAAGCAGTAGTATTATACTACCGCACGTCCGTTCGCTTGTCAAGACGCAGCGACCTGCGCCGCTGCGGCCAGAAGTGCCGCTTTCTCATTGGGGAGCTGCCCGGTGAGCACCTGTTCCAGCAGAGTATCCAGCACCCGGCGCAGCCCTGGCCCCGGCCGGACACCTGCGTCCATCAGGTCCCGGCCATTCACGGCCAACTGGTTGATGCGGCAGCAGGCGTTCGTTTCCACCAGCCGCGCGGCTTCCTGCTGCAGCGCGGCGAACGCTTCAGCTTGTTCCGGATGCCGGGCACTGCACAGGGCCGTCAGATCCGTAATCGTGGCAAGGTCATAGCGGCTCAAAAACCGCCTGGCCGTCAGCGTCAGCGCAGCGCCGGGCATCTCGGCAGCTGCCTCCCGAACCAGCGTCGCCACCGTACCGGTCAGGGCGTTGGAGCACTTGAGCCGCCTGAGCGCCGCTCTTGCACCGGCTTCGCCCAGCGGGCACAGCAGTGCAGCCAGCCGGACCGGGACGTGTTCCATGCCCGGTTCCAGCGCGTCGAGGATGCGTCGGCTTTCCGGAAGCTCTGCCGCATCCAGTTCCGGGAAGATGACCGCCAGCACCTCCGCTTCCAGATAAGCTCCCGGTGCCGGAGCTGCCAGCAGACGGCTCAGTTCCTCCGCGATGCGCTCTTCGGACACGCAGTCCAGATGGCGGCAGAGCGCTCTGGCCGCCTGCCCGGTGGCCGGGTCGATGGCAAAGCGGAACCGGGCCGCGAACCGGTAGAGCCGCAGGATGCGCAGGGCGTCTTCCTCGAACCGGCGCTGCGGCTCCCCCACCGCCCGCACGATGCCGGCGGCAAGGTCGTTCTGCCCGCCGAATGGGTCGATGAGCCCTTCTTCGGCGTTATAGGCCATGGCGTTGATGGTGAAATCCCGCCGGGCCAGGTCTTCTTTTACGTCCGGCACAAAGGCGACATGGTCCGGGTGGCGGCCGTCGGAATACGCCCCCTCGGTGCGGAAGGTCGTGATCTCGTACAGCTCCCCGCCGTGTTTGACGGTCACGGTGCCGTGCTGCAATCCCGTCGGGATGCAGTGCGCTTCCCCGAACAACTCCAGCACCTGTTCGGGGGTCGCGCTGGTGCAGAGGTCCCAGTCGTGCGGGGTCTGGCCAAGCAGACTGTCCCGCACACAGCCGCCCACCGCATAAGCGGCATGGCCCGCCGCATGGAGGCGCGTCAGCAGGGCCGCTGCACCGGGGTCCAGCGGGAAGGAAATGGTCTCAGCTGTCATGAAGGTTCCTCGTCGTATCGCAAAATGATCTGTTGTCCGTCCACGCCGCATTCCACCGACGGGAAGGCCGCTTCCGCCGCCGGGCGGGCTGCTTCCGGGTCGGTGATGATGGGCGAATAGTGCATAAGCCAGAGCCGCCGTACCCCGGCCCGCGCCGCCAGTTCAGCGTCCTGCCGGAAGGTGCTGTGCCCATACTGTTTCGCCTGGGCCTGCTGCGCATCGTCCGGGTAGGTGGCATCGCAGAGGAGCAGGTCCGCATCCTGTGCGGCCTGTTCCAGCGCGGCGCAGGGGGCCGTATCGCCGGAAAACACGAACCGCAGCCCCCTGCGGGGTGCGCCCAGCACCTGTCCGGGTGCAATGGCCGTCCCATCTTCCAGAGTGACCGGCTCCCCGCGCTGCAACGATCTCCACTGCTGCACCGGCACCCCCAGCGCTCTGGCTCTGGCTGGGTCAAAGCGGCCTGCGCGGGGCAGGTCCAGCCGGTAGCCCCGGCTGGGGACCCGGTGCTTCGTCCGGAAGGGCAGCAGTTCGGCCCCCACCGGCCAGCCGGGAGCCAGCGTTTCCAGCCGGACGGGGTCGGTGCCCAGCGGCACAGCCCGGATGACATAAGGCTGGGGGCCGGTCAGGGTGCGGATGGCGCCCCAGACCGGCTCCATCCCCTCGGCCGGGCCAAAGATCGTCAGCGGCCGGGTGCGGCCCTGACAGCCCAGCGTTTGCAGCAGGCCGGGTAGACCGAAGATAT
>ONZY01002576.1_pt1 | contig 9778 bp, 8 predicted proteins | sample 1671451 | NCBI WGS metagenome assembly ONZY01 (sample SAMN06348158, study PRJEB24527) | human gut metagenome | biome: human gut; feature: ankylosing spondylitis patient; material: feces | host: Homo sapiens | place: China | collected 2015-10 | reverse complement strand
CATACGAGATTCAAGTGTGACTGGAGTTCAGACGTGTGCTCTTCCGATCTTTAATATCTCTCACGTTTGGGAGATTCTCTATCGTAACAGTTTCATCCGTCATTACGGCTGCAGAAAGGATTGCCAGTGCCGCATTTTTTGCTCCGCCAATCTCAACTTCTCCAACCAAAGGATTTCCACCTTTAATTACATATTGTTCCATATCACACCTCTATGAACATTTTCGTCCAGTCTGCCATCAACTTACAGACTTATCGAATGGTTGCATACAAACACATTATTATAGTAACCATTATATCTTTTTGTCAAGCGGTTCTTTCTTCCGCTTATTATACCATTACTGACCAATATAATTCAATGGATTTACTGCAACTCCATTGATATAAATCTCAAAATGAACATGTGGGCCAGTAGATCTTCCGGTACTTCCGCTCAGTGCAATGCTCTGTCCCTGTTCTACCCACTGACCTGCTGATACCAGTAATTTACTGTTATGTGCATATCGTGTCATTCTGCCATCCGGATGGCTGATGACAACATTATTGCCATATCCTTTGCTGTAACCGGCACTGACAACAGTTCCTGCACTGGATGCATAAACGGTTGTTCCAATCGGGCATCCCCAGTCAACGCCCTTGTGCATTCTTCCCCAGCGGCGTCCGAATCCTGATGTGAAATGCCCACCTGCCAATGGTTTGATATACGTTGGCGGCGTGATTGTTCCCTGCTCAATGATTGCCGGTGTCGATTCCACCATGATTGTCTCATGCGCAAGCTCCCTCGCAACCTCAATTCCATTTTCATAGGTGACAATGTCATTACGTTCTCTGTGTCCGGTCGTGCCTTCCTGGTGTACCACCTGTTTTGTCGTATACCATTCATCATTTTTTATGATGGTCGGCTCTGCGTTATAATCCTCTTCATAGACTTCACCTTTTTTAATACGAAGGCTTAAATCCGGTTCCGGCACTGCAATGATGATCTCCTGTCCCGGATAAATCCTTACCTCTGCATTGTCAAATCCGTTCAATGCCATGATATTGGCTACTGTTGTATCATGATCCATCGCGATAACAGAAAGTACATCACCACTCTCTACTACATATATTTTATTCGTTTCTTTTTCTTTTGTTACTTCTTCTACCTGCGTTTCCACATCCGACAGTGCATCTTCGGAAATGTACTTCTCATACACTTCGACATTCTCTATAAATTCCAGTCCAAGTGTTCCAGTCTCATAACTATCATCCTTTGGATTTGCCATCGCGTATTCCATCTGATAGGTAAATGCCCCATTGGCTCCGGCAGACACCTGATCTGCAAGCGTCACCTCCGGTGTCACCTCTGTATTCTCTTTCGGATCAACTTCTGTCAGCTGTGCTGTATAAATACCACTGATATGTCCGGCTTCTTTGGAAATCTGTGTTGTATACTGTCCTTCCGTATCAGCCTCATTTTTGACCGTATTCAAAAATTCCGTCACTTCGTCCATACTTTTGAAATTTCCGCGATAGCCTTCAATTGCTACTGTGTAAGCCCGCACCTGTGTTTCAATTTCTGATACTTTCATTTTCTCCTTTAAGGCTTCTTTTAATGCATCTTCTGTCATCAAAGGAGTAAACCAATCATTGGCTTTACTGGAAGAATATTCATAATCCATGCAGAGTGGTTCATCGCTCTCTGCTGCAAGTTCTCGGCGCACCTCATGCACCGCATCATCGACTGATACATGACCTGCAATATTTCCTACAAGTTCTCCATTAAAATAAACCTGCTGGTATTTCTGTCCGATCGTAACTTTCTGTGAAACTGCAAAAAACAGTAAAACCAAAAATAAACCCGCTATCACAAATAGTTCTATGATCACTTTTTTTGTCAACTCTATTTTTTGCATTTCTTTTCATTCCTCAAACTCAAAATTTTATCAATGGTCTGCTCCACATTCAGACCATATTCGTTTACCGTGATATCTGCATATTTTTCATATAACGGAACACGTTCCTCATACAGATCTTTTAAAGTCTGTCCATCTTTTAAAACAACACCACGACCTTTGATGTCGCTCAGTCTTCTGTTTAACTCTTCAAATGGAAGCTGTAAATAAACCACAGTTCCTATGCTTTTCAAATGTTCCATCGCTTCTTTTCCATAGACAACACTTCCGCCTGTGGCAATGATCGAATGGTCGACCTCAAGCGAGCTGTTCACTCGGTTCTCCACTGCGATAAAACCGTCTGTTCCAACTTCCTCAATGATCTCCTTTAAAAGCTTGCCTTCCTCTTTCTGGATCACAAGATCTGCATCTACAAATTCATATCCTAAAACTTTCGCAAGAATGACACCTGCGGTGCTTTTTCCCACTCCAGGCATTCCGATCAGTACTATATTATCTTTTTTCATTGCTGCAAGATTCCTCTTATTATTCTTTCTTCCGCAGTGCATGTACACTTCGGTTTTCCGCTATGTCTGCACGTCTCAGCTGCTGATACACATCTTTTTTTAGAATAGCATAAACGTTCCCTTTGCACAAGCACAACTGTGCGGCTGCACATCTGGGTAAAGTAAAAAACAGGATAATCTCCAAAGCTGTATGCTTCCTCTGATTATCCTGTCTCTTTTTTTTCTATTATTGTACAGATTCTGTGCCTTCCACTGCCTCTGTATTCTCTGTCACTGCATTGTCTGTTGTGCTGCTTTCGGTAGTCTCTGTTGTCTCTGTTGATTCTACGGTTGTTGTGAATAAGTTATCAAATGTAACTTTATCCCACACTTTATCTTTTAATACCCACTCTGCTTCATCTTTCCAGCCCTGAAGGACTTCATTATATAAATCGCTCTGACGCTGGCTGATGATCTCCTGTCTGTGTTCCTCTGTGGCATCTGCATCTGTGATCTCGTCAAGGCGGAGCACATAATAATAATTATCTGTCTCCACTACGTCAGAGAGCTCCCCTTCACTCTTAAGTCCCTCTAATGCGTTCAACACTTCTTCATCCAATGTGGTGTTATCTGATGAAAATGTACCTGTACTCACCGTATATCCATACTCATCTGCGGCTGTATCAAGTGTCGTGTCTGCTGCTGCATCATGGAATTTCTGAACTGTATCTGCAAGTTCTGCTTTCTCATCATCTGTATATTCCTGTGTATTTCCGTCTGCATCTTTATAACTGGTTTTCGATACATTGACATAACTATATGCACTTGTGTTGGCATCTGCATCACTGACATTTGTGTCTGCATCTGCAATGATCGCTGCACGCATTTTACTCTGAATTGTCACTAAGGTAAGATATTCCTTCACAATGTCTTCTGTTGCTCCGAGTGCATTGACCGCCTTATCATCATTGTCTGCCATGAACTGTGCTGCTGTCTCTGCGATTTTTGCAGTCTCATCATCGGTCAATGTCACGTCATAATCTGCCATATGATTCTGTAAAATATATAAATTTTCGATCATCTCGATGACACTGTTCTTCGTGTTATCTTCCATGGTTGTTCCATTGTTATACAGATCGGATGACCACACATCATCTCCAAAATAAGCTCTGTAAAAATCATCTGCCTGTGCCTGCTGCAGACGCACTGCAAAATTAGCTACTCCTAACTTTATTTCCTGTCCGTCTAAGGTTGCAACGGTTTCATTTTTATTTATGCCGCCACATCCCACTAACATAGATGCTGCTAAAACACTACTTACGAGCAGTGTTGTAAATCTCTTTGCCTTCATAAATCCTCCTTGTTTTGCGGAGCAAAATGCGACTGCCCCTGCGGGAGCAGAGGATTTAGCCTCCTAAATGTATCCACTCGATTTTCATACATGGATAGTCACTTTTCCTATTATAGTGCTTTTTTACCGGTGCCGCAAGATTTTTCACTCTTTTTTCACAGAGTCCTGCGCAATCTTTAATTTTTCCTGCACACCATTTAAAAAATCTTCTATCACTGTTCTGGCATCCACATTCTTCTCTCTGGAATTTTTCTTCAAAAAATAAGTAAAATACGGTGCTTTGGCATCCATGGTAAATTTCAGGTTATTGCCATAAGACGCGATAAACTCCGGGATTTTTGCCACATCAAGTTTCGCCTTCCCGTAAAGCGTGAACTTCACGGTATCGGCTTTTTGCGAAATCTCTGTCATATAAACTTCATGCGCCAATGACTTTATTTTTGCAATGTAAAGCAGATTTTCCACCGGTTTTGGCGGATCACCGAAACGGTCGATCAGCTCCTCTAACATCTCCTCCGTCTCCTCATCCGTCTGGATGTCTGCAATACGTTTGTAGATATCAAGCTTCTGAACCTCATTCGGGATGTACCCCATCGGAATATAGGCATCGATGTCAATGTCGATCGTGGTGTCAAAGCTTTCCTCCTGCTTCATACCCTTCGCCTCTTTGACTGCCTCGTTTAACATCTTGCAGTAGAGGTCATAGCCGACCGCCTCCATATGCCCGTGCTGCTCTGCGCCGAGCAGATTTCCTGCGCCACGGATCTCAAGGTCTCGCATGGCAATTTTAAAACCACTGCCAAGCTCCGTGTACTCTTTGATCGCAGCGAGACGTTTCTCTGCGACTTCTTTTAACATCTTATCGCGCTTATACATTAAAAACGCATACGCTGTCCGGTTTGAGCGTCCCACGCGTCCGCGAAGCTGATAGAGCTGTGACAGCCCCATGTTGTCCGCATCATGGATGATCATGGTGTTGACATTGGAAATATCGAGTCCTGTCTCAATGATCGTCGTCGACACAAGCACGTCGATCTCTCCATTGATAAACTTGTACATGATATTTTCCAGTTCGGTCTCTTTCATCTGTCCATGCGCATAGGCGACATTCGCCTCCGGCACAAGCTCTGCGATCTTCGTTGCCACATCCGCGATCTCTTTCACGCGATTGTATACATAATACGCCTGTCCGCCACGTGCCAGCTCTCTGGATATTGCCTCCCGCACAAGCTCCTCATTATATTCCATCACATAAGTCTGGATCGGGATCCGATCCATCGGCGGTTCTTCCAACACACTCATGTCGCGGATTCCGATCAGACTCATATGCAGCGTTCTTGGGATTGGTGTCGCGGTTAAAGTGAGCACATCAATGTTATTTTTTAACTGCTTAATCTTTTCCTTGTGGGTGACACCAAAACGCTGTTCCTCGTCGATCATCAGAAGTCCAAGATCTTTGAACACCACATCTTTCGATAAAAGACGGTGTGTACCAATAATGATATCCACCTGACCTTTTTTCAGTTTTTCTAATGTCTTTTTCTGCTCACCTGCAGAACGAAAACGGCAGAGCAGATCGATATTTACCGGAAAATCCTTCATGCGCTGTACAAAATTGTTGTAATGCTGCTGCGCCAAAATGGTTGTTGGCACCAAAAATGCAACCTGTTTCCCATCCTGCACCGCCTTAAACGCCGCACGGATGGCAATCTCAGTCTTACCATAGCCAACGTCACCGCAGATCAGACGATCCATGATCTTCGTGCTCTCCATATCTTTTTTCGTTGCCTCGATCGCAAGGTCCTGATCTTCCGTCTCCTCGAATGGGAACATCTCCTCAAACTCGCGCTGCCAGACAGTATCCGGACCATAGGCAAAACCGTGCTCACTCTGCCGCACTGCGTATAAACGCACCAGATCTCCTGCAATCTCTTTGACCGCTCCGCGGACTTTCGTCTTGGTCTTATTCCATTCCTGTCCACCAAGTTTATTTAATTTCGGCTTTTTAGCGTCCGCACCGGCATATTTCTGGATCAGTTCCAGCTGTGTCGCCAGAATATAGAGATTTCCACCTCCGGCATACTCAATCTTGATATAATCCTTCACGGTCTTGTCTACTTCGATTTTTTCAATGCCACGGTAAATTCCAAGTCCATGATTTTCATGCACGACATAGTCACCGATATTCAAATCGGTAAAACTGGCGATTTTCTCACCCTCATACATGCGGTGGCGTTTCTTTTTCTTCTTTTCCGAGCCAAAAATATCACTCTCAGAAATCACAACGAACTTGACCGCCGGATACTCATACCCTTTTTTCACCTTGCCATATCCTGTCATGATCTCTCCCGGACTTAAAACACGGTCAAAGTCTTCCGAGTAAAATGCCGGAAGCTCCTCGTTCATCAGATCTTCCGCAAGACGTTTTGCACGGGTTCTCGAACTCGATAGTAAGATCATGCGGTATCCGTTTTTCTTATAGCGCTTCAGGTCTTTCACAAGAAGCTCAAAACTGTTGTTGTAAGGATTCACAGTACGGCTTTCGATTGCGATGCGGTCTTTGATGTTTAACTGGTTACACTTCATATCCAGTGCAACCATTGCCACACATCGTCTCTGATTTATTTGGGCAAGTATTTCTTTGCAGGAAAAAAGTTCGCGCATCTGTCCCGGAAGAATGTATCCTTTTTCCAGACGTTGTTTCATACTCTCGGAAAACTCGGTTTCTGTGGACTGTCCACGCTCGATTGTGCGCACTGTCTCATCCAGAAATACGATGGAATCTTCTTTTTTCAGATAATCTAATAAAGATACCCTCTCCTCACAAAAATAGGACAGATAGGCATCCAATCCTGCGGTAATGCCGTATTCCATCGTCTCTTCCGCAATCTGGTCTGCCATGGATTTTACGCGGTAAGCCTCCTCGGTCTTCATCTCTTTGCGGAACTTTTCTGCGGCTTTTTCTGCCTCTTTCTGAATCTTTGCGACTCCATTCCTCCGCTCTTCTTCCGTCAGGACAAGTTCACACGCCGGATAAATATAGATCTCCTCAAGATTTTCGATGGAACGCTGGCTCTCCGGATCAAACGAGCGGATGGAATCCACCTCATCGCCCCAAAGTTCGATTCGAAACGGCGTTTCCTCTGTTAACGGAAAAATATCAATGATTCCGCCGCGCACAGAAAATTCTCCCATCGCCTCTGCCTGATAGTTTTTCTCATATCCAAGCTCTACCAGATGTCTGGTCAGTCCGTTTAACTCCACGGTATCGCCCACGGAGATTTTCTTCACTGCCTGGATAAACTTTTCCGGGGCAGGCATCGGATTCATCAGGCCATCAAATGTAGTAATAATGGTACATTCCTTCTCCTCAGCCATCATTTTCAGGGCATTGATACGTTCTGATGTCAGAACATTTCCACGGATATCCGACTGATAAAAAAGAATATCTTTCGCCGGATAATATGCCACGTTTTTATCAAAAAAACGGTATTCTTCCAACAATTCTTTCGCTTTTTGCTCATGAAAAGTAACAATGATTCTGTTGCCAGAACCATTGTGAACACTGTATACAATATGTGGTTTTACTGCGTCAATGCAACCGGAAACCAAAATGACTCCTTCGGTCTTCTGCACTGCCTGCTCTAACTCTTCATAACCCTGCAGTTGTGTTAAGGGTTCAGTGAATGCTCTCACGCCGTCGCGCTCCTCTCTGCAGCCCGGAATTCTCCCACTTTCATGATCTTAATACTCATTACTGCAAATGCTTTGTTTTACTTGTTTTTACTATTGTAATCATTCATTGCCTTGTCGACTTCGCCCTGCATCATCAAAACGGCTGCATCCATCGCATGTCCGATCGCTTCCTCCACTTTGGCGCGGTCTTCGGTACTGAAATGTCCCAACACATAGTCTGCCAGATCCCAGCCCTTCGGCTTCTCGCCGACACCGACTTTGATGCGCATAAAATTCTGCGTGCCTGTCATGGCAATAATATTTTTGATTCCGTTATGTCCACCGGCACTTCCTTTTTTGCGGATACGGATATTACCCGGTTCTAAGCTGATATCATCGAAAACGACAATCAGTTCCGATTCTGGATCCAATTTATAATAATTGACCAGTTCTGCCACACTCTCACCGCTTAAGTTCATGTAAGTCTGCGGCTTCGCCAGCACAACTTTCATGCCTTCAATGACACCTTTTCCGCAAAGTGCCTTGTGCTTGTTCTCACTGATACTAATATTATATTTATCTGCCAAGGCATCCATGACATCAAAGCCGATATTGTGCCTCGTCTTTTCGTACTGCTTTGTTGGATTGCCTAATCCTACAATTAAAAACATGTCCTGCCCTCCTCTGCTTTCCATAGTCAATAGGCAATTGCGAAACTCATCATAATATTCTTTCAATTTAGATTTTCACGAGTTTCGCAATTATCTATTCATAGTTAATGCAAAACTCCAGCAGATTATTTTGCAGTTCTCGCGCGGATGATCTCAGCGGCGGCTGCTAACTGCTCCTGATCGTTAACACCTGTGATATCTTCCGGATCATCGAGTGCAAAAGCATCTACTTTAAGTCCTTTGTTTTTGATGATGGTAAGGGTATCCGGCAGATAGTACTCGCCCTGCGCGTTGTTCGGTGTCAGCTTATCGAGTGCTTCCCTTAATTCTTTTGTATCGAAAATGTACATGCCGGAATTGATCTCGTGAGACTCTAACTCTTCCGGTGAAGCGTCTTTGTGCTCTACGCTCTTCACAAATCTGCCTTCCGCATCGCGGATAATTCTTCCGTATCTGGTTGGATTGTCGATCATCGCAGAAAGTACCGTAACTGTATTTCCGTTTTTCTTATGATGCTCTGCCAGGCGGTTTAATGTTTCTGCTGTGATAAGTGGTGTATCACCAAATAAAATCAGCGTCTGTCCCTCATCCCCTAAGAAATCTCTGGCACATTTTACTGCATGACCGGTTCCCAACTGTTCTTCCTGTAATGCAAATTTCACATTTTTATGGGAGATGCTATTCTCCACGACTTCATGTTTATATCCTACTACCAGACAGATATCATCTGCACCTGCGCCGATTGCTGCGTCAATTGCATAATCTACAAGACATTTTCCCTCGATCGTGTGAACCACTTTCGGAAGATCTGATTTCATCCGGGTTCCTTTTCCTGCTGCAAGGATTACTGCTTTTAACTGTTCCATTGTTCTGTTCCTCTCAATATGATGAAATAATTTTCATAGTTCTGTTCCGTATGTTCTATTTTACAGAAGATTTTGGATTTGGCAAGTAAGGAATGCAACTTTTATTTCTGCATGAATGCGTGTATCTTTCTCACCATCATAAGCAAAAAACGAGCCGCTATCCCCATAGCGGCCCGCTCATCTGCAGTTCTTATTCTTCCGCAGCCATTGTTTCCTGATACTTTTCAAGGATCAGTTTCTGAATACGGTCTCTTGTATTGGAATTGATCGGATGTGCGATATCACGGTATTCACCGTCTGCTGCCTTTCTGCTTGGCATCGCGATAAATAATCCCTTCTCTCCCTCAATGATCTTAATATCATGTACCACAAATTCTTCATCTATGGTAATGGAAACTACGGCTTTCATTTTGCCTTCTTTTTCAACTTTTCTAATTCTGACGTCTGTAATCTGCATGATGTCTCAGTCCCCCTTTTCGGTCTTCATCTAACGCAAGTTTTTGTCACCCTGTAAGTAACTCTGTGATTCTGGCTATAATACATATCTCTCATTGTTCTCAGATACGATCTTAATTCCATTCTCTCCACAATAGTATGTGTTGGCTTTCAATGTATCACGGCTCTCAACGATACAGTTTTCAATGTGTGTATTATCCCCAATATAAACATCGTTTAAAATAATGGAATTCTTGATCACACAATTTTTTCCGACAAATACCTTCTTAAATAAGATAGAATTTTCAACCTTGCTGTTGATAATACATCCGCTCGCGATCAGGCTGTTTTTCACGTCTGATCCTGCATTATATTTTGCCGGTGGAAGATCATCCACTTTC
>ONZY01002567.1_pt1 | contig 9820 bp, 13 predicted proteins | sample 1671451 | NCBI WGS metagenome assembly ONZY01 (sample SAMN06348158, study PRJEB24527) | human gut metagenome | biome: human gut; feature: ankylosing spondylitis patient; material: feces | host: Homo sapiens | place: China | collected 2015-10 | reverse complement strand
TACACTCTTTCCCTACACGACGCTCTTCCGATCTCATCCCAGCGGTATTCCTGATCAACACGGACGGTCTCGCCGTCGTCAAAGATCGAGAGAAAACAGGTTGGGTTCAAGGTTCCGTAGTCTACCGCAATGGTGCGGGTGGAAACGGCCTGCATTGCAGTGGGCGGAACCGTATAGACATTGGCCGTGAAGTCAAACATATCGTAGATCAGGCCCTCGGCGGCTCTGCGCTGGCCCAGAATGTCGCGGGCGTACCAGATACTCTTGCGGTCATAGGTGGCCAGCACGGCCCGCAGACGGTCGTCTGAAATGCTCATGTTGTCCGCGATGGTGAAGTGGCCGTAGTTCAGGCCATAGTCGGGGTTCTCACGCTGCTTCGCTTCGTGGAAGTCCAGAATGGTCTTGTAGTACCAGTGACCCTCAGCCTTGGGGTTCAGGTCGTGAAACACTTTTCTGTCCGGGCTGGACAGGGTACGGTCGAACACTTCCTGAATGAATGCTTCGCTGCACTCGTTCACCTCGGTGATGTATGCGGTACCGTAGGTGTTGCCCTTGATGAGCTTTTCATCACCGGCTTTGCCACCGCCGGATACCAGCACCACCTTTTCGCCGGTGGCCGTCTGAATGTACAGGCAGTCGCGGTTCTGGTAGGTGCCCTCACGGCAGCGGCCCTCAAAATAGTTTTTCAGGCCGAAGCCGTCACAGTCCAGAATGTTCAGCCGGGCCGTCGCAGTGGATACGCCCGCGATCAAGTGGATGCGGCTCGGATGCTTTTCAAGAATGGTGCAATACGCCATTGTGATAAGCACGTTCTTACCACCACGTTTACCGCCCTCTGCAACGTTGAACCAATGGTCGAAGCAGTTCCAGAAGAACCGCATCTGGTTTTCAGAAAATGGAGCCGGAATGTTCATTCTTCAAAGTCCTTGATATCGCGGTTTGGAACAGGCCGTTGCAGCAGATCCGCAAGGGTCTGTATGTCGTTATTTTGAGCAGCGGCATTTTCTTTTTCGGATGCGTCTTTGTACATACCCAGATGCTTGCCCAACAGGTCAAGGGCTCGGAGCTTATCTGCAAGTTTGACCTCGTGTTCCAAACCGTCCTCGCCAAAGCTCTTGACCTTGATGGACTGGATTGCGGCCAGATCATCCCGGGAAGCATCCAGCTTCACGGAAGCTGTCTCCGGGTCGATCAGGTCGCTGGCGTTTGCAAAAGCAATCTTGGCAAGTTCCCGCACGACACGATCAGCAGATACGCCGGTCCGACGGCTTTGCTCGGCCTGCAGCTGGGCAAGACGATTTTGAACCATAACATTTGATAACAGGCGAGCACTCTGCTCTTGGGCTGTTTTGGGGCTGTATCCGGCGCGGATGGCCGCCTGGGTCGCGTTCAGGTCGATCATATACTCTTCACAGAACCGCGCCTGCTTGTCGGTCATCCTCACCACCTCTCTTGCCGTAAAATCAAAAAGCCGCCCGGAAGATCCGAACGGCAAAGATATCAAAAAAAAAATAAGCAGCACCCATGCATTCAGTTTGACGGACAGGCGTAAAACGGGCGGGTGCTGCTGCATCTGGAACTTTCGCGGCCAGATGCCCCGCTATTGCGCCGCCCCCTCATAGGGCACGCAAGCACTCCCGGCAGGGCTTGAACCTGCGACATGCGGTTTTGGAGACCGCTGCTCTACCGCTTGAGCTACCGGAGTATAAAAGCCGCCCTTGGAATCGAACCAGCCGTGTCTACACACACGCACCGCGCTCCAAACTGCGCTCAGGCGGCATAATGAAGCAGTCCGCGAAGTGCCAGTGAGAAGTAGCTATCCCGTCGAGTAAGGAAGTAATCGATGATGTCTGTGGAGGATGCACTTCGGAGACTGCGTATATCGGTGGGCCTTTCCGGCTCTGCCGATGGTACCACGATAGCACAGATGCCGATAACAAGTAAATACCAGAGCGTGTAAAAACAATACTCTCTGACATTGTGCAAAATGTACAGGTTCAACTAAGATTCAGTTCATTCGTGAGTTCTGCCAGCTGCGCCAGACCTTCAGAAATGGCCCTTGAAACCTGAGACGGATTGGAATAACCGACTTCAGGCGCGATCTCGGCATGTCGCTTGCCTTCCACAAAAGACAGGATCAGACACCGGCTGCGTTTGATCGATACCGGATCAGCATGAAGCAGGTAGGCAACATCAATGGCATCTTTCTGCATCTCAGCATACTGGCATTTCAGTTCGGCCAGTTTTGCTTCCGCGTCAATGGCTGCATCGCTGTTGGTGCCAACTTTGTCACTGGTGCCGGAGTGGCCCGGCGCACCGGAGTTGCTGGAGGTAGTCGTGGTGGCGGCGCTGCGCAGGCTTTCGATGTGTTCCTGCTGCTGCCGGATCAGCGCCCGCATCCGGGGCAGGCGTTCAAACCATGACCTGATTTCCTGCACACTGCAGGGCTCGCCCGGCTTTAGGATATCGCTTTCAGGGGTCCATGTTCTGATATCAGACATTCCAAGCATTCCCTCCTTCCAATTTCTTCAGCAGTCCATCCACGTCATACCGCCAGTGAACCCGCAGCAGGTGCTGCTCCACCTCAATGCCGTTGAGGGCGGCCCACTGCCACGGGATACTTTTGCGGGTCTGGGTCTGCATGTACTCCAGCACAGCGCTGGCGGGCACGGCAAAGGTGCGGTTCACCTTGCCGCGGTAGTTTATCACCACATGGGCCGTCTGGCCCTTGTAGGAAGCCGCAGCGACCATGTCGGTGATATGTTTGAGCTTATGATATTTCTGTTTGTCCCGGTCAAAGCTTCCAAAGATCTTCGTCAGCGGGATGCTGGGTGTTTCGATGGTCTTGAGTTCAAAATAGTGGTGCATGGGGTAACGGTAGACGTCGAAGTCACAGATGTTGTCCACAGAGAAGCTCAAGTTTTCGTTGCCGCCGTAGTAGGTAGCGGCGCTGTCCTTCAGCCGATAGCACCAGGCATCCGGCGGCATGGACTTCTTCCAGTCCGCTTCAAACTGTTTTCCGGTATTCAAACGGTTCTCCTTTCTGCGCAGCTGACAGAGGGCGGCACCCGCCGTCGGGTCCGGGTAGTGTTCAGGGTTCCGATACATCGGATGCGTCCTCCTTTGCTGCTTCTTTTTTTATCAGCGGCCTGCGCCGCGTGGCATTCTTCAGCCAGTCGTTCCCGCTAGGCTCGGTTCGGTCTACACGTTTATTCCGTCCGGCTCCGATCGGATTCGTCAGGCGGTACTCCTCGGCAGACCTGCACCCTTGCGATTCAGCTTCTGCCAGCGCCTTGCGGACATAGGCCCAGCTGTGCCCGCCCAGATCAGAACACTTCAGGATCACGGCAGAGACCAGTTCTGAACCCAGCCGATCCGCGTAGGCCATCAGCTCAGCTTTACTGGTGGCACTCAGCTTGCAGATACAGGATTCAAATTCATCCACTGCAGGATGGGTCGTCGTCCTCGTCCCGGCAGTCTCGCGCGCACGCGCAGACGACGATTGTTTTAATGGTTTCTTTGTTATATTTGTTAAGTTGTTGTCGGCAGCCTGTCGGTTGCCTGTCGCCTGACTGTCACTTTGCCTGTCAGCACCAACGAGCAAATTATAATTATTGATTGAAACAACGCTGTATTTTGGCCCGGTTCTGACTGTCACATAGCCTGTCGCCTGCAAGTGCTCCAAAGCAGTCCGAACATTCCGAATTGACAAATTCAGCTGTTTTGCCAGCTGAGATTGGCTTGTAACCAGTTCTCCGGGGTGGATGGTGATGCCCTGCCACTGCTTTTCCTGCCAGTTGGCCGTGAGCAGCAGATGAAAGAACAGGCGGGCAGTATTGGGTTCTGTGTACCACTCCCAGTCGATCAGACCGCGGGGAAATGCTACGAAGCCGCGTGTTGTGTCGATGCCCACAGCCCGACCTCCTTTCGTGTGAAATGCCCGTATAGCCAGATAGCACAGCTTGCGAAATCAGAAGGGGAGATCTTCTGCGTCTTCGTTGATGGGGTCATACTCGGTAGATGGAGCCGGTTCCGGCGCGGCAGTGCTGTGCGGTGCGTAATCCGCAAGCGTTTCGCCGGGGTACATCTGCGCACCCTGCAGGCCTTCCGGTTCTGCTGCAGGTTCTGCAGGTTCCAGCGGCGGACCGGACTGTGCCATCAAGTCGATCATCTGTTGCAGCCAACGGAATGTCACCAGCCCACCGGGCTGAACATCATCCGCGTCCACATCGTAGTAGGTCTTGCCGTTGTACTCCCGCTCTTTCAGCTTCTGGGCAAAAACCGTGACCTGATCGCCTTTCTGCAGCATCCCATCCCACTGGTCGATGCCGTGCCAGAGGTTCACGCCCACAAAGAAGCTCTGCCATTTTCCGGTCTCGTCCTGTGTGCGGCTGGCTTTCAGGCCAAACTTCAGCACCTGCTTCTGCCCGGCATCCCGGAGCACCGGGTCTTTGGCAATCTCGCCGTGCAGCATGATGCCGTTCTTGGTCTGGACGATCATGCATCATCACCGCCAAACGGATCATCGGCGTTTTCCTCTGCAGAGGGTGCATTCGGGGCAGGGATCAGGGTGCCTGCCGTCTTGCGGTGACGGTGGGAACCTGCGTAAGGATCCAGCACCGGAAGTTCTTCAGGCGGCACCTCACGAGCAGTGCTTTCGGCATCCACACGCACCTCGCTCTCATCGTACAGAGCGCCAAAGGTAGACGGGAACGCTTCACGAAGGGCGTGTACCAAAGCCACCTTGCGGATCATGGTGGCCTTTTTGCCGTTCCAGAGAGATTTGCCGGTGTCATACTCGCTGAGCTTGACTTCCTCGTAGCTGGCACGGGTGCGGTCCTTGCGGTAGACCTTTGCCCAGCCGCCGATAAGAGTCTCGCCGCCGATAATGGTCTCGCCGGCGTCCCCATCATAGACGATGGAATCCCTCACGGTTCAGCAGCTGGCCATCTGCGGTCAGAACGATTACGCCAGCTTCAAAGCCGTCAAAGTTGGGGTTGCGCTCGGCCATCTGCAGATAGCAGTTCTTGCCCAGCACGATGGTGCTGGCGGTGTCATCGTTCTTGTTGTCGTAGTGAATCAGGTAAGCCTCTTTGGTAAAGGGGTTCAGCTTGTACTGCTTGCAGGTCTCCAGAAAGATCTTGCACTCGGTGTCGGTGGCTTTGTCGCAAATAAAACGCCGTACTTCGTCAAAACTGACGACGAGGTGCTGGCCATCGGCAGCAGTGATCTCCACCGGAACGGACGGGGATGCGGCCTGCATAGCAGTGCTGCCTGCACGGTTGGCGTTCTGGACGGAACGGTTTGCCAGAGCCTGTGCATTGGAAACGGACGAAGTAGGCGCGGGTGCGCCGGAACGAGTAAGTGCCATAAGTAAATACCTCCAAAATTATTTGATAGAACCATAGCGAAAACCGCGCTCTGCGGCTCCCTGCTTGAACCATGCGATATCCTCGCGGGTGAACTCTACCCAGAAACGATACTGCTTGCGGGCAGGAGCTTCCGGCTGGGCAGGTGCTGCAAAGCGCTGCAGCACTTCACAGTCCAGCCGTCCGGAAGCGGTGATAAAGGCGTTGCGTTGGGCGCTCTGTTCAGCTTCCGCCTTGAGCTGACGCTCTTCCTCAGTGGGAGGGATGATCACCGGTGCGGCTGCGCGGGCACGTTCTGCGGCCTGCCTTTCTGCTTCTGCGCGGCGCAGCTTTTCCCGGTTGTCCTGCAGGCGCAGGTGTTCGGCAAGCGCGGCGTTCAGATCCAGAACACGAAGATATCCCAGCTTGCAGGCTTCAGCATCTTCGCCGCAGGTGTCCTGAATGATTTTCAACTCTTTCCGCCGTGTTTCAACATCCCGGCGCAGCTCCCGGCTGGCCTTTGCCAGATCATAGGTTTTGTTCAGCCACTGGGGCACAAGCAGGCGGTCAAAGGGGATAAGCTCCCGCAGTTCTCCGATGCAGTCGGCATAGACAGCCCGCAGCGCATCCTGCTTATCCTGCCGCTCGGCTTCCTCCACAGCCTTGACCTGCTGGTCAATGGCACCGGAGACAGCCTTGCACTGACCCTGCATCTGCTTGGCACTCTGCAAGAACTCTTCCAACGGCTTCATGTAAAAAGCCTTGGCGCTGCGGGCGGCATCGCTGAGCTGCTTGTCCAGCTTGTTCACGGCGGCGCGGTCAGCCTTGGCATCCTTGATGGTGTCCGGGGTGTAGATGCGGCCGGTGTAGGCGGCCAGCATCTCGGTCAGATTCTGCTGCACCTCGGCTTCGTTCCACCGGATCGCGGGCAGTTCCGGGTGCTCCACCCGGACGGTCAATTCATTCGTCATTTTCGGGATCCTCCTGTTCTGCTTCCTGTTCGCGTGGCAAAAAGTAATAGTTGTCGGGCGGCTCAAGCGGCGGGCCGTAGCCGTCCAGCGCAAGATCATACATCGGGTTCATCAGCTGCACCTCCGTCATAATCTGCGGGCTGACGGCAGAGCAGGGAAGCTTCTTCCATGATGCTGTTCAGTGCGCCGCACAGGGTCTGGAAGGTGCTCTCCAGATCTTCACCGGTCAGGCGGGAATAGCTGCCTTTGCAGGTGTCCCATGCCGAACGGAACAGGCTGGCGCAGTAGTTGGCGGTCTCAAAATCGGCCTGTGTATTGTCATTGGCGCGGGCTTGGAGTGTGGCCAGCTGTTTGCGCAGGGCAGTGTTATCCTTGGCAAGTTCAGAATTCCGGGCATCTGCAAGGCCCCAGGCCTTTTCTGCTGCCAGACGGTCCAGTTCTTCCTCATCCCACTGGTGAGCCAGAGCTTTGGCCCGCCGGTCTACCTCTTCCTCATCCACCACGGCAGCGATGGGCTGCTTTTTCAGGGCCGCATTTTCTTCTTGCAGCTTATCCGCCCGGAGCTTTGCCGCTTCGGCCACCTGCCGGGAGCCGGAAAGCTGATTCTCAGCATCCTTGGCCCGGGCTTCGGCCTTGCTCTGCATCTTCCATGCTTCCTCTTCGCGGGCCTCGGCAGAGTCGGCGCGCTCTTTCAGCTGGGCGTTCTGCTCTTTCAGGCCGCTGATGTCGGCAAGAGCGGATTCGTAGCGGCTTTCTGCTTCTTCCCGCTTTTCCGTGTCCTTATGGGTCTGGGCTTCGGCGCTTTTCACCAGCTCCTTGAAATAGGCATTTTCCTTGCGGGCGTTCTGAGCGGACTTCTCGGCGGCATCGGCACGGTCTTTCTCCGCTTTGAGCTGGGCCATAAGCTCCTGATACTCTTTGTAAGTAGTGATGTCACCGGTAAAAACGGCTTGCTTGACCACCTCCGGGGTGCTGGGCTTGGCAGCAGCATACAGCAGTTTCAGGGGCTGCACGTCCAGAATGGACTTGCCTTCCAGCTGGATGTTGCCGAACTGTTCGGCAACCCTCACCATGTTTTCACCGGTGTCCCGGCTGATGCCGACGGCGGCACACCACTTGCCCCAACTGCCCTGATAGTGGTTTGCGGTTAGGTCGTGAGCGTGCTTTGCGGCCATGATACGGGCCATGTTGCCGGTGATGAAGGTCTGCGCATCCTGCAACAACAGGGCGTTGGTCTGGTCGTCTGCGCCAAAATCAAATGTTACAGCTTCGGTAGCAGTCATAGACTGGACAGCAGGGGCCACAGAAGAACTGTCCGCATTCGCGGCAGGGGCCGATGAGTTCTTCGTAGGGGATGCTACGGGGGTCGATGCCTGACATTCGGATTCCTCTTCCACCGGTTCAATGGGCGCGTTCCTGCAGGGCTTTGCGTTTTCCAACGCATCCAGCATTGCGCTATCAATTTCGTACTCGTCCAGCGGGGCGAACTCCGCGCCGTTGGTCAGGAATGCCTGTGGAGTCAGATTCTTGTCTGCCGCTCTGGCCCGCTCGAATTTCTGCGTCATGAGGTGGCTCTCCTTCCAGAAACTGCCGTCCCAGCGCCAGAAACGGCCGCGGTAACAGGCATAAACCGTCTCGTTGGAAAGCTTGGAACTGATGGTGTAGTCCGTCATACCCTTACCTCCGTGTCCTTGAGCCTGTCCAGCAGCTCAGCCTGCAGGGCCTTGTTCAGGGGCTGCAGGCGGCCGCCGCGCCAGCCGTAGCACAGAAGAGTGCCGCAAAGCACTTCGCCGCGCCAGATGCGGTTCGGTTCACGGCCTGCGGCACTGTGCATCAGGATGGCAGGCGTGCGGGAGAAATATTTCTGGTCAGCGTGCCCGCCTAACCATGCTTCAATGCCCTGCAGCGTATCCGGCAGGGTGGTGACCACGGGACCCCTGCCCGGTTCGATCAGAATGCCTTTCATGCGTTGTCCTCCTTCGTGTACCCATGCCTGAGGCAGAGCTTTTCCAGCTCGTTGTAGTAGATGCCCTGCGAGATTTCGACGCTGGAGAGGTACTCCCGCTGGAATGCATCGGACAGGGCGGAAAGAACTTCCAGCGCCGCCAAAGCCCTGCCAAGGGCGGACGCGATGCTGTCCAGAACGCCGGTGTTGCAGTCCCGGCGGAAGACCCTGTCGGAACAGTAATAGCGGTCGGGCCGGAGCTTGCCGTCGGCAAAGCCCTGCTCCAGTGTGGAAGTACCGGTGGAGATGTCGGCTGCTGCTTTGTTCATGGCAGCAAGCTGCTCGTAGATCAGCGCGGACTGCCATTCGGGCACGTTTTTGATGTGCTCCAGCAGTGCGTTTTTATTTTCTGCGTTCATTTTCTTGTAAAAACCTCCGATTTTATGGTATCATCGGGGTGATGGGGCTTTCAAATTCCATCATCCCTTGCAGCTCGTCGGTGTTGGCGCACCGGCGGGCTTTTTTCGTATAGTGCGTACCGGCGGCAGGCTGTCCACCTCGCTGCGGTCGATACGTTCCCGCGCAAATGTGTACTTGTAAGTTCGATGGCTGCCGCTGAGCCCATGGCTGACGGCAGACGCAAAGCTGTTCGCGCTCTTGTAGCCCAGCCGCCGGGCACACATCTCGGACGAGCCGGATGCCAGCAGATCGCCGGTTTTGGCATCCCAGACGGTGTACCACATGACGCTGGCAGCGTTTTCATTACGCGCCCTGTAATCCCTGCAATATTGGTTGTGGTGCTCTCTGCGGCAGGAAGCGCAAAAGCGCAGGTTGCTAGCAACATTTTCCATCACCTTGCCGCAGTCCAAACAAACGCGGGTAAAGTGCTTTCCTTTATTCATGGGTGGTGTCAGCCCGCCTTCCTGCCGCTCTTCACGGTGTTGCGGGGCTGCTGATGCACCTTGCGGCGGCGTTTCTCACGTGCTTCGGCGGCAAAGCCCAGCCGCATGAAGAAGATCGCCAGCAGGATCAACACCATGGCCGTGACGAACGCACCGTCCGAGACGGTGCCAAGGGTCTGAAAGCTGCCCTCCAGCCCCAGGCCGTACAGCAGGCCCACCACAAAGCAGGCCATTGCCAGCCAGTACCAGACAAAGGATTTAATCTTCATGCGGATTCATCCTCCCTGCTCATTTCCGGGAAGAAGAACTTCCCGATCTCGTCCTGCTGAATGTCCAGCAGTTCACACATTGCCGCGATCTCTGCGCTCGTCCACGGCTGGTTCCCGTGCATCCTGCCGCTCATGGTGTCACGGCCAATGCCGATGTACTCAGCCACTTCCTGATCCCGGAATCCGCAGCTGTGGAACCGGCCCCGCAGCTTCCAGTATGGGATCTGCTTGAAAGTGCCGCGAATAGTTGATGTGTTCAACATTTTATTCCTCCTTCTTTTTGGCGGGCAGCCCATCCAGCAGGCTGTCCATCAGGGCAGCGTAGAACGGGTAGCCTTTGGCGACGATGGTCAGGCTGTCAATGGCGCTGGTGAGGTAGCTCTGG
>ONZY01002559.1_pt1 | contig 9868 bp, 6 predicted proteins | sample 1671451 | NCBI WGS metagenome assembly ONZY01 (sample SAMN06348158, study PRJEB24527) | human gut metagenome | biome: human gut; feature: ankylosing spondylitis patient; material: feces | host: Homo sapiens | place: China | collected 2015-10 | reverse complement strand
ATTGTTGAAAAAGACAAAGATAATATGTGGATCGGAACTGCTGCTGGCTTGTATTTATTGAATCGAAATACTGGTGAATATCAGTATATTGAAATGGAGATAGGAATCACTTATATTAATACGCTTTATCAGGCAGATAATGGGTTGTTATATATCGGGACAAATGGTATGGGAGTATTTATCTATCATCCTCAAGATAAAACTTTCGAGCATTACTTTTCTGATAACTCTGCATTAGTTTCAAACAGAATATTTACAATATTGCCGGAAGTAGATGGACGTATAATGATGAGTACGGAGAATGGAATAACCTGTTTTCATACTAAAGAAAAGATATTTCGTAATTGGACTAGAGGAGAAGGCTTGTTGCCTGCATACTTTAACGCAGCGGCAGGAACGGTGCGTAAAAATAAAAACTTTGTATTCGGTAGTACGGATGGAGCAATTGAACTTCCGATGAATGTGAAATTCCCGGATTATAAGTTCTCCAGATTGGTATTTAGCGACTTTCATCTGTCTTATCAACCTGTTTATCCGGGTGTCAAGGATTCTCCTTTACAGAAAAGTATCGATGAGACAGATGTATTAGAGCTGGCTTATGATGAGAATACGTTTTCATTTGAAGTTTCTACAATCAATTATGATTCTCCCGGAAATGCACTATATTCGTGGAAATTAGAAGGCTTTTATGAGAAATGGACTCAACCGGGAGCAAATAATTTGATTCGTTTTACCAATTTGCCTCCAGGTAGATATATTCTTCATGTACGTGCTATATCCAGAGAAGAACATGACATTGTTTTTCAGGAACGTGCTATGAAAATTATCATCACGCAACCTTTTTGGTCGAGTTGGTGGGCTATCTTGTGTTATATTCTGTTGGTAATAGGGGGATTTTATTTCGTTCTACGTGTGATAAATCTAAGAAAACAAAAGAATATATCTGATGAAAAAACGCAGTTCTTCATCAATACGGCCCATGATATACGTACTCCATTAACTTTAATAAAAGCACCTTTGGAGGAATTATTGGAAGAAGAGACGCTTACCGACAATGGAATCACTCGTACGAACATTGCATTGAGGAATGTAGAAGTACTTTTACGACTGGTCAGCAATCTGATTAATTTTGAACGAACGGATGTATATTCCTCTAAAATGAGTGTTTCTGAGTATGAGCTGAATACTTATATGAATGAAATATATGATACATTCTCTTCTTATGCAGCCATTAAGCGCATTGAATATACATACGAGAGTACTTTCAGCTATATGAATGTATCGTTTGATAAGGAGAAGATGGATTCTATTTTGAAGAATATAATATCGAACTCGCTAAAATATACTCCGGAAAGTGGAAAGGTCAATATTTCCGTATCTGATACGAACGATTCATGGAAAGTGATTATCAAGGATACAGGTATCGGTATTCCTGCCAGTGAACAAAGTAAGTTGTTCAAGCTACATTTTCGTGCGAGCAATGCCATTAACTCCAAAGTGACAGGTAGTGGTATAGGATTAATGCTGGTGGGAAAACTGGTCAGCCTTCATGGTGGTAAGATTAGTGTAGAGAGTGTTGAACATCAAGGCACGACAATCAAAATAGTCTTTCCGAAAAGCAATAAGAACTTTCAAAATACCGGTGAGGAAGCACCCTCTAAATTTGAAGCGTTGGCTCCTGTCCTACCTACCCCCAATGTACCTGCAAAAGCAACTGCTACCATAGATAATCCAAATTCACGACGGATTCTGGTTGTAGAAGACAATGATGAGTTACGTTCTTATCTGGTCAGTTCATTATCTTCTATATATAATGTACAAGCTTGTGCCAATGGAAAGGAAGCATTGATTATTATAAAAGAGTTTTGGCCGGAACTGGTACTTTCTGATATTATGATGCCGGAGATGGGAGGAGACGAATTGTGTGTCGCTATCAAAAGTGATATTGAGACTTCACATATTCCTGTATTGTTGCTCACAGCTTTAGGAGATGAAAATAATATTCTTGACGGTTTGTCCATTGGTGCGGACGAATACCTCATCAAACCTTTCAGCGTGAAAATTCTGCGGGCAAATATTGCTAACTTACTGGCAAACCGGGAACTGTTGCGCATGAGATATGCCAATCTGGATATAGAAAAAACGATGGTTCCGTCTGCAAACGGCACTAACAGCCTTGATTGGAAGTTTATATCAAATGCTAAGAAAATCGTGGATGAGAATATAAACAACCCTGAATTTTCCGTTGATGTGCTCTGTGAATCAAGTGGCATGAGCCGTACCAGTTTCTATTGTAAATTGAAAGCATTGACGGGACAGTCTCCGACAGAGTTTATTCGGGTGATGCGTTTGAAACGTGCTACCGAGTTACTGAAAGAGGGTGGATATGCTATTAATGAGATTTCAGACATGGTTGGATTTTCTGAAACTAAATATTTCCGGGAAGTATTCAAAAAATACTATAAGATGAGTCCGAGCAGGTATGCTAAAGAAGGAGGTAATCCCGCTGCTACTGAGCTGGAAGATGATGACGAAGAAGATTGATAAATAAAAAGCGAATAGATACGTTGTATTTAAAAAAGTTCTCCTCTGTTATGGGTATCTATAACAGAGGAGAACTTTCTTTTTCAAGGCTTATAACTCTTTTCAGGGAAAAGCGGTTATTGATAAGGAAGTTATTTGCGAATCAAATATCTAATGAATAAATAACCTCCGAATACTTGCAGGCACATTCCGGGAATTCCAATACGGAAATCCTGAATGGCATTGTAGAAATTACCAATATACATCCACTCTCCCAATGTTCCTACAACTTGATAAGTAAGTACCACGCCAACCAATACCGGAATAGAAATACGCCCGAAGCGTTGTGCGGCCCAACCGGCAGCAATGGCGAGCAATACGGACTTTAATAAAATAGCAGGCAGCACCACCGGCATCGGCATACCAAAAAGTGAGGAGTTGATAATAGGGGAAAGAACAGCAGTCAGCAGACCGACTTTCCACCCGTACTTATAAGCTCCGATCAGTGTGAAGAAATAGATAGGCAGCCAGGTTATTCCTCCTTGCGGTATGAGATGAAAGAATTGGGGAAAAAGGATGTTGCCAACGATGAATAACGAGGCTGCCAGATAAGTTCTCACATTGCCGTAATTCAGCGAATAGAGTTTTACAGTAGTTGATTCCATATCATTTTATTATTTAAAAGTTCAAATTAATACCACCCATAAACGTAGCTTTGGGCATGGGATAACCTGCATTTATTTCATAACGCTGTGCCAGCAGGTTCTCTCCTTTTATGAAGAGGTTAGCGAAACGGCAGACACGATAATTCCCACGAAGATTCCATAAAACAAAATGATCTTGTTGCTCGCTACCCTTTACAACAGAAGTATAAAGTCCTTTCACATATTGTACTCCAGTCGATATACTCCAACGTCCGGAAGTATAGTCCGCCCCTGCATACAATTTATGTTCGGGGGCAGCAAGAACGGGATTCTCCATGTGCAACCAGCTATAATTGGCGTTCACATTCCAGTGTGAATTGATGTGGTAGCCTATATTCGTTTCAACTCCCCAATTCTCTATCTCTCCGGAATTGATATTCAATGGAGGAAAGAGTCCGTTTGACATAATCAGATTGTCGCCATTGATATAGTAAAGGCTGATTCCATAGGACAATACCCCTTCCAGCAGACGTTGTGAATAGGAAAGTTCATAGTTGATTAGTTTTTCCGGTTTCAGTTCCGGGTTGGCAGGAGGAAACATATACATCTCACGAATGGTTGGATTACGGTATCCTTTGCTGACCATTGCTTTAAGTTCTGCATTCTTGGGTAAATGAAAAGCCAGTCCGCCTTGTGGAATCCATTCTGTACCTACGTGTGAATGGTGGTCTACACGAATACCTGCGTCCAGTGAGAACCAACTGCTGATATCCTGACGGAAATCAACGTATCCGGCAAACTCATCCATTTGCTTGTCTACTCCCGGAGTATGTTCACCCGTAGCCAGTACTTTGTTCCATGATTCACCTCCGAAGTGTTGATAATCAAATCCTACGGTCAAACGATTACCGGTAAAGAAAGTGGCACTCTGATACCATGATACACCCAGCATTTTGTCTTTAGAGTTGAAATGTGATTTTTGCGGTTCTTTTCCTATCTGATAGCCATCATTGATTTTATGCCGTCCCCAGTTATAGAAAAAGCTCAAACCTCCTGAAGTCTTTTCATAATGATTTTCCAAAGCAAACGATGTCATTCCACGAGTGATACGAGAATCGTTGTCAATCAGTGGTACTTGGATAGTCCCCGGATTGGAAGCATTAAAATGGGTTACATTCACATCTCCCCATACTTTCCAGAAAGAACTGATATCATAACCTAACTTTGCGTATCCACCATATTGCTCGAATCCCATATCGGGACGATGTCCATCTGTACGATTATATGATCCGGTTACGACGCTACTGAAACGTCCCTTCTTGACACGGTTGGAAAATTCAGTCTGCAACGTGTTATATGAACCGTACCCAACTTGCATATTCGTCTTCACACCTTCTTCCTGTTGCCGACGGGTAACAATATTAATCACACCACCCATGGCATTCGAACCATAAAGTACAGATGCAGGACCACGTAAAACTTCCACTTTCTCTGCCATCATAGATTGATAAGCATCCGCTATCGGATGTCCCATCAACCCCATGTACTGGGGATGACCGTCAATCAGTACCAATAATCCCGCTGTCGGACTACCACCGATACCACGCAAGCTCATGCCACCTGCAGCTCCGGTAGATACGCCATATCCCATGATGCCACGACTGGTAGTGAATAATCCCGGTACCTGCTCCGTTAACAACGGCAAAAGAGAAGGCTCATATCTTTTCTCAATTTGTTGCCTGCCGACTACGGAAATGGTCATCGGAAGATGACGCACATCGGTTTCATTACGTGTTCCGGTGACTACGACTTCATCAATCATATAATTTCTTCCGGCCTGTATGCTATCCTTTTTAGTCTGTGCCATTCCCGAGATGGAAAGCAAGCTACCGAACAGGAATAAACAGGCTGTATTTCTTTTCATACTTTATTTCGTGTTTCAAGTTTCTTCTTTTTACTTCTTATTTCTGATCTTTTCCAGAAAATCGCGGATCAGTGGTAATATTTCTTCTGCTGATTCCACTTCGCTGCACATTGTCTCTACAGGACATCCTCCTGTATGGTTACGGTTCCAGATAAAAGGTACTTTCTCTGTAAAACCAACTTTTATATCTGATTTCTGAAGCAACTCCAGAGCTTTGGTACTGATAATATCAGTATATAACTCTTTGATACCTCCCAGAATCATCAGGGCGGCAGCTCCCTTTCCAACCACCTTATCAGCAATCGAGGCTCCTTTAAGAAACTCCGGTTCCTGGGTCAGTAAATCATAGATATCAGCCACACCGCGTTGAGTGAAAGTACGGATTTCTCCTTTGTTAGCAATAGTACAGGAATATCCTCCCGTATGTAGTAAATTGATTAATTCTTCCATCTTTTCTTTTATAAAGTACCTTGTTTCAATTGTTCTACGAATTGATCTATCCGATGCAGCTCTTTCGGAATATCAATGTTCTGCGGACAGTGTGCCACACACTGGTTACAACCGATGCAATGGCTTGCCTGACGAAGTTTGGGCACGCTACGGTCATATCCGACTAGAAAAGCACGCCGGGCTTTCGCATAATTCTCATCCTGCCTGTTCCTGGGGACATTCCCTTCATTGACACAACGGTTGTAATGTAACAACACAGCAGGTATATCCAACCCATACGGACATGGCATACAATATTTGCAGTCGTTGCAAGGGATCGTTGGATATTTCAACATTAATTGTGCCGTTTCTTCGAGAAACTCTTTTTCTTCATCTGTCAACGGTTCCAAAGGAGAATAAGTGCGGAGATTATCTTGCAGATGTTCCATATAAGTCATGCCACTTAACACAGTCAGAATGTCCGGAAATGAACCGGCAAAACGGAAAGCCCAGGAAGCGACACTACTTTCCGGACGGCGTTGTTTGAGCCGTGCCACCAGGTTGTCATTCAATTTAGACAAACGACCTCCTAAAAGCGGTTCCATGATGATAGATGGAATTCCTCGTTTATGCAGTTCTCCATACAGATATTCAGCATCCGTATTCCGGGTATTGGTTTCTTTGGCATGTTTCCAGTCTACATAGTTCAATTGTATCTGTACGAAGTCCCACTTGAATTCATCGTGCCGTGAAAGCAGATAGTCATACACTTCGATATCCCCGTGATAGGAGAATCCCAAATTGCGGATACGTCCTGCCTCCCGTTCTTTCACCAGAAAGTCAAGCATTCCGTTATCCAGGTAGCGTCCTTTAAGGGCTTCCATTCCTCCCATGCCGATGCCGTGAAGCAGCATATAATCAATGTAATCTACCTGCAGGTCTGCAAACGATTTGTGGTACATCTTGAGCGATGCTTCACGAGACCATGTATCGGGAGAGAAATTGGATAACTTGGTGGCGATATAATATTTGTCACGGGGATGACGGCTCAATGCAATACCCGTTGCCTTTTCGGAAAAGCCCTGTACGTATGCCGGAGATGTATCGAAATAGTTCACTCCATGAGCGATTGCATAATCTACCAATCCGTTTACGGCATCCTGGTCGATAACTTCACCATTACCATCGGGAGCAGGTTTGAGCGGCCAACGCATACAACCATATCCCAAAAGTGAAACACGGTCACCGGTGGTTGGAGATGTGCGGTAAGTCATTTTATCGGTGGGCACCTCTCCTTCTCCTGTTGCGCTACTTGCAGAAGTAGTCCCCTTTGAAGAGCATCCGTATAACAGACCTGTCGATGTGGCTGCACTGATACCTACAATCTTAATAAAATCTCTTCTATTTATATCTTTCTTATTTTTATCTTCCATAATCTTATACTGATTTAGATCAAATAATTCTATGCATCTGATGTCCTGTCACATAAATGGCGCTGAAAGGACGGGACGGACAAAGGTTCTCACACGCCCCACAACCGATACATTTTTCTACATTTACTACCGGAATCTTTGGAGAATCTGTTTTTTCAGGATCGGAAGCTACCATCTGTATGGCACCTGTCGGACAATGGCGGGCACAGTTGCCACATTCCATTCCATCTGTCAAAGGTACACAGTTCTCTTTAATCCATACGGCATGTCCGATCTGAATAGCTGATTTCTCGGCAAGACTGGTGAGATGAATAGCACCGGCAGGACAAACTTCCGAACATTTAGTACATTCGGGACGGCAATACCCACGTTCGTATGACATTTCCGGTTGCATCAATGTCAATAGGTTGTCCGATGGGCGCAATACCTGGTTGGGACAAACAGAGACACATAATTGGCAGGCTGTGCAATGTTGAGTGAAATTGCGTGCGCTTAAAGCACCGGGAGGATAGATAGGGTTTTCTCTTTGGGGAATCTTTTTATCTTCGATAGTAGCCAATCCTCCGTCTACTTTTTTCTCTTGTGCTTTCAGTACAGAAGTTGTTGCAAAAATGGCCGATGCTGAAAGGAAGCTACGACGGGCATTGTCTACCTGTTCAGTAGTGACAGACTTTGCTTTCGTATCTTCGCTCGTAGCTATTTCGTTCTTAGGTTTCCGTCTTGTGTATGTAATGGCTCCATGCTTACACTTTCCGATGCAATCCATACAAGTCACACAACGGCTATAATCTATTTCATGAGCTTTCGGATTAATACACGATGCTTTGCAATTGCGGGCACACAAACCGCAACTATTGCATTTGGAAGTATCAATTACCGGTTTGAATATCGCATATTTGGATATAAACCCTAATACAGTACCTACGGGGCAGATCGTATTACAATAGGTTCGTCCGTTGCGCCACGCCAGAATGAAAAGAACAACAAGGGTAACAATGGCAATCAGCATCGTCGAAAGACTCTTTATCCATACATCTACCTCATAAAAAGCATAACTATCCATTCGTTCGGCGAAGTACGCCAACAGGTTGTTTCCCCATTGCCAGACCGGTGCAAAAAGACTGGAAGCTATCCGGCCATAAGCACTATACGGTGCCAGCAAGATAGCCAAAGAGTTCAATCCTGCAACCATCATAATAATGAATACTCCTAAAACGCCATACCGCAACCATTTCATTGCTGGTGAATAACGGAACCGGTTTTTCTTTTGTTTGCCGGATACCCACGAAACAATGTCCTGAAACACTCCCAACGGACAAATAACAGAGCAGTAGATACGTCCGAACAGGAATGTAAGTACAACTAAAAACAATACGACACCTATGTTCAAGGCTAATAAAGCCGGCAGAAATTGAATTTTCGCCAACCATCCGAACCATGTGTGCAATGTACCCGTGAAGTCGAGAAAGAGCAGGGTAATAAGTGTAAAGCACACAATGGCGGTTGTAAGTCTGATAGTACGTAGCATAAACTAATTAATTTTCAATTTATAGTAGTTATCTCTAAATGTCCAAAACAGTCAGGATTGAACCTTATGTATTTCAACGTTGCAAATTTAATCAGGGAAATTTGTTTTTCAACTATACAAATTACAGAATGTTTTACCAATTTCACTGATAACAGACGGGAAAACCTTTAGCCGATTGGGTAAAGCACTATTTTTCTAATGCCACGACCTCTCCAATCTCCGGAATCAATACATTCAGAGAATCTTTATTCTTCATCTCTTCTGCATTTTTGAGAGGTTCATCCCAACGATGTTTGGCCAACGCATATTTAGAATGATGTACGGTCAGAACTCTTTTCGCTTTTAAATCTCTGGCCGTCTGTGCCATATATTGGGGCATCAGATGAATTAAGCTCCACTCTTCGTTGTATTGCCCGTTTTCAAGAATTGCGAGGTCGATGCCGGGGAACCGATTGCCTATTTCTGCATAATGCGTATCATATCCTCCGTCTCCGCCAATGTATATCTTTTGTGAAGGAGCTTCTAGCAGGAAAGAAGCCCAAAGTGACTGGTTGGCAGTAAGTCTGCGACCGGAGAAATGACGGGCAGGCAAACAATGTATCATAAAGCCCGGAGCGAGGTTTGCGTCTTCATTCCAGTCAAGTTCTATCAGACGCTCTTTATCAAATCCCCAATATTCGAAATGTTCGCCAACGCCGAGTCCGCAAATCACTTTTCCTACCCGGTCTTTCAGACTTTTCACTGTCCGGTAATCCAGGTGATCCCAATGATCGTGCGAAATCACCATATAATCGATATCCGGCATATCTTCGGGTTTATAAACATCAGTTCCTTTAAATGGTTTGTTGACGAAAGATACAGGCGAAGCCATGCAAAAAACAGGATCAACGAGAAATCGCTTTCCATCTACCTGAATAAAGTAGGAAGAATGTCCAAACCAGATCAGTACATTTTCATCACGCCCCAACTTATGCAAATCCGTTTTGATAACCGGAACTTCATTCTCCGGACGCAGGTTCTCTGTTTTGCGGAATAAGAAAGAAAGCATAGCACCAAAGCGTCCTTCGTCCGAAGTCATCATCTGCGTCGGATGCAGATTATTGAACTGGCCGTCACGGTAATGAGGTGAGCGTTTGATTCGCTCTAAACGCGCTCCCTGAGGCAAACTGCCGAAACTCGGCTGATTAATAAAAATAAATACGGAAGCGCATATTATGCCTATAACCGCCAACACAATCCAAAGCCACATCTGTTTTTTATTTTTGCTCATTCTAAATTAGTTTATTAGCTACGAGCTACAAGTACCTTTCGGTGTGATAGCCGGACAAGTGATTTTTCGCCCACAAACATAGCTCAGCCACTCATAGCTTGTAACTCGTAGCTTTTG
>ONZY01002542.1_pt1 | contig 9943 bp, 8 predicted proteins | sample 1671451 | NCBI WGS metagenome assembly ONZY01 (sample SAMN06348158, study PRJEB24527) | human gut metagenome | biome: human gut; feature: ankylosing spondylitis patient; material: feces | host: Homo sapiens | place: China | collected 2015-10 | reverse complement strand
GTGTGCATATATGTGGTGTGTGTATGCAACAATTATAATTTATATGGCTATTGCAACAATATGTCTTGGGTATAAATGTGGATTTAATCTTTATAGCATGTCATTAATACCTATAATATTTTATTCACAATACATATCAACCAAGACTGATACAAAAGACCCGAATCCACTGGCTGTGTCGATAGCAATAGTTGCTGTAAGTATAATATCATCAGCAATAGCTATAATTAACGGACCATTGTATGAAATTAATAAAACAATTATATCTGTGATGCTTGCATGTAATGCAATAAGTGTATCAGCATTTTTAATATATTATACTAAGGTGATAGTCGATCTTGTTATTGAGTCTGAGAAGAAGCTTAATTCAATTGCCAACATTGATCTTCTGACAGACCTTTACAGCAGAAGATATATGATTAATTATCTTGAAGAATATGATGCGGACGATGAAGGCTGGCTTGCAATGGCAGATGTAGATGATTTCAAGAAAATAAATGATACATATGGACATAACTGTGGTGATTATGTGTTAAATTTCATTGCACAGAAGATGAAAAATATATGCAGTAACTGTGTGATTTCAAGGTGGGGCGGAGAAGAATTTCTTATACATAATGGAACCCACGACAGCACACATGAAGTATTAGAAAAATTGAGGAGAGAAATAGAAAACTCTGAATGTATTTATAAACAGCAGAAGATAAATATATCACTAACAATAGGAGTGGCGCAGAGAAATGCCGATGGTGATATAGAAGAATGGATAAAGCGCGCAGATGACAGGCTTTATTACGGAAAAAATAACGGAAAGAATATGGTGGTAGATTAAGATAAAACCTCCCTGATGGAATATTTTCTTAATGCATGGCATAAGGTGCATAAGAGAGTTAATCATCAGGGAGGTTTATTGTGGATTATCAGCGTCTTGTTTCATACATATATTCATATCCGGAGGGAGTAAAGGGCAGAAATGCAGGCTTTGCAAAGGCATTAGTTCATCAGGGGCAGTTCAAGTTAAGCATCAGTTTAAGAGGCGTTAAAACAGACAGTCCGGAAATGTTTGGAATATATATGATGGTTACTGACAGCGGCTACAGGCTTATAAAGTTAGGGGAATGTCTTGTAAAAATGGGACAGATGGAATACAGTGGTGTATTTAACCCTGATAATATCAATGAAACCGGTTATGGATTTAAGGATATATGCGGGCTTGCGGTTGCAAGGGAGGATGCAAGATATGACTGTATGATGTCTATGTGGAAGGATGAGGACGTAACACCTGACATGCTTGTGTTCTCAGGAATGGATGCAAAGAAGCAGGTTGAAGCCGGAATTGTTATAAAAGAGCGCATGCGGCAGAGTGATGAGGAAGAGAAACGACAGGAGACAGCAGAGTCTTCGGTGGTCAGACAAGAGATGGCTGGATACAATGCAGCAATGAAGGAACGGGGACAGTCAGAATCAGGCGGACAACAGCCGGTTCAGTCAGAATCTGCAATGTTGGCGGGAAAATCAGAAATGGTCCAGACGAAACAGATTGTGGTGGAAGAACAGCAGATAGTTCAGACAAAACAGGCAGAGGTGGCTGCCGAAAGTGTAACCATGCCGGAGAATATAAAAGCTGATGGAGCAGCAGCTAAAATACCTGCGGAAACACAACATTTGCAGCAAAAAGCACACAGAGCCAATGCAACGCAGACGGATCCTTTTGAAAAGCTTTTTGTGCGGGCTGATTATATAGATGCATTTGACGATGATTACTTCTATGATTGTATAGAAGTGTCGCCAGAGAAGTTAAAGTGTCTTAACCAGAATGAAATTGACATCGCGGGAAACAGCTTCCTGCTGCATGGCTATTATAATTTCAGACACATACTTTTTGGAAGAGTGCGCGATAACCTTGATAATACTAAATATTTCATTGGCGTTCCGGGAATGTACTGCAACCGTGAACGTTACATGGCTTCAATGTTTGGCTTTAATAATTTTAAGAAGAGTCACAGGAGTGACTATGCCAATCCATATTTCGGATACTGGTATCAGGAGATATAGACGAATCTTAAATGATCCTGCCATGAGCCGTTAAGCTTTACATAGGAGTAGGCGGTACCTTCAGATATAAAGCCAAGAGATTTGACAAGATTAATAGAGGAGATGTTTTCAGGGTGAATGTAAGCTTCAATCCTGTGCATCTCCTTTTCGTGTGTAAGAATCTCAAGCATATGTTTAACCATAAGGCTTCCAAGTCCTAACTGGCGGTAATTCTTATCAATCTTATATCCTATGCGGCAAGAATGGTTAATGCTTGTAACACCAAAAAAAGATACAGAGCCGAGAATTTCACCTGGTAAGTCGTCAGAAAAAAGGAAAAATCTGCCGAATTCACCCTTTAGCAAAGCAGCATATTCAGCTTTAAGTGTGGCTGCAATATATTCTGTTGTATAGAAATTATCAGGCTTGGCAACTTCGTATCTGTCGAATTCCTCACGGTTACGGCTGTAAAATTCAAGTACTTTTCCTGCAAATGTTTCATCAAGTACTTTAAGCGTCATGCCTTCAAAAGCGTATTCAAATTTCATAATCATTCTCCATCAGTAGTGACAGTAGTATTCTTTTTCTTGCTTTTACGCAGTTCCTTGAAAAATGTTGTGAGCATTTCTGAACATTCTTCTTCACACACGCCTTTGGTAATTTCGCACTGGTGATTAAATGTCGGAATCTGCAGTATATTAAGTATAGAACCGGCACATCCTGCTTTGGGGTTCATTGAACCGATTACAACGCGCGGAATCCTTGCCTGAACAATAGCACCTGCACACATCTGGCAAGGTTCAAGTGTAACATATAAAGTGCAGTCTTCAAGCCTCCAGTCGTTCATATATTTACTGGCTTTCTTAATGGCAGTAATCTCGGCGTGACCGAGAGAAGTCTTATCTGTATTACGGCGGTTGTAGCCTCTTCCTATAACCTTTCCTTCATACACAATCACACAGCCAATAGGTACCTCATTAAGCTTATAAGCTTTCTTAGCCTGCGAGATTGCCTGTTTCATATATCTATAATCATCTTTTTCAAAATCTACCTGAGTATTATCCACTAAATTATCCTCCACGAAATATTATAAAAATTTTAACTTTTTTGTGAAAATGCGTCAACTTATCAGGAACATTTTTCGTATTAATAATAAAAGGAGGGAACGTGTGTAGAATTATGATTGCACTGGCACAGATTAGTAGTATAATGATTATATAAGTAGGCAGTATCGGAGCTATCAAAAGTCTTATACTTCATGCATCGGTAGGACAATTCATGATTGTGCGTTATGTGTCAGAGTTAGTGGCTGAGCTTATTATTATGCTGGTTATGATGAAGGTTGGAAAATCATTAGGAAAGAGAAGGTATAGGGTATGAAATTAGAGGTGAGAAATTTAAAGAAAACTTATGGTACAGTTCAGGCACTGAAGGGGATTAATTATACATTTACACTGGGAGTATATGGTATTCTTGGTGCTAATGGAGCAGGAAAGAGTACGATGATTAATCTTATCACTGATAATGTATCAAGAGACAAGATGAATGGCGGAAGTATTCTTTTTGGAGAGGACAGTGCCGAGGAAGATATATTAAAGCTTGGCAAACAGTTCAGGGGTCTGGTTGGATACATGCCGCAGCAGCAGGGATTTTATGAGGATTTTTCGCCTAAAGCATTTCTTAAATATATGGCAGAGATTAAGGGGGTTAAGAAGATTAAGACTACTGATGACAATGGCAATGAGGTTGTTAAGACAGTCAACCAGCAGATTGACGAGCTGCTTGAGGTAGTTAATCTTACTAAGGTTGCATATAAGAAGATTGGAGGATTTTCAGGAGGAATGAAGCAGAGAGTGCTGCTTGCGCAGGCACTTCTTGGTAATCCTAAGATTCTTATACTTGATGAGCCGACAGCAGGACTTGACCCTAAAGAGAGAATTTCAATCAGAAACTATATTGCAGAGTTGTCTAAGGACAAGATAATTCTTTTTGCAACTCATGTTGTAAGTGATATTGAATGTATTGCTGATAAAGTACTTCTTCTAAAGAGCGGAGAGATAATTGCGACAGGAACACCTGTTGAGCTTATTGAAAGCATGGCTGGAAAAGTCGGTGAGATAACATGCACGCTTGACGAGGTCGGCGAGCTGCAGAAGGAATACAAGATTGGCAATATCAGACAGAGAAAGAACGGTCTTGCGTTAAGAGTTGTAGGTGATGAGCTGCCAGAAGAAGCAGTAAAAGTTGGAGATAATATTGACCTTGAGGATGTATATCTGTATTATTTTGAGTAGATTATCAGATTATGGGATAGTCGGAATAACGGAATATCAGATTGTCAGGGAGAAATATCATGGAACTTATTAAAGGAAGCCCTGCCGATGAAACAGGAAGATTAGAAAAAGAAATCAGAGTATATGATTTGTTGGACAAACTTGGAATGGAATATTACAGAACAGACCATGAGCCTGCTACAACAATGGAAGTGTGTAATGACATAGATAAGATTCTGGACACACTTATATGTAAGAATCTTTTCTTATGTAACAGACAGAAGACGAATTTTTATATGCTTATGATGCCGGGTGACAAGCCATTTAAGACAAAGGATCTGAGTAAGCAGATTAATTCAGCGAGACTTTCATTTGCAGATGAATCATATATGGAGGAATTCCTAGATATAACACCGGGTTCGGTATCCATAATGGGACTTATGAATGATACGGACAACCATGTGCAGTTACTGATGGATAAGGAAGTGCTTGAGGGTGAAACTCTCGGCTGCCATCCTTGCATCAATACATCAAGCCTTAAGTTAAAGACTAAGGAAGTGATGGAGAAGTTTCTTCCAGCTGTTCATCATGAGGCGGTGATAGTTGAGCTGCCGAGGTATGAAGAACATAAAGATAACGAACAGGGATAATATGTAGAGATATGTTTTAGGCAGCTTCTGCAGGGATTGTGGAGGCTGTCTTTTTGGTGCGTGAGGTGTTGCTTATTTTGTGAGGGGTGTTGCTGGTGCAGCGTGTTGTAGTATGTTGCAGCGGGAAAGACCTACGCAAGCCGCATAATATGCAGAATGAGTGGGTCGAAATTATGAGAGAATGACGTGGAGGAGCGAGAAAAACCTACTAATCAAGTTAAAACAGTGGAGATAGTAGGTCTTTGGAGAGGTAAGAGTATCATTAAATAGAAGAAAGTTTGGAAAAAGACCTACGAAAAGGCAAGAATATAATGATTGAGTAGGTTAGCAAGAGGGGATGACAGTCTCACAGTGCTTGAAAAGACCTACGCAATAGCGAAGTTGATAGAGGATAGTAGGTTTTGGCAAGTTTCTGGTGATATTCGGGAGTGGTAAGAAGTTGGTTTTGCCGCCTGTTCTGACAAGGATTGCTAAAGCCAGTCCTTAGGAAATGATTCTTAGGGACTGGCTTATTTAGCTGTCTTATTTTGTCAACGCTTCACACCTTGACAACAAGCATATATAACAAGTATAATTGAAATACCGTGCAGCCGGGGTAGTAGCGGCACCTTGAACCTGCAATCCGCTATAGCAGGGGTGATGTTCGGCAGAGGGTTGATATTTATGGAGCAGCCCGGTGTAAGTGGTGTTGACATTTGGGTCTTTCACGACGGAAATCTACGAACCATGTCAGGTCAGGAATGAAGCAGCATTAAGTGGAACCTTCCGGGTGTTGAAAGGGTGCCTGGATCGAGCTAACTGCATCGGTAACGTCTGTGGATATCAGTTCGAAGCCGGACGCACGGCTTTTGTTATTAAAATGTTACTCGTCGCAGCTAATTTAGGAATGTCAGGCAGATTCGTCATGCTTGCATGTAAGAAACTGTATGATATTCCTAAATTATCCTGCGAAGCAGGAACTTAACCGACATAAGTAAAACATAAGCTGCGAAGCAGCGGCAGACGCCGGAGGCGGATGGTTTTACGCATGAGGTTAAGGGCTGCGAAAGTAAAGACAGCGCAGAGGGAGGTAACCATGTCATATCAGGCTTTATACAGAAAATGGCGTCCGGACAATTTTAATGATGTCAAAGGACAGGATACAATAGTAACAACTCTGCGAAATCAGATTAATGCAGACAGAATAGGCCATGCATATCTGTTCTGCGGAACAAGAGGAACTGGTAAGACATCAGTTGCCAAGATATTTGCGAAGGCAGTTAATTGTGAGCATCCGGTTGATGGCAACCCTTGTGGGGAGTGTCCGACATGCAAGGCGATTGCAGCTGGAACAAGCATGAATGTAATAGAGATAGATGCGGCATCTAACAATGGTGTCGATAATATAAGACAGATAAGAGAAGAAGTACAGTACTCACCGACAGAAGGAAGATTCAAAGTCTATATAATTGATGAGGTTCATATGCTTTCAATAGGAGCGTTCAATGCATTGTTAAAGACATTGGAAGAACCTCCTGCATATGTAATATTTATACTGGCTACTACAGAAGTGGCAAAGATTCCTATTACAATCCTTTCAAGATGTCAGAGATATGACTTCCATAGGATAACAATAGAGACAATTGCAGGCAGACTGTCAGAACTTATGAAGGCGGAGGGACTGAATGTAGAGGATAAGGCAATAAAATATGTTGCCAAAGCTGCAGATGGTTCTATGCGAGATGCGTTAAGTCTGTTAGACCAGTGTCTGGCATTCTATCTGGGGAAAGACCTTAAGTATGAAAATGTATTAGATGTTCTTGGGGCAGTCGACACGGCGGTATTTAGTAAAATGCTTTCAACAATCCTGTCAGGAGATGTTGCTGTGTGCATGTCACTTATGGAAGACCTGATAATGCAGGGAAGAGACCTTTCACAATTTGTTACAGACTTTATATGGTATCTTAGAAATCTGCTTCTTATTAAGACAACCAAAGATGCAGAAAGAATTGAAGACGTAATAGAAGTATCAGCAGATAATCTTGAAGACCTGAAGAAAGATGCACAGAATGTAGATATAGATACACTTATGTATTATATAAGAGTGTTGTCAGAATTATCGAATGACCTGAAGTTTTCTACACAGAAAAGAGTTAAGACAGAGATAACATTTATAAAGCTGATGCGCCCGGCAATGGATAACAGTCAGGATATTGGCGATGTTGTAAGCCGTGTGACAATGCTTGAAGGGCAGTTACAGAAAGTACTTGATGATATTAAAAGCGGTAAACTTGTAAGCGCAGCAGGTATGGCGGGTGGCGCTGCGGGAGGCCAGGCAGCAGTACAGCAGCAGACTCCAAAGAAGCCTGTAGTTAAGCGTGTATATGATGCAGTTCCAGAAGATGTTAAGGCAATAGCGGCAGGCTGGAAGGATATCATAGCAACGATAGATGACCCGGTTAATCAGACATTTTTACAGGCTGCACATGTTACATTAGCAGAAGATGGAATTAGTCTTGAAATTATGGTAGAATCACTTAGTGCCTATAATTCACTCAGCAGACAGGAAGTTATGGAGAGCATAGAGAATGTAATTGAGGAGAGAACAGGAGTAAGGGTTTCAATTAAAGTGACTAAGCTTAACGATGATGAGGATTTCCACAGCAGATTCGTGGATCTTAAGGAACTCGTAGGCATAGATATAGAAGTAGATGATAAGGAGGAACTTATATAATGGCTAAAAGAGGTGGTTTTCCAGGAGGAATGCCTGGTAATATGAATAATCTGATGAAGCAGGCACAGAGAATGCAGCGTCAGATGGAGGAGCAGCAGGCAGAGCTTGAGAATAAGGAATTCAGTGCTACAGCAGGCGGCGGAGTAGTTGAGGTAACTGTTACAGGTAAGAGAGAAGTATCTAAGGTTAAGATTGACCCTGAAGCAGTTGATCCGGATGATGTAGAGATGCTTGAGGACTTAATTGTAGCAGCTACTAATGAAGCTTTAAGAAAATGCGAAGAAGAGTCACAGGCACAGATGGCTAAGATTACTGGAGGACTTGGAGGATTAGGCGGAGGCTTATTCTAATGGACATCTACAGTGGTCATATTAACAGATTAATTGAAGAATTGTCGAGATTACCAGGGGTTGGGGCGAAGAGTGCCCAGCGCCTGGCATTTCACATTATAAACATGCCTGAGTCGGATGTTAAGAGACTTGCAGACACAATGATTGATGCAAAGCAGCATATACACTACTGTAAGGAGTGTTTTACGCTTACAGATGAAGAACTGTGTCCGATATGCCGCGACCAGAAAAGAGACCATAAGACAATTATGGTAGTTGAACATACAAGAGATATGGCGGCATATGAAAAGACAGGAAAGTACGAGGGCGTATATCATGTTCTTCATGGAGCAATAAGCCCGATGCTTGGAATCGGACCGGCTGATATCAGGTTAAAGGAGCTTATGGTAAGGCTTCAGGGAGATGTTGACGAGGTTATTATCGCAACTAATTCCAATCTGGAGGGTGAGACAACAGCAATGTACATAAGCAAAATGATAAAGCCAACAGGAATTAAGGTGACAAGAATTGCAAGCGGAGTTCCTGTCGGCGGCGATCTTGAATATATCGATGAGGTTACACTTTTAAGAGCATTAGACGGAAGAACCGAGCTTTAAATTTGGTGAAGAACCAAGCTTTAAGCTTAATGTCCTGGCGCACCGGGCGTTAAGACAATATGTGTAAAATGCGTGCGCAGAAATGAAGAATACTATGGCAGAGAATATGACAGGTGATATCATATCGGATCACCGTGAACGAATGCTTAATCTGAAGAAATATTATCCTTTCTTCAGACTGATAGACACATCATTTTCTAATTTCAAGGATGGCAAATACGAAATCCTTGATATGGGCTATATAGTTATGGCGGTTCTCCGTTTCTTTATAGAGGAGAATAATTTTAAGGAAAAGGATGTTACATATCCCGAATATCTCGATTTCTTAAGGCTGATACTTAAGAGAGATTTCGGGCTTGATTTGAATGAACAGGACAGCAAGGAGATTGCTGATTATATATTTGACAAGATAAAGAATGATGGCAGGCCATTTGAATTCTCGTATTTTGATCCGGTGGACAGGAAAAAGAGAGTATCAAGAATGAAGATAATCGAGAGTTCGATAAGAGACAATACTGTGTGGTATTCGATAAGCCCTGATGCTATTGAATTCTATCTTGATACCAAGGAAATCAAGGACGAGAGCAGGATAAGCGTATCCCAGCTTCTTCTTGAAAAAATGATTAATTCACAGAACTTCCGTGGCGGAGTTGAAGTGGTTGAAAGAATCAACGAAGAGGTCAACCGCCTTAAGTTAAAGAAGAATGAAGTGCTGACAATTCTGTCGGGCGATGTATTTGCAGGAATAGAGGCTTATGAGGAATTCGTCAAGACAGGAATGAAATGGTTTGATGATGAGGAAAAGCTTTTTAAGAAGAACCGTGACCTTATTGCGAAATCAATCGAGAAGCTTAATGCATCGGGTAGCACAGGAGAAGGCTATTACAGGACAATGAACGAGATATACAGTCTTGAGACACAGCTTAAGCAGGCAATGAACAGGCACAGCGAGCTGTTAAAGGACTGTACGGAAATGCAGAAGATGACTGATGATGCGGTAAGACGCGCCAAGCTTGGCAGATTAAGAAGCCATATGGATTTCACATCGGCACTTTCAGATATGATTAAGAGGGACAATGCAGATATATTAGTCACAATGTTAAGTCCGCTTCTAAAGCCGAACATAAGAAAGACATTTGACCTGATAAGCATTGATGATGCGCTTATGGTGAAGCCCCCAAGATATGAGGAGAAGGAGCTTATAAGCAATGAAAGACCGGAAGATATTGAGTTTGCAGATGAGATTGAAGAAAAGAGAATTACTATAGAGAATTCCTCTCCAGCTACTCTTTATAACCCTACGCGCTATGCGGAGCACGACTGTGTA
>ONZY01002540.1_pt1 | contig 9944 bp, 8 predicted proteins | sample 1671451 | NCBI WGS metagenome assembly ONZY01 (sample SAMN06348158, study PRJEB24527) | human gut metagenome | biome: human gut; feature: ankylosing spondylitis patient; material: feces | host: Homo sapiens | place: China | collected 2015-10 | reverse complement strand
TGCAGCGCAGCTTGAATTTTTTCTTGCCCTATTGTATCCAAGCGGATATAATAGTAAATGGAAAAAGTTTTGAACAGCAGAACTTTTCTGCTTTTGTACCACAGCATGGGATTTTTCCCGTTGGCCGCGCGCAGCTGCCTGCATGACAGCGGACAGCCTGCCGCAAAATAGAGAATGTGAAGTAGTAGTTGGAGGTAGTAAAAGTATATGAGAAAAACAAAGATCATCTGCACTCTGGGCCCGTCCACCGATCAGGAAGGCGTTCTGCGCGAGCTGGTCGCCAACGGCATGAATGTTGCCCGTTTTAATTTTTCCCACGGCTCTCACGAAGAGCATCTGGGCCGCTTTGAAAAGCTGAAGGCCATCCGTGAAGAGCTGGGCAAGCCGGTCGCTGCCCTGCTGGACACCAAGGGCCCCGAGATCCGCCTGAAGGACTTCAAGAACGGCACTGAAATGCTGGAAGCCGGCCAGACCTTCACCCTGACCACCCGCGAGGTGGAAGGCACCAAGGAGATCTGCTCCATCACCTATAAGGACCTGCCGCAGGATGTGCAGCCCGGCGGCACCATCATGCTGGACGACGGCCTGATCAAGCTGCAGATCGTCACCGTGAACGACACCGACATCGTGTGCAAGGTGCTGAACAACGGCAAGATCAAGAACAAGAAGGGTGTCAATGTGCCCGGCGTGCATCTGTCCATGCCGTATATGAGCCAGCGCGACCGCGACGATATCATCTTTGGCGCACAGCAGGGCTTTGACTTCATCGCTGCTTCCTTCGTGCGCACCGCACAGGATGTGTACGATATCCGCAACCTGCTCAACGAGTATGATTCCGATATCCGCATCATCGCCAAGATCGAGAACCGTGAGGGCGTGAACAACATCGACAGCATTCTGGCTGCAGCCGATGCTGTCATGGTGGCCCGCGGCGATCTGGGCGTTGAGATTGACTTTACCGAGCTGCCCGGCATTCAGAAGAATATCATCGAGCGCTCCTTCTCCTTTGGCAAGCCCATCGTCACCGCTACCCAGATGCTGGACAGCATGATCGTGAACCCCCGCCCCACCCGCGCCGAGATCTCCGACGTGGCAAATGCCATCTACGACGGCACCTCTGCCATCATGCTTTCCGGCGAGACTGCTGCCGGTGCTTACCCCGTGGAGGCCCTCAAGACCATGTCTGCCATTGCTGAGCGCACCGAGCAGGAGAATCACTCCCGCTTTGCGCCCCTCGCCGAGAACACCGGCAAGATCAGCGTGAGCGATGCAACTGCACATGCTGCCTGCCTGACCGCCAAGGACGTGAATGCTGCCGCCATCGTTACGGTGTCCGAGTCCGGCAACACCGCCCGTCTGCTGAGCAAGTACCGCCCGGAGCAGCCCATCATCGCCTGCGTGATGAAGGAGCAGGTGCAGCGTCAGCTGGCCCTGAGCTGGGGCATCACCCCGCTGATGATGCCTCTGGCACACAGCACCGATGAGCTGATCGAGATGTCCACCTCTCTGGCCAAGGAGAACGGCTACCTGCACAACGGTGAGCTGGCCGTTGTGACCGCAGGCGTGCCTGTGGGCGTGTCCGGCACCACCAACATGATCAAGATCCACATGGTGGGCAACTGTCTGGCTACCGGTGTGGGCGTTGGCCGCGAGAATGCCGACGTGACCAGCGCCACCGGCAAGGCCTGCGTCTGCCGCACGCTGGAAGAGGTGCGTGCAAAGTTCAAGCCCGGCATGGTTCTGGTGGTGCCCTCCACCAGCAACGAAATGCTGAGTTACGTGCGTGATGCCGCCGCTCTGGTGGTGGAAGAGCCGGGCCTGAACAGCCATGCCGCCATTGCCGGCAAGGCCCTGCTCAAGCCCACCGTTGTGGGTGCTGCCGGTGCCACCAGCCACATCCGTGACGGCCTGATGATCGCTGTGGACTGCGCGCACGGCAGCGTGCAGCGCCTGCAGGCATAAGCCAAAGGAGAAAAACTCATGGAACGCATTGCAAGCTTCTGTGTTGACCATACCAAACTGGACCGCGGCATGTATCTGAGCCGTCAGGACGGCGATGTTCTCACCTGGGACATCCGCATGAAAAAGCCCAATCACGGCGATTACCTGTCCACCGGTGCCGCCCACACGCTGGAGCATCTGTTTGCCACCTATGCACGCAACAGCGCCTTTCAGGACAGCGTGATCTACGTTGGCCCCATGGGCTGCCGCACCGGCTTCTATCTGCTCACCCGCGGCCTGACTCCCGCCGAGGCACTGGAGCTGACGGTGGAATCCTTCCGCTTCATGGCTGGCTTTGAGGGCGCTGTGCCCGGTGCCAGCGAAGTGGAGTGCGGCAACTACCGCGATATGGATCTGCCCGCCGCCAAGGCCGAGGCCGCTGCCATGCTGCCGGTGCTGGAAGCTCTGACCGGCGACGAGCTGCATTACTAAGCTATCTTCACCCTTCAAATTCATCATCATAAAAAAGCGCTCTCCCAACGGAAAACCGGGGGGAGAGCGCTTTCGTTTTAGTTGTTCTTGATCGCATCCAGTGCCTGCCGTGCAGCACGGATGTTTTCTTCACCCGTCTGCCATACCTCAAACTCTGAAAAGCCCGGCAGCCCCATGGGCACACCCTCGCGGCGGAAGGTCATGCGGCTTTGCAGCACCTGCTTGCCGGAAAGGTGGAACGCATGTGCCCCGGTCTGTGCGGCCAGTGCCGGGATGTTTTGTGCCGTGACACCGGCACCTACCAGAATTTCCACGCTGTCCCCTGCCCGCTCCACCAGTCGGCCGAGAAGCTCCGCTCCCTCTGGGGCACTCGCCGCCTGCCCGCTGGTGAGGATGGTACAAAGGCCCATGCTCCGGACCGTTTCCAGTGCCGCAAAGGGGTCGGCGCTGACATCAAAGGCACGGTGCAGGGTACACGCCACCGGACGGCCTGCCTTTTCCGCTGCCCTGCGCGCCGCCGCATAAATGGGCCGCATGGCATCCGCATTCAGCTGCCCTTCCGGGGTCAGCACACCGGTCACGATACCATCCGCCCCGGCCTCCACCAGCTCTGCGGCCAGCTGTTCCATCTGGGCAAGCTCGTAGCTGTCGTAACAGAAATCTCCGAACCGGGGCCGCAGCAGAGCACGCACCGGCAGGCCGGTCTCCGCCTTGACCTGACGCACCAGCGCAAGGCTGGGCGTTGTACCGCCCACGATCAGGTCGGCACACAGTTCCAGCCTGCTGGCACCGCCGCGCTTTGCTGCCAGTGCACTGGCAGTGCTGTCCACACATACTTCCAGAACAGAACGCATTTCAATTCCTCCCTTTTTGCCGGGCTTTGAACCCGGCATTCTGGTTTATTCTACCACGTTTTTCCGTTTTATAAAACCCTGTGGCAGCAAAAAAGCTGCGGCCCGGGTCTTATCCCTGCCGCAGCCTTTGTTGTTTTTTTCAGATCAGACCCAGCGCCTTGAACTCCTTTGCAATGCCGTCCTCGTATACCGAGGGAGCAATGCGGTCGCACCGCTTTTTCAGGTTTTCGGAGCCATTGGCCATGCACACACTGATGCCGACAACATCGGTCATCTGCAGGTCATTATCGCTGTCACCAAAGCCGATGGTATCCGCCAGCGTGCAGCCCAGATGATCACAGATGGCCTTGATTCCGGTGCCCTTATCAAATTTGCGGTTGATGAGCTCACCATTCACAAAGCCATCGGTCAGACGGTCCAGCTTGCTTTCGCAGAACACGAACTGGTCGGCATAGAGCTGCTTTGCCTCGGCAAGGTCGCTCTCGTGGTCGGCAATGAACACGATCTTATACAGCGGTTCCCCTTTGTAATCGGAAAGCGGCAGGATGGACATGCCCTCTTCCATGGCTTTGCGCCAGCGTTCTGCTTCGCTGTTCAGCGGTGCATCGTTCTTTTTGTGGATAAAGTTCCACCTCTCAGCCATCTTGCTTCCGCCAAAGGTGGCATCCCGGGCTTCCAGCGTGCACTCCACGCCATTGCGTTCCAGCGCCGCGCGCACGCCTTCAGCCTGCTGCGGCTCCATGGGGATATCCACCAGAGTCTTTCCATCGCACAGCACATAGCCGCCGGCGCTGCACACTGCGCCCGCAAAGCAGTCGTGCCGCAGCAGCGGTTCGGTCATGCGGTGGTTGCGGCCGGTGCACAAAAACAGCTTGTGTCCGTTTGCTCTGGCACGATCCAGTGCAGCCAGAGTGCTTTCCGGGATGAGCATATCACCCGGCGGCAGCAGCGTGCCGTCAATATCCAGAAAAATCAGCTTACGACCCATACTTTTATCCTTTATCATCAAAGGGAGCCTCGCTCCACGATCTGATAGCCCAGCGTCACCTGACGCACAGGCCCGCTGCTCCCATTTTCTTCCAGCATCTGCAGCAGGATCCGGGCAGCCTCCTGCCCCACCTGCTTCTGGTAAAAGCGCACCGTGGCCAGCCCCGGTTCCATCATGCTGCCAGCCCAGCTGTCGCCAACGCCTGCAAGACCCACATCCTGCCCCACATGCCGTCCTGCTTCCCGCAGGGCACGCATGGCACCAAAGGCCACCGTGTCAGTCACGCAGACCACACCGTCCAGATCCGGGCAGCGCACCAGCAGTTCCTGCATACAGCGCTGGCCCTCCTCCATGGTAAAGGCGTTGCAGCAGATGCGGGGCATCTGTTCGCCGTTCAGTCCGGCAGCGTTCAGCGCATCCTGCACGCCCTCACGGCGCTGCACGCCGGTGGCATCGTCCCGCTCTGTACCGCCAATATAAACGATCCTTTTGCGGCCATGGTCCAGCATCCGCTGGGCAAGTTCCCGGGCTGCAGTGCGGTCGTCGTTGTACACGCAGGCCACATCCTGAAAACGCTGGCCTGTTACCACCACCGGCACACGGCAGTTTTTCAGCGCCTGCGCCAGCTGAGGAGTATAATAGCTGCCCAGTAGGATGATGCCCGCCACGTGGTTGCGCTGCATGGCAGTCAGATAGCCCAATTCCCGCTGAGCGTCCAGCTCGGTGTTTCCCAGCAGCATCAGATAGCTCTTTGCATCCAGCTCACTGGCAATGCCTGCCGTGATCTGCCCCACCGACTGGGAGCCGATGCTGGGAGCAATCACCCCAACCTGATTCACTTTTCCGGTGCGCAGAGTCTGGGCGGCGGTATCCGGGCGGTAGCCGGTCTTTTCCACTACCTCGTGGATGACAGCCCTCTTCTGTTCGCTCAGGGGGCCTCCGTTCAGGTAGCGGCTGACCGCCGCACTGGATACACCCGCCATTTTTGCAATATCACTGATGGTCATTTGCAGTACTTCTCTCTTTTGGGATGCATTGTTATGTGTAAACGTTTTCATGCTTATTATAAACCGCTTTCACCCATCCCGCAAGATGCGCTTTTCCCGGTTTATTCCGAACGCATTTTTGTTTTTCTGGCAACTGTGTACAAAAGACGGCTTTTTTCTGAGAAGCAGGGCATTGCAGGCGGTCAGGCTGCGCCCATGCTCCATGCACGCACGGCAAGCCCCAGCAGCAGAACCACCAGCAGAACGATGAACACGGTTTTATTGCCAGTTCTTCTCTGTTTCTTTTTGCGGCCTGCCGTGCTGCGGCTTTTGGCCGAGCTGCTGCGCGCTGTGGTGCTTCTGCTGCCGGAGGAACGGCTGCCGGCCGTTTTGCGGCTCTGGGTGCTGCGGTTCTGGCCCTGCTTTGTGCTCTGGCGGGCTGGCTCGTGCGCAGCCGTTTTTTCTTCCGGCGCACGGCTGGATGCGATCGGCTCCTTTGCGCCGCAGCGTGCCAGATAATTTTCTGCATCGCGGTAATAGCGGGCAAGTTCATTCTCGCGGAAAGCCGTGCCCACATAGCCGTCTTCCAAGCTCTCCACCGCCTCATTGAACAGGATCGCCGCCTGAGCGGCATCGGTGTGATCGGTGGCGTGGGCGGCTTCGTTGCGGGCGGTGCGCACAGCATTGCAGGCGCGGCGGGCCGCACCCGGATTGCTGGTATTGCCCAGCAGATCCAGCGGTTTGGCGGCATCCTTTTCCGGGTCCAGCAGAACCCGCATACAAATGGTGGTATCCAGCTGCTGCCAGCTGTTTTTGCCGGAAAGATCCGGCATACGGTCGTAGTAGTCCGGGCTTTCCTGCTGGCGCTGTGCAACGTGATCCAGCAATGCACCCAAGCTGTGCGCACCGGGTTTGTGCTCCCAGTGCCAGCGCAGCAGGCGGCGGCTGATCTCATCGCAGGCAGTCTTGATCTCAAAGGCAGCCTGTAAGGCTTCTTCCGGCATAATGGTTCTCCCTTCTTCTGGCATACAAAAAAGCGGAGAAGGCATATCGCCCTCTCCGCTGCTGTTTGTGTTACAGCACGAACTGGTAATACACGAAGCCGCACAGTGCCACTGCTGCACAGACAATGGCAGTGATGGGCGGCACCCAGCGGATCAGCGCTTCGGCCACGCTGTCGCGCTCGTCCTCGTATTCTTCCTCGTCGTCATAGGCAGGCTCCGGCTGCTGAGATACCGGCTGTGCACGGCGGGCTGCAGCAGGCATCACACGGGTGCCTTCGTCCGCAGCTGCATGAGATGCCCTGCCCGGGAACTGTGCCCGCATTCCGGCATCCATCACACGGGTCTGCTCTGCAGCAGGTTCTTCCGGCTGTGGTTCTGCTTCACGGCACGGTGAACCCATGATCCGGGTCGGCTCCTCCTGCACGGGCGCTGCGCCCATAATGCGGGTAGGCTCTTCGGCCTGCGGGGCAAGAGGCGTTTCCAGTTCCGGCTCGGTCTGGGCAGGCTGTTCCGGCTGCAGCAGGGTGTTCAGCGCGTTCTGCAGCAGGATGCGGTCGCAGCCGCACTCCGAGCAGTACACGGTATCCTCCTCCTTCGGGTGGAAGGCACCGCAGGCGCAGTACCAGCCATTTTCAAACACCTGCGGCTGATACTTCAGCTCCGGGCGGTTCATGCGGGTCTCCAGCGCCTTTTCCAGCTCAGCAGACAGGCGCTTGGGGGCAGGCAGGCGCACGCGCTTGATGCCGTCCAGATGCACCACCCGCTTGCCGTTGTACACGTTGCACAGCGAAACATCCACGCTGGTGATGGCCTTTGCGGTAACGAACACCGCATCGTCCATGCCAAACAGTTCGCCGGGCTTTACTTCCAAGTCACGGTACTCGAACCGGTCCTCGCACAGGATCACGCCGTCCACGCCCTTGCACTTGAAGTGGATCTCCAGCGCGGTCAGGGTCACCTTGGAAATATTCTTGAAGGTCAGGCAGACCGCGTGCTCCCCGCTGACATCACCCTTGAGCAGCTCCACGCAGACGAACTGCACCGGGCTGCCGGGGGTGTAATAGTTTGCGCGGGTCCGTGCGACCGGGTTAAAATTTTCCTCCACGACACTCGCTCCTTTCCATTTGGATCAAATCAGTTCTGCGGGTCCTGTGCATCCGGCGTTTCCGGTGCAGCAGTCTCCGGCAGCGGCTGGGCCGTTTCGGCCTGTTCGGCAGGCTCAGCGGTCTCTGCAGATTCAGCAGTTTCGGCCTGCTGAGCGGTCTGAGCAGAGGCAGCCTGCACGGTCTGAGCAGACTGTTCCGGCTTCGGCTCATCGCCTTCACGCGGGGGCAGTGTGCCGCCCGCCATAATGGTGTTGAACTCCTGCTCGTTGAGCTTCTCGCGTTCCATCAGGGCCTGTGCCAGCGCGTGCAGCTGATCGATGTGCTCGGTCAGGGTGCGGCGGCAGGTCTCGTAGGCTTCATCGATGATATCCCGCATCTCGCCGTCGATCTCGGCAGCGGTGGTCTCGCTGTAGCCCTTGCCCTGACCCAGATCGCGGCCCAGGAAGGTCTCCTCCTGCGAGGTACCGTACACCACAGGGCCAAGCCGCTCCGAGAAGCCGTACTTGGTGATCATCTGGCGGGCAATGTTGGTGGCCTGCTGCAGATCATTGGAAGCACCGGTGGAGATATCCTCCAGGATCAGCTGTTCGGCCACGCGGCCGCCCAGACTGGAAACGATATCCTCGAACATTTCGCCCTTTGTCACGTAGCTGCGGTCTTTCTCGGGCAGGTACATGGTGTAGCCGCCAGCCTGACCACGCGGGATAATGGTGATCTCGTGCACACGGGGGTGATGCTTGCAGTAGAAGCCCGCCACAGCGTGGCCTGCCTCGTGGTAAGCAGTCAGCTTCTTTTCCTCCGGGGTCACAACGCGGCTCTTCTTCTCCGGGCCAGCCATCACCTTCATGGAAGCTTCCTCGATATCCTCCATGGTAATGGCCTTGCGGTTGCGGCGTGCAGCCAGCAGAGCCGCTTCGTTGACAAGGTTCTCAAGGTCTGCGCCCGCAAAGCCTGCGGTGCGCTGTGCAATGACCCTGAGAGAGACATCCGGGGCCAGCGGCTTCTTTTTGGTGTGGACCTTGAGGATCTCCTCACGGCCCTTTACATCGGGCAAACCGACATAGACCTGACGGTCAAAACGGCCGGGACGCAGCAACGCCTTATCCAGGATGTCGGCACGGTTGGTAGCAGCCATCACGATGACGCCATCGTTGGCATCGAAGCCGTCCATCTCGACCAACAGCTGGTTCAGGGTCTGCTCGCGTTCATCATGGCCGCCGCCCAAACCGGCACCGCGCTGGCGGCCCACGGCATCGATCTCATCGATAAAGACGATGGACGGCATGGTCTTTTTGGCTTTTTCAAACAGGTCACGTACACGGGAGGCACCGACACCGACGTACATTTCGACGAAGTCAGAGCCGGAGATGGCGTAGAACGGCACACCCGCCTCGCCTGCGCAGGCACGGGCCAGCAACGTTTTACCAGTACCCGGAGGGCCCACCAGCAGCACGCCGTGGGGAATACGTGCGCCCAAAGTATTGAACTTGCCGGGAGCCTTGAGGAACTCGACAACTTCCTGCAGTTCTTCCTTTTCTTCATCAGCACCAGCCACATCGGCGAAGGTCGCTTTGCGCTGGCTCTCCTGCTGGTCCTTGACCTTGGCACGGCCGACATTCATGATGCCGCCACCCGCACCGCCGCGGTACATCGACATGAACAGCATACCGACGCTGCCCAGCATGACCGAGTAGAAGATGATCTCCAACCAGGGCACGCTGGTCTTGACGGCCACGTAGTCGAAGATCATCGGGGCGTCGGGGTTGGCCTCATTGTAGGCGTCCACAAACTCGGTGATCTTGCCGGTGTTGAAGTCACCGCCGTAGGGCAGCTTATAGCTGACGTAGACGGTTCCGCCGTTGGCGGGCAGTTCGTCGTCATCGTCCTGGCTGCCGCTGAGGTTGGTCAGCAAGCCGCCAGACGGCAGATCTACCGTGGAGGACGTATCCTCTGGCAGAGGCTTCTTGCCCTCTTTAAGCCACATCTCCAGGACGTTGGTGTTGCGGTCCAGCCGGTAAGAGGTCACCTGCTGATTCTGGAAATAATAGTAGATGTCAGAGTAATTGACATGCTTGGAAGCCGAAGCCGCCACCAGCGGCGAGAGACTTACGAAAAGCAGTACCACTACCATGAGCACGGCAACCAGCAGGATGCCGCTGAAACGAGGTTTGCGCTGCAAGAAATCAACTCCTAAAAACCGGCGCGAGGCCGGACGATTTTACGCCCACCCGGGCTTTACTTGGAATACACTTCCGGCTTGAGGACACCGACATACGACAGATTGCGATATTTTTCGTCATAGTCGAGGCCGTAGCCGACAACGAACTCATCAGGAACTTCAAAGCCGCAGTAATCCGGCTCAATGTCCGCCTTGCGGCGGCTGGGTTTGCTGAGGATGGTGCAGAGCTTAACGCTGTTGGGGTTGCGCATCTTCAGCATCGGCACCAGGTGAGACAGGGTGATGCCGGTGTCCAGGATGTCTTCGACGATCAGCACGTCTTTACCGGAGAGGTCGGCGTCCAGATCCTTGATGATCTTGACAGATCGGAAGAGCACACGTCTGAACTCCAGTC
>ONZY01002512.1_pt1 | contig 10028 bp, 10 predicted proteins | sample 1671451 | NCBI WGS metagenome assembly ONZY01 (sample SAMN06348158, study PRJEB24527) | human gut metagenome | biome: human gut; feature: ankylosing spondylitis patient; material: feces | host: Homo sapiens | place: China | collected 2015-10 | reverse complement strand
CAATACCCTGCTCTGCCAGAATGGGAACGCACTCTTTCAGAATTTCGGCGTGGGGCGTGGGAGAGGCGGCTACGTTCAGCGTCACGGTCTCCTGATTTTCGGCGGGCTGCTCCGTCTGGGCGTCGCTGTTGGCGGCGTCATTGGACTTGCTGCCGCAGGCGGTCAGGGACAGGGCGAGGGACAGGGCCAGCAGAGTGGCAAAAATCTTGTTTTTCATGGTTCTTTTCCTCCAATATAATATTTGATTTCATTTATTTTTCAAACGCTTGCCGGGACACGCCTCTTGTGCACGGAGGGGGTGTCCGATCCTACGGGACAGGCGATGAAAGCGGATTTTGAAAAGCGGTTATTTTGTGTGGGTAAAATGCGCGAGGAACTGAAGCGGAGTAAAATCGGCGCTTTGATCCGTGCGCTGGCGCTTGTCGATTTTTTTCGTCAGCCAACTGAAAAAGGATTGGACGATTTGGACCAGCACGATAAGGATGACCACCGTGACCCACATGACGGAGGTGATGCCCCGCTGATGGCCGTAGCGGATGGCGATGTCACCCAGTCCGCCGCCGCCCACGGAGCCGGCCATGGCGGTATAGGCCAGAATGGTGACAATGGAAATGGCACCACCCAGCACAAGGGAGGGCTTGGCTTCCGGCAGATAGACCTTCCAGATGATCTGGAACGTGGAGGCACCCATGGACTGCGCGGCCTCCACCACGCCGGATTCCACCTCCGCCAAGGAGGTTTCCACCATGCGGGCGATAAAGGGAGCGGCAGAAACAATCAGGGGAACGATGGCGCCCTTCACGCCGATCTTCGTGCCGACGATGAGCTTGGTAAAGGGCATGATGGCCACCATCAGAATGATAAAGGGAAGCGAGCGGCCCACATTGACGATCCAGCCGAGAATTTGGTTGACAGCCCGATTGGGCCGGATGCCGTTGGGCTGGGTGATGGTGAGAATCACGCCCAGCGGCAGGCCGATGAGATACGCAAAGATGGTGGAAATGCCGGTCATGACCAGCGTATCCCATGTGCCTTTCAAAAGATCGCTGCCGTATTTAGCCCAGAACACGGTAATGGTATCAAGCATGGTATTCCACCTCCTCAGCGGTGATGTTTGGTTGGGAACGAATATAGCTCAGGGCCTTGGCGGCCTCGTTGGGGTCATCCGGCAGCAGCAGAAGCATGGTTCCGAAGGCCTTTCCGTCGATGGTGCGTGTGTCGGCACCTAAAATCGTGACCTTCACGCCGCAGTCAATAGCAAGGGAGGCGATGAGGGGGTCATAAACTGTGCCGCCGTTGAAGGAAACACGGACCGCCCGGGTGCCGGTGGGGTACTGCTTGACGCTGACGCCGCCGGGATACACCAGCCGCCGGGCCGCGTCCGTGGAGGGATGAGCGAAGATGTCCTCCACCCTGCCCTCCTCGGCCACCGCGCCGCCATCCAAAATAGCAACACGAGTGCAGATTTCCTCAATGACACTCATCTGGTGGGTGATGATGACCACCGTGACGCCCAGCTTTTGATTGAGCTCCTTCAAAAGAGAGAGGATGGAATTGGTGGTGGTGGGGTCCAGCGCGGAAGTGGCCTCATCGCACAGGAGAACCTTCGGGTCCGTAGCCAGCGCCCGGGCGATGGCCACCCGCTGCTTCTGACCGCCGGAAAGGTTGTGGGGTGCGCGCTCACGGTATTCGTAGATGCCGGCCATCTTCATGGAGTCGTCCACCCGGCGGCGCATCTCGTCCTGCGGCACACCGAGGTTTTCCAGCGCAAAGGCCACGTCCTCTTCCACCACGGTAGCAACGATCTGGTTGTCCGGGTTCTGGAACACCATGCCCACGGTCTGGCGGATATCGTAGAGTTTCTCTTCGTCTGCGGTGTCCATGCCCTCCACATACACCTTGCCGCTCTCCGGCAGCAGAATGGCGTTGAAGTGCTTGGCCAGCGTGGATTTACCACAGCCGTTTGCACCCAGCACCGCCACGAACTCCCCGCGCTTTACCTGCACGGATACGCCGTCCAGCGCGTAGACCGGCTGCTCGGCATCGTAGCGGAACTTCAAATTTTCAGCAGTTAAAATCGTATCACTCATGCTTTGTTTCTCTTTCTGGTGGTGCGCCCCTCCGAAAGGGGCTGTACCCCATTCTTAGCATATATTTATCTCAGTCACGGCTGTCGCCGTGACTGAGATAATATTTTACTTTCATTCTTCCCAAATCGCGGTGGCGCCGCAGGGCACCACGCCGCCGGTGGCAGACACCGGCAGACCGATCTCGTCGCAGCTGGTCTTGCCGCCAAAGCGGGGCACCAGCGTGGTCTTGAGCATATACTCCATGACTGCCGGAGACAGGCCGGTGGTGTAGCTGTTGACCGCAAAGAACAGCGGGGTATCGCTGAGCACCTCTTCGCACTGGCTGATGAGGTCGTAGATGCAATCCTCCAGCTTCCAGATCTCGCCGCCGGGGCCGCGCCCGTAGCTGGGCGGGTCCATGATGATGCCATCGTAGGTGTTACCGCGGCGCTTTTCCCGCGCCACGAATTTGGCGCAGTCGTCCACCAGCCAGCGGATGGGCTTGTCGGTCAGGCCGCTTGCCACGGCGTTGTCCTTGCCCCATGCCACGATGCCCTTGGAGGCGTCCACATGGCAGACGGTGGCACCGGCAGCGGCACAGGCCAGCGTAGCGCCGCCGGTGTAGCCAAACAGGTTCAGCACCTTCACCGGGCGGTTTGCGGCGCGGATCTTCTGCTGGTACCACGCCCAGTTGACCGCCTGTTCCGGGAACACGCCGGTGTGCTTGAAGCCGGTGGGGCTGACGATAAGGGTGAGCTTATCCTCCCCCTCGCCGCAGCTGATCTTCCACTTTTCCGGCAGACGGCGGCGGTACTCCCACTCGCCGCCGCCCTGATTGGAGCGGTGGTAGATGGCATCTGCCTTTGCCCACAGGGGGCTCTGCTTGGGGGTCTTCCACACCACCTGCGGGTCGGGGCGGATGAGCAGGGTCTCTCCCCAGCGTTCCAGCCGGTTGCCGTCGGTGGCATCCAGCAGCTCATAGTCTTTCCAAGTATCTGCAGGGCGCATAGCGTCCTCCTTCCGTTTACTGCTTCAAAATCCTATATATAATAAGTCAGAACAGGCTCTGCTGACCGTTTTCCTCGGCGCTGCCGGTCTCCGGGGCTTTCATGCCCAGATGCTCGTAGGCAAGGCGGGTGGCGCAGCGTCCGCGCGGGGTGCGGGTCAAAAAGCCCATCTGCATCAGATACGGCTCGCACAGATCCTCCAGCGTGACCGCCTCCTCGCCCAGCGCGGCAGCCAGCGTTTCCAGACCTACCGGGCCGCCGTTGTACATCTCAATGATGGCGCGCAGCAGGCTGCGGTCCAGCTCATCCAGACCCAGCGCGTCCACGTCCATCCGCTTCAGACCCAGCAGCGCCACGTCCCGATCGATGATGCCGTCACCCAGCACGGTGGCGAAGTCGCGGATGCGCTTCAAAAAGCGGTTGGCCACGCGGGGGGTGCCACGGCTGCACTTTGCCAGCTCGTAGGCGCCTTCCGGGGTGATGGGCTGATCCAGAATGCCCGCCGACCGCATGATGATGCGGGAAAGCTCGTCCGGGCTGTACAGTTCCAGCTTGAGCAGCACGCCAAAGCGGTCGCGCAGGGGGCCGGTGATCTGTCCGGCGCGGGTGGTAGCGCCCACCAGCGTGAACCGGGGCAGGTTGATGCGGATGCTCTGGGCGCTGGGGCCCTTGCCGATCATGATATCCAGCGCGTAGTCCTCCAGCGCGGGGTACAGCACCTCCTCCACCTGCCGGGACAGGCGGTGGATCTCGTCGATGAACAGCACATCGCCCTCCTGCAGGTTGGTCAGCAGGGCGGCAAGGTCGCCGGGCTTTTCAATAGCCGGGCCGCTGGTAATGCGGATCTGCACCCCCATCTCGTTGGCAATGATGCCCGCCAGTGTAGTCTTGCCCAGACCCGGCGGGCCGTAGAGCAGAATGTGATCCACCGGCTCGCCCCGGCGCTTGGCGGCTTCCAGATAGATTTTCAGGTTCTGCTTGGCCTTTTCCTGCCCGATGTAGTCCTCCAGATGCTGCGGGCGGAGGTTATTTTCCTCATTGTCCGCCGGGGTCATGACGGGCTGCATCATTTTTGCGCCGTACAGCGCGGTATCGTCCTGCATTGCTTACCTCCTGCCTGCCATGCTGCGCAAGGCCAGCTTGATGATCTCTTCCACCGGCAGCGTGGCATCGATCTTTGCGATGGCCAGCGCCGCCTCGCTCTGGCTGTACCCCAGCGACACCAGCGCTGCAATGGCCTGTGCACTGCTCTGGGTCGCGGGCGTGTCGGCGGCAGAGCCCGCCACATCCTCCAGCGAGATGCCGTCCACAAAGCCCTTGGCCACCTTATCCTTCAGTTCCAGCACGATGCGCTGCGCCAGCTTCGGGCCCACGCCGGAGGCAGCCTTGAACGCCTTGTGGTCCCCCGCCGAGATGGCCAGCGCCACCCGCTGCGGCTCCATGACGCTGAGGATGGCCAGCCCCACCTTGGGGCCAACGCCGGACACGGCGGTCAGCATCTCAAAGCAGGCCTGCTGCTCCTCGGTGGCAAAGCCGTACAGGCTCACATCGTTCTCGGTCACGCTCATCACGGTGTACAGGGTAGCCTCCTGCCCCACACCGGGCAGCGCCCCCGCCACACTGGCCGGGCACTGGGTATAATAGCCCACGCCGCCGCAGCTGAGCACCACGGCGTTCAGGCTTTTTTTCACGATTTTTCCAGTCAGACAGTAGATCATAAAATCCTCTCAGTCAATGCCTTACGGCATTGCCAGATTCCCCCTTTTGTCGCTGCGCGACATCTTCCCCCGGCGCGGGGGAAGTCTTTCCTCTCAGGGGGAGCTTTTTATCGGTTAAATCGGTCCCGCCACCCGGCGGGTATAGCGGTTGAGCTGGTTGCCGTTGGTGTGACAGAAGGTAATGGCCATGGCCAGCGCATCGGCGGTATCGTCCGGCTTTGGCACGGCGGGCAGATGCAGCAGCACCCGGGTCATCTCCTGCACCTGCTTTTTCACGGCCTTGCCGTAGCCGGTGACCGCCTGCTTGACCTGCATGGGGGTGTACTCGTAGATGGGCAGGCCTGCCTGCGCTGCCGCCAGCAGGATCACGCCGCGGGCTTCTGCCACGCCGATGACCGTGGTCTGATTGTGCTGGTAGAACAGCTTTTCGATGGCAAGCACCTCGGGCCGGGTGCGCTCGATCACCTCTTTGATGCCTGCATACACCTCGTCCAGACGGCGCTCGAACGGCACGCCCGCGTCGGTGCACACCGCACCGAAATCCACCGGCGCAAACCGGTTGCCTGCGTAATCCACCACGCCCCAGCCCACGATGGCGTAGCCGGGGTCGATGCCCAAAACTCTCATGCTGCAAATACCTTCCGATACTATTCCTATTATAACTTTATTATTATATCACAACAAAACAGTGTGAGCAACAGAAAACCTTTCGCCTGCCGCCGCCAAATGTGCGCTGGCGCGTAAAAAGGGCAGTCAGCGCCCCTGCCTTTAAAAAAGTTTTACAATTTTTAAAAAAGCACTTGCTTTTTGGCAAAAGGTATGGTAATATAATCAAGCTGATTTCGGCAAAACAGAATATGGACGGTTAGCTCAGCTGGTAGAGCATCTGCTTGACGTGCAGGAGGTCACAGGTTCGAGTCCTGTACCGTCCACCACATCCCCAGACCATTCGGTCTGGGGATTTTTTGTAGTGGCTGCTGCGCCGCTTGTAAATCCACCGTATTTTCGTTATAATAAAGCTGAAGGCAGGTGGGCACTATGGTTTTGCAATACTATATAATAGAATCTGCTACCGGGAAGCATATCAATATTGAAGTCGATGCAGCATCAAAAGATGATTTGGAAATCACCCGGAGCGGCTGGCAGACCGTCTGGGACACAGATTTCATTCTTGACCCTCAAAAAGAAACGTATGTTGCCAAAACCGAAGAGGGTGAAATCGTTGCGCTTGGTGCCTACCGTGTTCGGGAAGGAAGCGTAGCGGTCTATATCGCTTATATCGAAAGCCAGCCGGAAAGCAACCCCACTCTGACAAGGCAAAAGAAGTATCAGGGCATTGGGAAAGCGATGATCGCATTTGGCATCCAACTTTCAATCGATGCAAACTGTAACGGAGTGGTTGTTTTTGAAGCGAAAACGGACGAATTGGAACAGCATTATATCCGGGATTTTGGCGCGCGTCCGGTAGCATCTCTGTATCCAGATGGACCCAAGACTTTTATGATTGCCGATCAGGCGGCCAAAGATATTTTTTCTTCGTATCTTTTTTGAGAAAGGAGGAAGATCACATGAAAGAGTACAATAAAGATTTTGACATTGATTTTTCTCCCATGTCGGATGAAACCATGTCGTGGCTGGACGAACTACTCATGACCTGTAAGCGTTTTCATGTGGATTACTATAATGCGTCTGAAAAAGACCGTGCTTTTGTGGAAGCCGTGGCGCGGAAAAACTATGGCTTGAAGCAAGCACGCAACAGCGGAAAGCCCGCATCTACCGTTGCGCCGTTCTTTGGCATTCATCGTGCCGGCTGAACACATCGGGTTCAACTGCCGCTGACAATGCTCCACCACATCCCCAGACCATTCGGTCTGGGGATTTTTTTGTGTCATTCGCCAGCCCGGAACAGCAAACCGAGAATTTCACTCTTATCGGGGTGTTCTTTCCTTGGCGGGTGTGGTATACTCGGTTTAGCGCAACAAATCGGAATTGGGAGGCTCGAATCATGTGGAATGAATTAGGCATCAGCGGAGGAACCGCGATCATTATTTTGATCGCGCTGTATTACGTTATCAAATGGGCAGTGAGAAACGGCATCAAAGAAGCCTACCGTGCTATCACGGGAGAGAAAACCAATGAAGATATCCAAAACGAAGAAGAACTAAAAGAGCTTGGATTGGATTCAGGCGATAAATAAATCGGAATTTGTGAGGGTAATTATGATAAATTTTTTGAATGATATAAGGAATGCAGAAAATCCAATATCCAATAATAGAAAACTTATAAATACCATAGCGATATTGTTTCTCGGAATAGCTTTGGGAACTTTCTCAAAATATCTGGATTTTCGTCAAACTGAACTTCCAGGTGTGCTTATGGCAATAAATGGAGTCTTAGATATTGGTAATTTTCTTGGGCGTTTTGCAATCTGGATATTGATTGCACTGTGTATTTCTATTTATAGCAATTCTGCAATAAGAGCAAGCATCAATGTTTTTGTATTCTTTGTTGGTATGGTTGCAAGCTACTATTTGTATTCAAACTATATTGCAGGATTTTTCCCAAGAAGTTATGCGATGATTTGGTTTGGATTTACAGCTGTTTCTCCATTATTGGCTTTTGTCTGTTGGTATGCAAAGGGGAAAAGCAAACTGGCATTTATACTATCAGCGCTGATTTTGGCAGTATTGTTCAATATGTGCTTTGTATATGGATGCTGGTATTTTAATGCAAAATCTGTTTTGGAAGTGATAGTCTTTATTATTGGACTTATTGTTTTGAGGAGAGACACATTGAGGAGTTCTGCGCTAATGGGAACGATTAGTATAGTTCTTGCAGTTTTACTTGATATGGTTATTCCATTTCATTTTGGATAAACAACTTCCAGTTTGTCGCGCTCGTTCCCGGCAAAGAGCAGCGCACAAAAACCCACATAAAGGAGATGCTTCCCCATGGAATACAAACGTTTTGGCAATAAGATCATTGTCCGCATCGACAAGGACGAGGAGATCCTAGAACAGGTCAAAAAACTTGCCCTGAAAGAAAACATCCGCCTTGCCGCCGTGCAGGCGCTGGGCGCCACCAACAGCTTTACGGTAGGCGTATATAATGTAGCAGAGAAGCAATACTACGCCAACAGCTTCAGCGGCAGCTTTGAGATCGTGTCCCTGACCGGCACCATCAACACCATGAACGGTGAATTCTACACCCACCTGCACATGAGCGCCGGAAACGACAAGGGCGAGGTGTTCGGCGGGCATCTGAACCGGGCGGTGGTCAGCGCCACCTGCGAGATGGTGGTGGATGTTCTGGACGGCACGGTAGACCGCCAGTACGACCCCGTTACCGGGCTGAACCTGTTCAAGTTCTGAGCTTCTTTTCAAAAACGAGAAAGTCCGCTGCGCGGTGTCTGCGCAGCGGACTTTTGTTTATAGCTCTTCCCGGCGGGTGTAGGGCGTCATGCCGTGGTCGGCGGGATCGTAGGCTTCCAGCACGGTAATGTAGTTTTCCTGAAAGTGGCACAACACGGTCTTTAAAATGCCGCTCAGCTGCCCCTTTACCGTGATGGTGGACAGGACAAAGTCTGCCACCAGCTGCACCGTCTCCGGCTGCAGCTCAAAGCACAGGCCCACCGCCAGCATAGGGATGACGATCTGCTGCGCCTGCAGCGGCACCGCGCTGCCCAGCTTTTCCAGTACCGGACGGCTCAGCGCCGAGGCTGCCTGTACGCAGCGCTCCACCTTTTCCTGCGGGAAGCGCTGCATCAGTTCCATGCTGCGCAACTGCGCCACCACGGCGGCATCGTCACGCACGATGCCCCGGGTCACCTCTTCCTCCATGCGGGTGGTCGCGCATTGCAGCATACAGCGCATGGCGTCCTCATAGCCCTTGTAGTAGGTCTGACGGTCGCAGAACAGGTCCAGCATGGAGCGCAGCACAGCATCGGTCTCCTCGGAGACCGCCAGCCGCCCGAAGTCCATCGGCGTGCCTTCCATCCCTGCGCTGCGGTCGTTCAGTGCCTGCAGCTCCTCCGGGATGACCGTGGAGGGCAGAAAGCGGTCGTTGCCGTTGCGGTAAAAGCCCCACTCTGCGGGCAGGATGCGGGGAATGACATCGCCGCTGGAAACGATATTGAAGATATTGCTGGTGCCCCAGTTCTTTTTCAGGCTGCCGTCTGCCGCGTGGTTGTTGTCATAATCCTGCTGCAAATCGGGGCAATCTGCCGCCGTCAGGGACGCCGGGGCGGCAAAGGTATAGACAAAGGTGTTTTTCTTTTCCAGCTGCGGCAGCACAGCGGGCAGGCGCGCCGCCACAAGGTTCGCCACACCGCCGCCCCGGCTGTAACCGCCCATCCAGAGCTTCAGGGTGCCCAGCGGCTGACGCTTTGCCGACGTCTGAACGTATCCTCGTATTTTTTCAACCAGCTGCCGCGCCGCCGTCACAAAGCCGACGTGGGCGCTGCCCGGCCCTGCATGAAGGTTGCCGGACCACTCGGCCCCGTAGCCGGAGCCGCGCAGGAACGCCCCGATGATGGTCACCTGCCTGCCGCCGCGCACCAGCGTTTTGCGGGCGATGGCGCAGCCCACAGTGTCCGGGGTGTCGTTCAGGCTGTGGGTATAGTTGAACAGCTGCACCTCGGTAAAGCCCAGCTTTGCAAAGGCGTCCCGGATATGGTCGGCGCGGCCGACCTCCCCCTCCATCCAATAGCGCTGGTCGCTCTCCCATGTACAGTCGGCGGCTGCCGCCATGCCCAAGGTGGCCAGCGCCAGCTGGTTGTCGTACTCCGTGGCAGGGTGGTCGAACAGGCTGTCGCTGTAATAGTAGTCGTGCCGCAGGTCGGCACCGCAGCGGTCGCTGCGGTACCACAGGGTATAGTAGTCGTCCGGTACGGCGCGGCCGACCAAGGCTGTAGCCGCCCCGGCCTGCGGCAGCGCCGCAGCGGGTGCAAGCGTCCCCGCTGCAAAGGTCACCGCAAGACCCTTACAAAAATCCCGTCGTTTCATGGTTTCATCCCCCGCATCCTGCCCTGCGGCCTGTACCCCGCAGCGCTTTTTTATAGTATAATCCTTTTTGCCGTAGGATGCAATTTTTACTTGCGGCGGCAGACGGGACGATTTAGAATGCGCGCCGCTATCGGGTTGCGGCACCCAGCATCCGCATCGTGCCTTGAGCGGCACTTGCGTCTTGCTGGCCGCTGCCCCAACAACTCCTCCCTGTTTCCGCCGCTGGCGGCG
>ONZY01002510.1_pt1 | contig 10048 bp, 10 predicted proteins | sample 1671451 | NCBI WGS metagenome assembly ONZY01 (sample SAMN06348158, study PRJEB24527) | human gut metagenome | biome: human gut; feature: ankylosing spondylitis patient; material: feces | host: Homo sapiens | place: China | collected 2015-10 | reverse complement strand
TGCCGGAGAACTTTTAAAAGAGCGATCGCAGATGCAAAAGACCAGGGAAGAAAAGGTCTTGTCCTTACGTGCAAAGACCGGCTGGTGCATTACTATGCAAAATTTGGTTTTGAAAATGAAGGAGTTTCAGAATCTGTGCATGGAAATATCGTGTGGAATCAGATGAGACTGAAGTTTTAAAGTTCAAGTTGAATTCATGTAGATATCAGGAAAGACAGCAGGAGCGGATCAGTATGTTTTGGGAAAAGAAAACAAAAATAAGAAAACATATCATTTTTTATGGCAGAGTTCAGGGAGTAGGGTTCCGTTATTATGCAGTACAGAAAGCAAACCAGCTCGGACTGACCGGCTGGGTGAAAAACCTATATGACGGCAGCGTGGAAATGGAAGTAGAAGGCGAGGAACCGCTGATCGACCAGCTGATTATTTTTTTGCAAAATCGTACCTACGTCTGGATTGAAAATATGGATGCAAAAAGCATCCCACTGGAACATGATAACGGATTTTACGAGAGATAAAAGAAGATATAATATGCAGATGGCAGTTATGCGGATGCATGTTTGATGATAAAAAATTGAAAGAAAGTAAGGAGTGTGACAGATATGCCATGTACAACAATTTTAGTAGGAAAAAAAGCAAGTTATGATGGATCAACCATAATCGCAAGAAATGATGATTCAGGATCCGGGCATTATACTTCAAAAAAACTTGCAGTGATCAAACCGGAAGAACAGCCGAAAATCTATAAATCGGTCATTTCGCATGTCGAAATCGAGCTTCCGGAAAATCCGATGCGCTATACTGCAATGCCAAATGCAGAAGAGGGCGAAGGTATCTGGGCAGCCTGCGGAGTGAATGAAGCACATGTCGGAATGACAGCAACCGAAACGATCACATCCAATCCAAGAGTTCTCGGAGCTGATCCGCTTGTAAGATATCAGCCTGCAAAAGACGGAAAAGAAGAAATTCCTGGAGGAATCGGGGAAGAGGATATTGTATACATTGTACTTCCATACATACACAGTGCAAGGGAAGGTGTCAAACGTCTTGGCAGCCTGTTAGAACAGTATGGTACTTATGAAATGAATGGAATTGCATTCCAGGATGCAGATGAGATCTGGTGGCTTGAGACAATTGGCGGACATCACTGGATCGCACGCAAAGTACCGGATGATGTTTATGTCATGATGCCAAATCAGTTTGGAATGGATCAGTTCGATCTTGAGGATGCACTTTCAAACCAGAAAGAATATATGTGTTCCGCCGATCTGAAGGAGTTTGTTGAAAAATATCATTTGAACCTTTCGCAGGATGGAACGTTTAATCCAAGAGATATTTTTGGCAGTCATGATGACTCTGATCATGTATACAATACACCGAGAGCATGGTATATGGCACGCTGCCTGAATCCGAGTACAATGAACTGGGATGGACCGGATGCAGATTTTACACCACTTTCTGATGATATTCCATGGTGCATGGTTCCGGAGAAAAAGGTGACGATCGAAGATGTGAAATACGTTCTTTCTTCTCATTTTCAGGGAACACCGTATGATCCGTATGCATCTTATGGAGATAAATCTATGAAAGGTGCATATCGTGCAATTGGTGTAAACCGGACAGATTTCCTGGGAATCATCCAGATGAGACCGGATGCAGGAGAAGACAGCCGGGCAATCGAATGGGTCGCATTTGCTTCGAACGTATTTAATACAACTGCACCGTTTTACACAGATGTAGAGTAAGTACCGGAGTATTTTTCCAATACGACCGGAGATGCTTCGACTGATAATTTTTACTGGGCAAGCAGGATGATCGCAGCCATGGCAGATGCTTCTTATAGTAAATCCATTTTCCATATTGAACGTTATCAGGAAAGAGTTATGTCAAAAGGACATGAATATATCAACCAATATGATGAACTTCTTGAGAAGGAAAGCAACGCAGAAAAACGCATGCAGCTTCGTCAGGAGGCAAATGAAAAAATCGCTGACATGGTAAAAAAAGAAACGCAGGATACATTGAATAAAGTATTGTATGAGCTGAGCAATCAGATGAAAAATGCATACTCCAGATCAGACGCATAAGGAATGATTATATTTGTTGGAGAGTGGTGAAAAGTTATGAAATTATTGTTTAAGCAAAGGTTGTTTTCATGGTTTGACAGCTATGATATTTATGATGAAGCCGGCAATACTGTGTATGTAGTAAAAGGTCAGTTTTCCTGGGGACATAAACTTGCAATTTATGACGCTTATGGAAATGAAGTAGGAATGGTTGTTCAGAAAGTTCTTACCTTCCTTCCTAAATTCGAAATTTATAAAAACGGCAGTTATATCGGATGCCTGAGCAAAGAATTCTCATTCCTGACACCACATTACAATATTGATTACAACGGATGGCATATTGATGGAACCATTATGGAATGGGATTATAGTATTCTTGATCGAAGCGGTTATCAGATAGCAAAAATAAGTAAAGAATTGCTTCGTATGACTGACACATATGTTATTGATGTACAGGATCCGGAAAATGCATTAGATGCGTTGATGTTTGTACTTGCAATTGATGCAGAAAAATGTTCCAGAAATTAAATGGTTAATTGTGTTGCTGGTGAAAGAAGTAAAAAATACGCAAAAAAGTATTTCAGATCAGAAAAAGAAGAAATAGAAAATCGAAATTTAACGCTTGATAAAAGTAAAAATCGCATTTGTTCATTTGTAAAGTAATTGTACACAATGTCTGCTACGTATTGTAGCAGGCATTGTAAATGGCGGTTTCTTGTTAAAAACTCGAAAATCATTATAATGAGTTTACCAAATAATAAGGAGGACTCAAAAATGAATTTAGGAGAAAAAATCAAAGAATGCAGAAAGCAGGCAGGTTTTTCACAGGAGCAGCTTGCTGAAAGACTAAATGTATCAAGACAAGCAATTACAAAATGGGAAACTAATAAAGGTATTCCCGATATTGCTAATCTAATAGCGATTAGCGATGAATTTGGATTGAGTTTGGACGAGTTGATTAAGGATGATGTTGCCGTAAAAAAGAAAATAATTACTGATAGTTCAGCTAAAAAGTGGCACATTTTGATGATTGTATACTTGGTGGCTATCGTAGCATATATTGTTTATTTTGTAATCTGCCATAAAATATTGATGATTGGATTTTTGGTTGCTACTCTATTTATGCTGTTCTTTGAATTGAGAATTTTTATGTGTAAAGGAGAAACGAATGAAACTACTTGTGATAGATATACAAAAAGGAATAACAGATAGCAGACTTTTTAATTTTGATGAATTTATTGATAATACTTCAAGAATTATACAAGTAGCTAGAGACAATCAAATAGAGGTTATCTATTTTCAGCATGATGATGGACCAGGAACTGGATTTTCAATCGGCGATGAAGAATTCGAGATTGCAGAACAGGTGCATCCAAGGGAAGGTGAAAAGATATTTACAAAAAATATCAATAGTTGTTTCGGAAATAAAGATTTTACAGATTATGTTAAAGATGAAAATACATTAATGATAGTTGGGTTACAGACAAATTTCTGTATAGATGCAACTGTGAAATCTGCTTTTGAAAGAGGATATAAAGTAATTGTTCCACAAGGGGCAAATTCAACGTTTGATAACGACTATATGTCTGGAGAAGAAACCTATAAATATTACAATGATATGATGTGGCCAAAGAGATTTGCTACATGTGTATCTGTTGATGAGGCAATTAAGTTGATGCAAAGTTAAATTAGGAGTTATATGTGGAGGAGGATTATTATGAATACAGTTAGAATGATTTTATGTGGAAATGTTGAAGATAGCAGAATGAATCCAAGTGAAAAGGTAGGAGTAGTATCAGTGGTTTTTGTTTCTACAGAGGAGGAAAAAATTAAGAATAAACTTAAAAAATTGCAAGATAAAAATCCTGAAAAATTTTATATGGAATACGTTACTCCATTAGATGTTGACTTAACAAGTTTAGAGCACTATCCATCGATTGAAATATCAAAAAATGATTTACAATAACAACTTCCAGTTTGCCGTACTCGTTCCCAGCAGGGTTTGGGGCAGGCACGCCCCAACAAGAAGCATCCGCCTTGCGTCCGTAGTCATTTTGTGATACGGTAGTGAACACTATGAAAGGGACTGCTGCACTGGCTTTTCGCCTTGTGCAGCAGCCCCTTTTTTAGACCCCGAAAAATTCCTTGGCGATATCGGCGCTGCGTTTGGCGTCCTTCGCGTACCAGTCGGCGCCGATCTTTTCGGCGTATTCCGGCGTCAGGACGGCACCGCCGACCATGATCTTGCAGTCCAGTTTGGCTGCATGGAGGGCCGCAATGGTCTCTTCCATGCTCTTGAGGGTGGTCGTCATCAGGGCGGACAGGCCGACCAGATGCACGTTCTTCTCCCGGACGGTGTTCACGACCGTCTCCACCGGCACGTCGCGGCCCAAGTCGATGACCTCAAAGCCGTAGTTTTCGAGGATGACCTTCACGATGTTCTTGCCGATGTCGTGGACGTCCCCCTTGACCGTGGCGATGACGATGCGGCCCTTGCTCTCACTGGTGCCGCCCTTTTTGGCAATGGCCGTCTTGATCTCCTCAAAGGCGCTCTGGGCGGCGCTGGCCGCCTGCAGCAGCTGCGGCAGATAGAGGGTGCCCTTCTCGTACTTGTTGCCCACGATGTCCAGCGCCGGGATGAGGGCTTCGTCCACCAGTTCCAATGCTTCCTTCGTTTCCAGCAGGACGCGGGTCTGGGCGGCGGCTTCGCCCTTCAGGCCCTTTTCCACCGCCTTGATGAGAGGCGCATAGGGGCCGGAGACTTCCGCCGCATCGCCGGGCTGCGCGCCCTGCGCTGCCACGGCGTTCTGGTTCGCCTGCGCCAGCGCCGTGGAGGCAGGCACCCGGTTCGCATACCGCTCAATGTACCGGGTGCTCTGGGGGTCCCGGTTGGTTAGAACGTTGTAGGCGTAGACCGCCGCCATCATCTCCTCGCTGGACGGGTTCATGATGGCGAGGTCCAGCCCCGCATACATGGCCATCGTGAGAAAGGTCGTGTTCAGGTAGGTGCGGCAGGGCAGGCCGAAGCTGATGTTCGACACGCCCAGGATGGTCCGGACGCCGAGTTCCGTCTTGCAGGTGTGCAGGGCCTCCACCGTGGCGAGGACATCCTTCTGCTGGGCGCTGGCCGTCAGGGTCAGGCAGTCGATGTAAAGATCCTCCTGCGGGATGCCCGCTGCCAGCGCCGCTTCCTTGATGCGGCGGGCGATGGCCACACGGTCTTCCGCTCCGGGCTGGATGCCATGCGGCGCTCCACCCATCCGCTGGAGAAATTCGAGACGGCTAAGCCCTTGGAGGAATACCGACTGGTAATTTTGGGCAGCCCCGTGTGGGCCGGACGGTGTGCCAGCCCCGTGCGTGGGCTGCTAAAGCGCCGGGGGCAGGAGCTGAGTCGGGTGGCCTATGTGCTGACCCGAGGCGGCGATAAGCGGTATGAGGAGGTCTATCGGCAGATGGACAGCTACACCGCCCAGCCCCATCTGCTGGAGGCATCCCTGCGGCCTGGCTCCGTGGGCTATGTGTTCTGGCGGGATAAATTCATTCAGGACGTGCAGCGCTATCTGGCGGAGCAGACGTAAGGAGGCCCCATGGAAGATCGGCTGAATCAAATTGCGGAGCGGCTGCGGCAGGGGGAGCGTGAGCTGGCCGATCCGGCGGTGTACAGCGACCAGCAGCGGCTGAAGAACCTGAGCAGGGAGCAGAAGGAGCTGACGCCTGTGGTGGAAACCTTTACTGCTTTACAGCAGACGGAGCAAGCCATCGCAGAGGCACGGGAGATGCTGTCGGACCCGGAGCTGAGGGAGCTGGCCCAAGAGGAGCTGACACGGACCAAGGAGCAGCGGGAGCGGCTGGCCGAGGAGCTGAAGCGCCTGCTGCTGCCCAGAGACCCCAACGATGAAAAAAGTGTGGTTCTGGAGATTCGGGGCGGTGTCGGCGGCGAGGAGGGCGCTCTGTTTGCGGCGGACCTGCTGCGGATGTACACCATGTACGCCGAGCGCCGGGGCTGGCAGCTGGAGATCGTCAGCCAGAACGTCACTGAGCTGGGCGGCGTGAAGGAGGTCTGTGCCACGGTGGAGGGCGACGGAGCGTGGTCCCGGCTGAAATTCGAGGCCGGTACCCACCGGGTGCAGCGGGTGCCGGAGACGGAATCCGGCGGACGCATCCAGACCTCCGCCGCCACGGTGGCGGTGATGCCGGAGGCGGAGGAGACGGAGCTCTCCATCGACCCCAAGGATCTGCAGATCGACACCTTCCGCTCCAGCGGTGCAGGCGGGCAGCACGTCAACAAGACAGAGTCCGCCATCCGCATCACACATCTGCCCACCGGTACGGTGGTGGAGTGTCAGGACGAGCGGAGCCAGTATAAGAACAAGGATCGGGCCATGAAGATCCTGCGAAGCAAGCTCTACGAGGCGGAGCAGGCCCGGCAGAACGCCGAGATCGCTGCTACCCGGCGCAGTCAGGTGGGGACCGGTGACCGCAGCGGCAAGATACGTACCTATAATTTCCCCCAGAACCGTGTGACGGACCACCGTCTCACGGGGGACAGTAAAAATTTCAACCTCGCCGCCGTCATCAACGGCGACTTGGATGCCCTCATCGATGCGCTGACGCTGGCCGATCAGACCCGGCGGCTGCAGGAGGGTTATGAGAAAGGAGAATGAGCCATGGATGCAAACACGAAGAAGCGGTACGACAAGGCTGGTCCGCAGGTGGTGAAGGCGCTGGAAAAGCGTCACTTCGAGGCTTACTACGTCTCCACGGCGGCAGAGGCTGTGGAGAAAGTAGTGGAGCTGATCCCCAAGGAGCACACGGTGTCCTGGGGCGGCACCGCCACGGTGGACGCACTGGGGATCAAGCAGCGGCTGGCGCAAGAGGGCATCGCCCTCATTGACCGGGATACAGCCCAGACGCCGCAGGAGCGGCAGGAGATGCTGAAGAAGGCGCTGACCTGCGGCACCTTCCTGATGAGCAGCAACGCCATCTCCGCCGACGGTCAGTTGGTGAACATTGACGGCACCGGTAACCGTGTGGCAGCTCTGTGCTTCGGACCGGAGCAGGTCATTGTGGTGGCGGGCATGAACAAGGTGGCCGGAGATCTGGAGGGAGCCATGCGCCGGGCCAGAGAGGTCGCCGCTCCCGTCAACGCCCAGCGGTTTGCCGGGCTCAAGACTCCATGTTCCGTCACCGGCCTGTGCGCCGACTGTACGGGACCTGACAGCATCTGCTGCCAGATCGTCACCACCCGCATCTGTCGCCCGGCAGGCCGCATCAAGGTGGTGCTGGTGGGCGAGGAGCTGGGCTTCTGAGAAATACGCCGCAAAAGGGAAGGATCGCAGTGAAAACCATTCTATTCCATCCGGAGAGGGATGCAGACGCCATCCCGCAGGCCGCCGCTATCCTGCGGCGGGGCGGGCTGCTGGGCATCCCCACGGAGACGGTATACGGTCTGGGGGCGGACGCCCTCAACGAGACGGCGGTGCGCCATATTTTCGAGGCCAAGGGCCGTCCGCAGGATAATCCCCTCATCATCCATGTGCCGGATGCCTCGTGGCTGGAGCGGTACTGCCGGGAGGTACCGGAGACGGCCTACCGTCTGGCGGAGCGGTTCTGGCCGGGGCCGCTGACCATGATCCTGCCCCGGCGGGAGAACGTGCCCCTGCAAACCACCGGCGGGCTGGAGACGGTGGGTGTGCGCTGTCCGGATCATCCGGTGACACGGGCCATCATCGAGGCCGCCGGCGTGCCGGTGGCGGCCCCCAGCGGTAATACCTCCGGGCGGCCCAGCCCCACCACGGCAGGCCACATGGCGGAGGACATGGATGGCAAGATCGACGGCATCGTGGACGGCGGGCCGTGTGCGGTGGGGGTGGAGTCCACCATCATCGACCTGACGGTGACGCCGCCCCGGCTGCTGCGCCCCGGCGGACTGCCGTTGGAGGCGCTGGAGGAGGTGCTGGGTACGGTGGCGGTAGATAAGGCCGTCACCGGGCTTCTGAAGGACGGGGAAAAGCCCCGTGCGCCGGGGATGAAGTACCGTCACTACGCACCCAAGGCACCGGTGACGGCAGTGACCGGAGACCCAGCCCACAGCGCTCTGGTGATCCGGGGCCTGCTGCGGGAAAAGGCGGGGGTCATCTGCTTTGACGAGTTCGCCGGGTATTTTGAAGGTCATATCGTTCATCGGCTGGGGCCGTTCACGGACAAGCTGGCGCAGGCCCAGCGGGTGTTCGACGCTCTGCGCACCTTCGACGGAACGGACGTGACGGAGATTTTCGCCCAGTGTCCCGACGATGCAGGACTGGGCTTGGCGGTGGGGAATCGGCTGAAAAAGGCGGCGGGCTTCCACCTCATTAACGGAGATGTCCCGGTGGTCATCGGCATCACCGGCGGCACCGGGGCCGGAAAGACCAGTGCCCTACAGGCGCTGGAGGCGCTGGGCGGCACGGTATTGGACTGCGACGCCGTGTATCATCAGGCCCTGCGGGAGGACGAAGCCCTGCGCAGCCGCATCCGGGACGCCTTTGGCGAGGTGTTCCGGGGGACGGAACTGGACCGGCAGAAGCTGGGGAGTCTCGTCTTTTCCGATCCGCAGGCACTGGAGCGGCTCAACGGCATCATTTTCGACTATCTCCCCGGCGTGCTGCGGCGGAGGATGGAGGGAAAGGTGCTGGTGGGGCTGGATGCCATCAACCTCATGGAGAGCGGCCTGGGGGAACTGTGTTGCCGGACGGTGGCGGTGCTGGCCCCCGGCGAGCAGCGGGTTCAGCGGATCATGCAGCGGGACCATATCCCGGAGGAGTACGCACGGCTGCGTATTCAGGCCCAGAAGCCGGACAGCTATTATCGTGAGCACTGCACAGATGTGCTGGAAAATCAGGAGGAGACGCCGGAGGCGTTCCGGGAGAAGGCGGAGATTTTTTTCCGGGATCTGCTGCGGCAGCTCCACCATATCACCGAAGGAGGACATGAACAATGACCGATGAAATGAAGGCCAAAAGAGAGCTGCTGTTTTCCGGCAGCAAGAACGGCTATGACCGGGTGGACCAGCAGACGTTGGATGCCATGGAGGCCTATTGCCGGGACTACAAGAGCTTTTTGGACCACAGCAAGACCGAGCGGGAATGCACGGCCCACACCGTGGCGCTGGCGGAGGCGGCGGGCTTTATCCCCTATGAGCGGGGCATGGCCCTGCAGCCCGGCGACCGGGTGTACCGGGTGAACCGGAAGAAGAGCGTGATGCTGGCCGTGATCGGCCGGGAGAGCCTGTCCGAGGGCGCACAGATCGTGGCCTGCCACATCGACTCTCCCCGTCTGGATCTGAAGCCTCATCCCATTTATGAGGACAGCGAGCTGGCCTACGGCAAGACCCATTACTACGGCGGCATCCGCAAGTACCAGTGGGTGGCGATCCCCCTGCAGCTGCGGGGTGTGGTGGCCCTGAAGGACGGCACGGCGGTGTCCGTGGTGCTGGGCGAGGGCGACGAGCCTAAGTTCGTCATCAATGATCTGCTGCCCCATCTGGGCGGTGAGCAGGGGAAGAAGCCCCTCAACGAGGCCATTGCCGGTGAGACGCTGAATATTCTTATGGGCAGCCGTCCCTTGGGCGACAGCGAGGACAGCGACCGTGTGAAGCTGCGGGTGCTGGATCTGCTCCACGAGAAGTACGGCATCTGCGAGGATGACCTGACATCCGCCGAGCTGGAGGTGGTCCCGGCCTTTAATGCCACGGATGTCGGTCTGGACGGCAGCCTCATCGGCGCCTACGGCCACGATGACCGGGTGTGCAGCTATGCGGCCCTGAAGGCTCTGCTGGAGCTGGAGACCCCCACCAAGACCGCCGTTTGTATGCTGGCGGACAAGGAGGAGATCGGCTCTATGGGCGTCACCGGTATGCAGTCCGCCTTCTTCGATACCTTTATGGAGGATCTGTGCGAGAGTCAGGGCGTTGCCCTGCGGGTGTGCTATGAGAGCGCTTTCTG
>ONZY01002508.1_pt1 | contig 10056 bp, 8 predicted proteins | sample 1671451 | NCBI WGS metagenome assembly ONZY01 (sample SAMN06348158, study PRJEB24527) | human gut metagenome | biome: human gut; feature: ankylosing spondylitis patient; material: feces | host: Homo sapiens | place: China | collected 2015-10 | reverse complement strand
CATACGAGATTCAAGTGTGACTGGAGTTCAGACGTGTGCTCTTCCGATCTGGTACGCCGCAATTCGTTTGGCGCATTTTCTGGCTGGATGGCATAACACCATGGCTGCTGACGGCTTTCATCATGTGGTGGGGCCGCCGCCGCGCCCTGAAACTGTGTACCACAAAATATAATATAACTACGCATAAAAAATTGCCCCATGGCGCTTTGCGCATCGTGCAGATCAGCGATGTCCACCCCCGCGCCTGCGCAGCCATGGATCACACCCGCATCCCCGAACTGCGGGAGAAAATTGCCGCCTGCCGCCCCGACCTGCTGGTGTTGACCGGCGATATTTTCGACGAATTCACCGAGCCGGAGGAACTGGAAGCATTCTGCAGCCTGTTCGGCGAGATCGACGCGCCTCTGGGCAAATACTACGTGCTGGGCAATCACGACCTGTTCCACCATTGGCGGGAGCCAAGCTTCGGCCGTGCGGACTTGGAGCAGGGCTTGGCCAAAGCGGGCGTGCGCCTGCTGGAAGATACCGGCGTTATGCTGCCCTGCGGCGTGCGCATCGTGGGCCGCAAAGACTATTTGTATACGAATGGCCAGCGTTTTACTGCCGCCCAGTTGATCCCCGGCGGACCAGATGACCGCTATACTGTCTGGCTGGACCACGAGCCGCGGGACTTTAAGAATGCCGCAGCTGCCGGTGCGGATCTGATTTTAAGCGGCCACACTCACGGCGGGCAGGTCTGGCCTGCCGGTGCGGTGGGCATGGTCGCCAAAAACGAGCGCAACTACGGCCAAAAGAAGATCACCGATACCTGCACTGCCATCGTAAGCGGCGGCACCGGCACCTGGGGCTACAAATTCCGCACCCAGGGCCGCACGGAAATTGTTTGTGTTGAAATTAAGCAGGTGTGATAGTAAGCCCCCCTCTGCGAGGGGGTTCTTTTATTGTATCCCCTATTTATGCCATAAGGAACTTTTCGCTCCTATCCCCCTTGCTCACGCAGTGATCTTAAAATTCTTTTGCGTACTTTTCTTATAAGAAAAGTACGACCTGCGCATACTTACCCCAGGGGGATTTTTCTATGAAAATTACATTTTATGGCACGAGAGACTATGACCATTTATACTTTGACGTACTGGCTGCCGATCCTGAATATGGGTGCGACATCCGCTTTTTGGCAGCTAATCTGGGCAAGGACACCGCACCCTTGGCGGCCGGGGGCGAGGCGGTGTGCGCGTTCGTCAACGCCGACGGCTCGGCCCCGGTGCTGGAAACGCTGGCTGCCGTCGGGGTAAAACTGCTGCTGCTTCGCTGCGCCGGGTTCAATAACGTGGACCTGGACGCCGCCAAGCGCTGCGGCATCACAGTGCTGCGGGTGCCCGGTTACAGCCCCGAGGCCGTGGCCGAACACGCCATGGCGCTGGCCATGGCCGCCAACCGCCGCATCTGCAAAGCCTACATCAAGGTGCGCAACAATAACTTTGCACTGGACGGCCTGCTGGGTCACACGCTGTACGGCTCCGCCGCTGGCATCGTGGGCACCGGGCGCATCGGCGCGGCCATGGCCCGCATCTGCTGCGGCTTCGGCATGACCGTGCTGGCCTATGACCAGTACCGCAACCCTGCGCTGGAGGGCCTGGTTCGGTACGTCGGGCTGGAGGAACTGCTGCGCACGGCGGACCTCGTCAGCCTGCACTGCCCGCTGACGCCGGAGACCCACCACATGATTGACGCCGATGCCATCAAAATGATGCGGGACAGCGCTATTTTAGTCAACACCAGCCGGGGCGGGCTGATCGATACTCACGCGCTGATCGATGCGCTGCGCCAGCGCAAATTTGCCGGGGTGGGGCTGGATGTCTACGAGACCGAGGACAACCAAATTTTTGAGGATTATTCCGACGACGTGCTGCGCAGCGTAGTGGTGCCGGTACTGCTCAGCTTTCCGAATGTGGTCATCACCAGCCACCAGGCTTTTTTTACCCGCACCGCCCTGCAAAGCATTGCCATAACTACGATGGAAAATGCCCGTGCCTTCGCCCGCGGCGAAAAGCTGGTCAACCTTGTGGAATAAAGCAAAATACCGCTTGACAATAATCCGAAATCGGACTATAATAGCAGAGTCCGATTTCGGATTATTGCTGTTTTGAGAGGAGACAACCCGCCTTGGAAGAGAACGCTGCACTGTCTGCCAAAAGCCTGATTGAACAGGAAAACCGACAGTATAACGAAACAAACGCATTATATCACGCGGCGGCGGTGCAGTTCGGCCTGTCGGATACAGCATTCTGGATTCTGTATGCGCTGTACAGCAGTGCCGTCCCGCTTACACAGGTGCAGATGTGCGCCGAATGGTGCCTGCCCAAGCAGACCCTCAACTCGGCGGTGCGCAGCATGGTGGAACAGGGGCTGCTGGTGCTGACCCCGGCCCCCGGCGGCAAGCGTGCCAAGAACCTGAACCTGACCGAAGCGGGCCGCGCCTTGGCCGAAAAAACCATAGCGCGGGTTGTCCGGGCGGAGGCGGCAGCCATATGCCGCATGGGGCTGGAGCGCATGGAAACAGACCTTGCCATCCGGCAGGGATACCTGCAGAAATTGCGGGAAGAATTTACACAGTTAAAAGAAAAAACAGATGGACATAAAACGGAGAACCTATGAGCAAAGATCGTATCCAGTTATCTGACCATTTTACCACCGGCCGCCTGCTGCGTTTTGTGGCATCGCCCATTATCATGATGATCTTCACCTCGGTGTACTGCGTGGTGGATGGCTTTTTTGTCTCGAATTTTGCCGGTAAAACGGCATTTTCTGCTTTGAACCTGATCTACCCGTTCCTGCAGGCGTTTGGCTGCCTGGGCTTCATGGTAGGCACCGGCGGCAGCGCGCTGGTCGCCATGACACTGGGCACTGGCGATAAAAAGCAGGCGGACAACCTGTTCTCGATGCTGGCTGCCTCCACGATCGTGATGGGCATTGTCTCCACCATCATTGGCTGGTTCCTGCTGGAGCCTGCCGCCCAGCTGCTGGGCGCTACGCCGGAACTGCTGCCGAACTGCCTGATGTACGGCCGCATCCTGCTGGTGTTCCAGACAGCCTTTATGATGCAGTTCTTTTTCCAGAGCTTTTTCATCACCTCCGAAAAGCCGAAGCTGGGCCTGGCCTTCACTGTGCTGGCGGGCCTGACCAACATCGTACTGGACTTTCTGCTGGTGGGTGTGCTGCGCGGCGGCATCGTTGGCGCGGCGTCGGCTACCGTCATCAGCCAGATGGTGGGTGGCATCGGCCCTATGTTCTACTTTTTCAACCGCAAAAACTCCAGCCTGCTGCACTTTGTACGGCCCAAGTTCAGCGCCAAAGCGCTGGGCAAGGCCTGTGCCAACGGTTCCAGCGAGCTGATGACCAACTTGTCGGCCTCGCTGGTCAGTGCGCTGTACAACCTGCAGCTGATGAAGCTCATCGGCGCCGACGGCGTGGCGGCCTACGGCGTGCTGATGTACGTGGGCTTTATCTTTGCAGCGGTGTTCATCGGCTATGCCCAGGGCTGCGCGCCCATCATCAGCTACCATTATGGTGCTGAAAACCACGATGAATTGAAGAACTTGTTCCGCAAGAGCATTACGATGCTGGCGATTGCCGGTGTGGCGATGTTTGCCAGTGCCCAGCTGATGGCCACGCCTTTGGCGAAGATGTTCGTCGGCTACGACACCGGCCTGATGGAGCTGACCGAGCATGCGCTGAAGCTGTACGCGTTCTCCTTCCTGCTGTGCGGCTTCAACATTTTCTCCTCGGCGTTCTTTACGGCGTTGAACAACGGTGCCATCTCGGCGGCGATCTCCTTCCTGCGCACGCTGGTGTTTCAGGTGTTTGCGGTGCTGGTGCTGCCCATGGTGCTGGACATTGACGGCATCTGGTATGCCCTGGTTTTTGCCGAGGCTGCGGCGTTGCTCGTTTCGGCGGCGCTGCTGGTCAAGAACCGGAATCGGTATCATTACGCTTGATTTCTGCTTTTAATATGTGCCTTATCGGCCCTGCCCACCTTGCGGCAGGGCCTTTTATAATGGCATTTTGCCGCTAAAATGCACCGAAAACTTACGAAAATATTGACACATTGGGGCTTCCGTTTTATACTGTTAGCGTAGACTAATTACAATCGACTAACTAAAAGAGGAGCATTCCTGTGTTTCTTGAACTGAATCAGATCAAAAAGTCTTTTGGCAGCGGTGAAAACCGGGTCCAGGTGCTGAAAGGCATCGACCTGGCCGTGGAAAAAGGCGAATTCTGCGTGCTGCTGGGGCCGTCCGGCTCCGGCAAGTCCACGCTGCTCAACATCCTGGGCGGCATCGACCGCGCCGACTCCGGCGACATTCTCATCGACGGCGAGCGTATGGCCGATATGAACGAGAAGGCCCTGACCCTCTACCGCCGCCGCCATCTGGGCTACATTTTCCAGATGTACAACCTCATTCCTAACCTGACCGTGCGGGAAAACATCGAGTTGGGCGCTTACCTCTCCCGCCGCCCGCTGGATGTGGACGAGCTGCTCCACCTGCTGGGCCTGTGGGATCACCGCGGAAAACTGCCCAACCAGCTTTCCGGCGGCCAGCAGCAACGCACCTCCATTGGCCGTGCCATCGTTAAGAATCCGGACATCCTGCTTTGCGATGAGCCCACCGGCGCGCTGGATTACAAGACCAGCAAGGAGATACTGAAGCTCATAGAGACCGTCAACCAGAAGTACGGCAACACCGTCTTCATGGTCACCCACAACGATGCCATCCGCCTGATGGCCGACCGCGTGGTGCGTCTGCGCGACGGCGCCATCCGCAGCAACGAGACCAATGCGGTCAAGGTCCCCGCGCAGGACCTGGAATGGTAAAGGGGGCTTGCGCGTGAAGAACCATTTAAACAAACGCATGCTGCGCGAACTGCGCAGCGAGATGGGCAAGTACGCCGTCATCGCCATTCTGCTCATCGCCACCATCGGCTTTGTGTCGGGCTTCCTTGTGGCCGGCTCCAGCATGATCGCCGCCTACAATGAGGGCTTTGAGAAATACAACATCGAGGATGGCCACTTCCGCGTGGAAAAGCAGCTCAACCGCGCCCAGCTTAAGGCGATCACCGGCGCAGGTGTGACCCTGTACGACCTGCACTACCGTGAGACCGCCATGGAAAACGGCAGCACGCTGCGCATCTACCCGGACCGCACCCAGGTCAACACTGTCTGCCTGATGCAGGGTGCCATGCCTGCCGCCCCCGGTGAGATGGGCCTGGACCGCATGTATGCCGAGAACAACGGCATCGCGGTGGGCGATACCGTGACCGACACAAACGGCCAGACCTGGACCGTCACCGGCTATGTGGCCCTGCCGGATTACAGCTGCCTGTTTAAGGATAATTTGGACTCGATGTTCGACGCCATCAAGTTCGGTGTGGGCATCGTCACGCAGGAGGCGTTCGATGCCCTGTCAGAACAGCAGACCTGGAACTACGCCTGGCTGTACGACACCGCCCCGGCGGACGACCGCGCCGAGAAGGACGCAGCCACCGACTTTATGAAAGTCGTCAACAAAACGGCGTCCCTGCAGGATTTTGTGCCCGAGTATGAGAACCAGGCCATCATCTTTACCGGTGACGACCTGGGCAGCGACCGCGCCATGATTGCCGTGTTGCTCTACATCGTCATTGCCATTATGGCCTTTGTGTTTGCCGTTACTACGTCCAATACCATCGCCAAAGAGGCGGGCGTCATCGGCACGCTGCGGGCCTCCGGCTACAGCCGGGGCGAGCTGGTGCGCCACTACATGGCCATGCCGGTGGTGGTCACCCTTATCAGCGCGGCGGCGGGCAATGTACTGGGGTACACGGTGCTCAAAAACGTCTGCGTCGACATGTACTATGGCAGTTACAGCTTGCCCACCTATGTCACACGCTGGAACGCCGATGCGTTCTGGATGACGACAGTCATCCCGGTGGCGTTGATGATCTTCATCAACTGGCTGGTGCTTTCCCGCACGATGCGCATCTCGCCGCTGCAATTTTTGCGGCATGACCTCAGCCGCCACGCTAACCGCAAGCACGCCCTGCCCCTGCCGTCGGCACTGCCGTTTTTTGGGCGGTTCCGCACCCGCGTGATTTTGCAAAACCTGGGCAGTTATGTGGTGCTGTTTGTGGGCGTGCTGTTCGCCAATCTGCTGCTCAGTTTTGGCATGATCCTGCCCGATGCGCTGAACCATTACAGTGATACGATCGCGGACAACATGCTGAGCAACACCCAGACGATGCTGCAGATCCCCTACAGCGCCATGGACGAGGACCGCAAGCTGAATGCCCTGCTCTCGATGCTGCAGTTCCGCATGGAGACCGATACCGAGGAAAACAACGCCGAAAAGTTCAGCGCCTACAGCCTGCAGACCCTGGGCACCGACGAGGGCGGCGCGGCCAAAAGCGAGAGCGTGCTGCTGTACGGTGTAGAGCCGGACAGCCGTTACGTGCAGCTGCCGGGGGATGGCGTCTACCTGTCCTCGGCCTACGCCGACAAGTACGAACTGGGCGCAGGGGACACGATTACCCTGCGGGAAAAGTACGAAGATACGAACTATACCTTTACGGTGGATGGCGTGTATGATTACATGGGTGCGCTGGCCGTCTTTATGCCCCGGGAAAAGCTGAACGAAGTGTTCGACCTGGGCGACGGCTACTACGGCGGCTATTTCTCCGACGCACCGCTGACCGAGATCAAGGATGAATACGTCGGCTCGGTCATCGACCTGGACCAGCTGACGAAAGTTTCCCGCCAGCTGATGGTCTCGATGGGGGCCTCCATGGGGCTGGTCAACGGCTTTGCCGTGATGATCTTCTTCGTGGTCGTCTACCTGCTAAGCAAAATGATCATCGAGAAGAACGCCCAATCCATCTCGATGACGAAAATTTTAGGCTACAACGGCAGCGAAATTGCCCGGCTGTATCTGCTGTCCACCACGGTGGTGGTCGTGCTGTGCTTGGTCATCAGCCTGCCGATCGAAGTATACGTGATGAAGTTCCTTTTCCGCGCTGTCATGATGGAAAGCATGACCGGCTGGATCGAGATGTGGGTCTCGCCCACGCTGTACCCGCGCATGCTGGCGGCGGGCCTGGCTACCTATGCGGTGGTGGCGGTACTGGAGTACCGCCGCATCATCCGCGTGCCGATGGACGAAGCGCTGAAGAATGTGGAGTGATGGGATATGAAAAAAACGATACCGATACTTTTGTCTGCGGCGCTGCTGCTTTCGGCCTGCGGCCAGGCGGCCGGCACGGCGGAAACCACCTCGGCGGACGCCCCTGCTGCCGTGACCGAGACGACGGCGCAGACCTCTGCCCCCAAGACCACGCCCGGCGGCGTGGATAAGGCCGAGACCGTCTACGCCAAGGCCGATGCCGACGGCACCGTGACCGAGACCACGGTGGAAGCTGTGCTGAAGGCCCGCGACGGCGCGACGATTGAAGACGTGGCCGCCCTGCGGGACATCATCAACAAAGAGGGTGATGAGGCGTACACCACCGGCGCCGACAACGCCCTGACCTGGGAGAACAGCGGTAATGCCATCACCTACGAGGGCAAGTCCGACGCCGCCCTGCCGGTGACCACCCGGGTGACCTACTACTTAAACGGCGTGGAAACCGCCCCCGCTGACCTGGCCGGGCAGAGCGGCCGGGTGCGCATCCGCTTTGACTACACCAACCACACCCGCGAGACCGTCACGGTGGATGGGCAGGAGTACACGGTCTGCGTGCCGTTTACAGCCATCACAGCGGTGATTTTGGACGGGGACAAGTTCTCTAACATTGAGGCCGACAACGGCAAGGTTATGGAGCTGGACGGCACAACGGCCGTGCTGGGCACCGCGATGCCAGGTCTGGCGGACAGCCTGCGCCTGACCGAGTTTGAGCCGCTGGAGGACACCGAGATCCCCGCTTATTTTGAAGTGAGCGCCGATGTGACCGACTTCTCGCTGGACTTTACGGCCACGATCCTGACTCCCTCGGCGCTGGATGATCTGGACACCGGCGACCTGTCCGACCTGGACGATTTGAGCGACACGCTGGACGACCTGACCGACGCCGCCGACGAACTGGCGGACGGTACCGGCGCTTTGGCCGACGGCGTGCAGGCACTGTATGATGGCTTCCACGAGTACGCCGACGGCGTGCAGGGCCTGGACGAGGGCGCCGAAGCCCTGGCCGACGGCCTGACCCAACTGTATGACAGCGGCACGGCCCTGGTGGACGGCGCCAACGCCCTGCGGGACGGTTTGAGTGCGGTCAGCGGAGCCGTCGGGGGGATGACCTCCGGCGATACGGGCAGCAATGACGAGATGATGGCCCAGCTGGACGAGCAGCTGGCGCCGGTAATTTCCAATTATGGCACGACCGTGGTAACGGATACCGTGACCGATGCGGACCTGCTGGCCGCCCTGACGGCGGCTGGCCTTACCGGGGAGCAGCAGCAGGCCGTACTGGGCGCAGTAGGCGTGGCCATGGGCAAAGCGCTGCAAAACGACACCCCTGCCATAGTGCAGGGCGTGGCCGGTACGGTCTCCGGGGTCCTCATGGGCCAGCTTGGCAGCGGCATCAGCCAGCTGCAGACCGGCCTGGACCAGCTCGCCAGCGGCAGTGCCGAGCTGGCCCGCGGTGCCGACACCTACGTAAAAGCGGTTGGCCAGGTCAGCCAGGGGGCCGACGCCCTGGCCGAAGGCAGCGCCAAACTGGACGACGCCAGCGACTCCATGTACGAGGGCCTGGCTGAACTCCACGATGGTGCAGTAGAACTCCACGACGGCGTGCAGGAGTTCAGCGATAAAAACACCGACGACCTTTCCGACGACCTGCGCAACGTAGTCCGCCGCCTGAAAGCCGTCCAGCAGGCGGGCAAAAACTACCAGACCTTCAGCGGCTTGCACAACGGAGATACCGGCAGCGTAAAGGTCATCGTGGAGACGGCGGAGATCAAGAAGTAAACAGGGTAGAAAAAATAAAAGGGAAGAATCTGTGAGGAACAGGTCCTTCCCTTTTTGTAATGCGCATGCTTGACTTTCTGCACAAGGCTGCCGCCATCAAAGTCTTTGAGTTTGCAAACAGCTATGGCATCCGATGGCAGAGCTTTGTTCAAACGCTCCAGGCTGTTGTGCAGTTCAGGAAGGCTCTACTGGTCAGACCGAGTTAAATCGCCATAATGTAAATCAGATAGCCGGCGTACTGAAATCCCTCGTTCTTGCGAATCACAATCACAACGACATCAGTAAGGGAAATATTCATGACCATCAGAATCATACCGCATAAGCGATAGCTTTGCAGCTCACCGATTCTGTCTGTGCCAAAGCCTTTTCGGTTCGCATGATGCAGCAGAAGAAAGCGCATGACGGCCAATAGGAAATAATAGACTGCCAGCGTCCCGAACCAAACGGAATGATACCGGAGGCCGAATGTGAATTTCATCACGGCATATATAACATTAAGGCCGAGGGAAAGATAGAGGGATATATGCAGCTTGAAGGAGACATCGCTGAAATAACGATGTGCCAGCGGCACCTTGTCGATGATCAACTGAGCATCTTCTTTCGCGTGTCCGGCCAGCAATCCAACTCTGGCACAAACCAGTGACAAGCTGTACGCAGAAAAGACATACGCCGGAATGGCAATCCAGTCCTCTTTATGTCCGCCTGCAAATGTGTAGATCAGCAGTACGGCCGCAACAGGAATACTGAGAAGCGTCATCCACATTTTTGGAAAAAAGAGCTTTCGTAACAGCCGTTTGAATTGTTCCATTCTTTTTGCTCCCTCTGCTTATAGTGATTATATCATATAAAAGCAGCATTGCCGCAATGTTTGAGAATTGTTTGAGAATTGTTAATTCGCTCAGGAAATAAAAAATCGGGCAGCGGCTGAAAAGCCGCCGCCCATTAAACGGATTTGATTTATTTAATGCCCCTGACCAACGGAATCAGGCACAGGAGCAGGACGATACCTATGCTGTTCTTGCTTTATCCGTTTCATTTTGCACTGTTAACGTTAAAGCAAAAG
>ONZY01002503.1_pt1 | contig 10074 bp, 3 predicted proteins | sample 1671451 | NCBI WGS metagenome assembly ONZY01 (sample SAMN06348158, study PRJEB24527) | human gut metagenome | biome: human gut; feature: ankylosing spondylitis patient; material: feces | host: Homo sapiens | place: China | collected 2015-10 | reverse complement strand
AATTCCATTTCGTACAGCTCGTCGCCGGCCTTGTGGAATCCGGCGCGCTCGAACATCCGCTGGGACTGCGCATTGAACGAGTAGATCTCCGCGTGCAGTTTGGGGATGTGCTGTTCCCTCGCGAGCGTTTGAATTTCGCCGGTGACGCGCCTGCCGATGTGCTTGTTCTGGAAGCTCTTCGCCACGACGATGTTGATCTCGCCGTCCGGATGCAGGCAGACGTCGCCGCACAGGCGGCCGCGGTACTTAATGTAAAAAAGACTGCCGCGCGCGTTGAGATAGCGGTACATCGCCTTGAGCAGCTTCAGGTCGTACACACTGTCGCGGTTGTCGACCTGCATGCACACATCCGCATCCTGATACCACGGAAGCGACGCTTTGTAGTTGGGATAATACGGGACGAGAGTGATCTCGCCGTCGACAATTCTGCGTTCCATGACAGACCTCTCTTACATGATGACTTTCGGCGGAAACTGGCTCAGATGTGCGCGATGCAGTCGTACGCGATGCGCTCTCCGCCGTCGACGGCACCGTGGATGACGCCGCAGCGCCGGAAGCCATACGCTTCCAAAAGCCGCTGCATCGGGCGGTTATCCGCGTGCGTGTCGGCGCGCAGATAGCCGATCTGCGCGGTGCAGAAGTCAAAGCAGGCCTTCGACACGCCACGCGCTTTCCCGTTGGAGGCGAGACGGTGGATCGTGCCGTAGGGTTGATCGAGATGCCACGCGCCGTCTTCGATGACGCGGTAGCTCTCGTCCTCGCCGAGAAAGAGGGCGAATGTGCCGACGATCTCGCCATTTTCAAGCATCACATAGCTGCTGCCGCATGCGATATCATAGGTGACGATGCTGCGGTCTGGGTACTCGTCGCCCCATTGCGAGGCATTGCCGTTTGCGCGCATGTAGCGCTTTGCGGCGGCGAAGACGTCCAGCACCGTGTCGACGTCCTGCAAGGTGGTTTTGCGAATTTCCATTTTAGCCCTTGTGCTGCTCGAACCAGCCGGTGATCTCGTTTAAGCGGCGGATGCGGTGCTTGGGCTTGCCGCTGCGGGAGAGCTCGTGGTTCTCGCCGCGGAAGAGCACGAGGCGGCTCTCGACACCGTGCGCGATCAGCGCGGAGTACATCTGATAGCCCTGATCGACGGGGCAGCGGTAGTCCTCGAGCGAGTGGAGAAAGAGCGTCGGCGTTTTGACCTTGTCGGCGTACTTCATGGGGCTGTGCCACCAGAATTTTTCGACATCCGGCCAGATGGTCGAGCCGCACTGGTCTTCGGAGAAGTCGGGGCCGATGTCGGACACGCCGTAGAAGCTCGTCCAGTTCGAGATCGAGCGCTGGCTGGCGCAGGCGCGGAAGCGGTCGGTGTGGCCGATGATCCAGTTGGTCATAAAGCCGCCGTAGGAGCCGCCGGTTTCGAAGAGGTTATCTGCGTCCATCTCGGGATACTTTACGAGCGCCGCGTCGCAGAACGCCATCAGATCATCGAAGTCGACCGTGCCGTACTTGCCGCGGATATCCATGAACGCGCCGCGGCCGTCGGAACCGGTGGGATTGCAGAAGATGACGAAATAGCCACGGCTCGCCCAGTACTGCATCTCGTGATAGAACACGGGACCGTAGACGGTCTTGGGACCGCCGTGAATATCGAAGATGACGGGGTACTTTTTGCCCGCTTCGAAGTCCATCGGCTTTAGGATAAAGCCGTGCACCTCGTGGTCGCCCGCGGTGAGGTTGAGGGGGTCAGGCTGGGCAACGTATTTGCCGCGCAGCATTGCGTCGTTGAAGTGCGTGACGCGGCGGCCCGTCTCGTCGTAGAGCTCCTGCGGCTTCATATCCCAGAGCGCGCAGAGGAGCATTTTGCCGTTTTTGCGGTCAAAGCAGTCGACGCTGCCGTCGCGCACGAGGACGGGGGAGACGGCGCCGTCTTCGAGCTTGTAGAGCCCCGCGCCGTCGAAGCGCGTCGAGATGAAGTACAGCACGTCGCCGTCCATCTTGAACGCCTGACCGCCGCCGTGACGGACGTCGCAGCCGACGGATGTGCCGATGGCCTCGCCGTAGACGGCGTAGGGCGTGACGGCAAGCGTCTCGTAGTCGAGCTTGTAAAAGTCGCAGTCCGTGTTCATGCCGAACTTGCCGTCCGCGGCCATGACGAGCAGGAAGGACTTGCCGAGCGCGTATGTCGCGATGACGAAGTCGGGGCGACTCTTGACGACGAGCTCCTGACGGCGCGAGGCAAGGTCGATGCGGTAAAGGTCCTGACCGCCGAAGTGCGCGGGGCGGGGGACGGAGACGTCGAGAAGACTGAAATAGATGGTCTTCTGATCCTCCGCGAGCTGGACATCGGAGACGTTGAAGCCCGCATCCGTCAGGCGGGTGAGGGACTTTTTCTTCGCATCGTAGTAGAAGAGACTTTCATACGCGCCGCGCGTGTATGTGCCGCCGTTCCACCACCAGGGTAGCTGAGAGATGACCTCGTAATCCTCGCTTTCCTTTTTGTCGTCAAAGTAGGCTTTCACGAGCTTCTTGTCGCCTTTATAGAGGTCCTCAAAGCCGGGAAAGGTCGAGCCGACGACAAGCAGGTCGCCATTTTTGAGAGGGAAGACCTGCGAGACGGGGATGGGAAACGTGTAGGCAAGATCGGCCTCGCCGCCGTCGAGCGCGATCTTGTAGAAGCGGCTCGTGAGCGATGGCTCCTTTTCCCCCTCACGGTCGCCCGCGAAAAGGACCGTGTTTTCATCCAAGTAGCAGAACGAGGATTCCTTGCCGCCGCCGGTCAGCGCGCGGACGCGGCCGCCTTTTAAAAGATAGAGGCGGGATTCGTAGCAATTTTTTTCTTTTTTCGCCTGACTCACGGTGAAGCAGGCGCTTGTCCCCTCGGGGGAGAACGTCACGTTCGCAAGTGAGCGGACGGCGCAGAAATCGTCAATGGCGATGGGCTTCATGGGAAAACTCCTTTCATCGTCTGCGCGCAGAGCGGCGCAAAATCACGCAAACATCATACCACAGCGACAAATATATTGCAATCCGTGGCAAAATCCGTCGAAGCGCACAAAAAAACATCTGCGGAAACCGCAGATGTTCACAAAAAATGCCTTGACTTTTCTGTACCCATTTGGTAAAATAAAGCGCTTATAAACGGGAAAGGGCGAGGGAAATTCCCCACCCATTACCGAGAGAATAGCATACCGCGGCAAAAAAAGCAAGATGCAGTTCGCTTTGTTTTACAACAAAGCCGGGTGTGTCGAACTGAATAGAGCCGCCGCAATACATTCCTTCAAGCGGACAGGGCTTGAAGAAAAGAAAGGCGTGAAGAGCAAAATGGCCAAAGACAAGATGTATGGCAAAACCCTTCGCAAGAATTTCGCCCGACACGAGGAGATCGTGGAGATGCCGAACCTGCTGGCGCTTCAGAAGAAGTCCTACCAGTGGTTCCTCGATACGGGTCTGCGCGAAGTCTTTTCCGACGTCGCCTCGATCTCGAACTACGCGGGCAACCTGGAGCTGAGCTTCATCGACTACAAGATGGACGAAGCGCCCAAGTACGACGTGCTCGAGTGCAAGGCGCGCGACGCGACGTATGCCGCCCCCCTGAAGGTGAGTGTGCGCCTCTACAACAAGGAGACCGGCGAGATCAAGGAGCAGGAGATCTTCATGGGCGACTTCCCGCTTATGACCGAGTCCGGCACGTTCGTCATCAACGGCGCCGAGCGCGTGGTGGTTTCCCAGCTCGTCCGTTCCCCCGGCATTTACTACGGCAAGGAGATCGACCTCAAGACCGACCTCCCGCTGCTGACGTCCACCGTCATCCCGTACCGCGGCGCATGGCTCGAATACGAGACCGACGCCAATGAGATGTTCTGGGTGCGCATCGACAAAAACCGCAAGATCCCCATCACCGAGCTGGTGCGCGCCATCGGCTTCAAGACCGACGCCGAGATCCTCGAGCTGTTCGGCGATGACGACCGCGTGGCCGTCACGCTCGAAAAAGACGCCTGCAAGACCTATGAAGAGGCGATGCTCGAGATCTACCGCAAGCTGCGCCCGGGCGAGCCGCCCACGGTCGAGGCCTGCGAGACCCTCATCAACAACCTCTTCTTCGACCCGCGCCGCTATGACCTGTCCATGGTCGGCCGCTACAAGTACAACAAGAAGCTCTCCCTGTGGGCGCGTATCCGCGGGCAGAAGCTTTCCTTCCCCGTTGCCGACCCGCGCACGGGCGAGATCATGTTTGACGCCGGCCACATCGTCACCGACGAGGAAGCGCGCGAGATGGATGCCATCGGCGTCAACGATGTGACCATCGAGGTCGATGGCCGTACGATGCGCGTGTTCTCCAACCACATGGTCGATCTTGACCGCTTTGTCGACTTTGACCCCGTGGCCGAGTGCGGCATCAAAGAGCGCGTGCGCGAGAGCGTGCTCAAGGAGCTGCTCGAGCAGTACAGCGGCGAGGAGCTCAAGGAAGCTATCCGCGACAACGCCGACCGCCTCGTCCCCAAGCACATTCTGGTCGACGATATCCTCGCCTCCATCAACTACATGAACGCGCTGGCGCACGGCATCGTCTATAAGGACGATATCGACCACCTCGGCAACCGCCGTCTGCGCTGCGTGGGCGAGCTGCTGCAGAATCAGTTCCGCATTGGTTTTTTCCGTATGGAGCGCGTTATTCGCGAGCGCATGACGATCCAGGATCTCGACATCGTCACCCCGCAGAGCCTCATCAACATCCGCCCCGTCACCGCGGCGATCAAGGAGTTCTTCGGATCGAGCCCTCTGTCCCAGTTCATGGACCAGACGAACCCGCTCGCCGAGCTGACGCACAAGCGCCGTCTGTCCGCTCTGGGCCCCGGCGGCCTTTCCCGCGAGCGCGCGAACATGGAAGTGCGAGACGTGCACTACAGCCACTATGGCCGTATGTGCCCGATCGAGACGCCGGAAGGTCCGAACATCGGCCTGATCTCCTACCTCGCGACCTACGCCCGCATCAATGAGTACGGCTTTATCGAAGCGCCGTTCCGCAAGGTCGACCACGAGACCTGCCGCGTGACCGACGAGATCGAATACATGACCGCAGACGTCGAGGACCAGTACATCGTCGGTCAGGCTGCCGAGCCTGTCGATGAAAACGGCTGCCTCGTCAACCAGCGTATCACCTGCCGCCACCGCGACGAGATCGTCGAGGTCGACCGCGACCGCGTCGACTATATCGATATCTCCCCGCGTATGATGGTCTCCATCGCGACGGCGATGATCCCGTTCCTGCCGAACGACGACGCGAACCGCGCCCTGATGGGCGCGAACATGCAGCGCCAGGCCGTTCCTCTGCTCCGCCCCGAGGCGCCGATCGTCGGCACCGGTATGGAGCACAAGATCTGCATGGACTCCGAGGTCGTCATCCTCGCCGAGGGCGACGGCATCGTCACCAAGATGGACGCGCGCGCCATCACCGTCGCCTACGACAACGGTGAGACGAAGGAATACAAGCTCACGAAGTTCCTGCGCTCCAACCACGGCACGTGCATCAACCAGCACCCGATCGTCGACGTCGGCGAGCGCGTGCATGGCCGCCGCCTGAACGAGAACGGCGTGTGGGAGGATCCCACCGTCCTCGCCGACGGCCCCGCGACCGATCAGGGCGAGATCGCCCTGGGCCGCAACATCCTCGTCGGCTTCATGACCTGGGAAGGCTACAACTACGAAGACGCCGTTCTTCTGAACGAGCGCCTTGTCCGCGAGGACTATTACACCTCCATCCACCTCGAGGAGTATGAGCTTGACGCACGCGATACCAAGCTCGGCCCCGAAGAGATCACCCGCGATATCCCCAACGTCGGCGAAGATGCACTCAAGGACCTTGACGAGCGCGGCATTATCCGCATCGGCGCGGAGGTCCACGCCGGCGACATCCTCGTCGGTAAGGTCACGCCCAAGGGCGAGACCGACCTGACTGCGGAAGAGCGCCTGCTGCGCGCCATCTTCGGCGAAAAGGCGCGCGAAGTGCGCGACACCTCCCTTAAGGTGCCCCACGGCGAGAGCGGTATCGTCGTCGACGCCAAGGTCTTCTCCCGCGAGGCGGGCGACGAGCTCGGCCCCGGCGTGAACATGGTCGTGCGCGTTTACATCGCGCAGCGCCGCAAGATCCAGCCGGGCGACAAGATGGCTGGTCGTCACGGCAACAAGGGCGTTGTCTCCCGCATCCTGCCGCAGGAGGATATGCCCTTCATGCCCGACGGTACGCCGCTTGATATCGTGCTGAACCCGCTGGGCGTTCCGTCCCGTATGAATATCGGTCAGGTGCTCGAGGTCCATTTGGGCTACGCGGCCAAGACACTTGGCTATAAGGTCGCAACGCCGATCTTCGACGGTGCGAGCTATGAGGATATCCGCGAAGAGCTCATCAAGGCCGGTCTCGACCCCGAGGGCAAGAGCTGGCTGTACGACGGCCGCACCGGTGAGCGCTTCGACAATAAGGTCACCGTCGGTTACGTGTACTTCCTCAAGCTGCACCATCTGGTCGACGATAAGATCCACGCCCGTTCCACCGGCCCGTACTCCCTTGTCACGCAGCAGCCGCTCGGCGGCAAGGCGCAGTTCGGCGGCCAGCGCTTCGGCGAAATGGAAGTTTGGGCCCTCGAGGCTTATGGCGCAGCTTACACCCTGCAGGAGATCCTGACGGTCAAGTCCGACGACGTGACCGGCCGTGTGCGCACCTACGAGTCCATCGTCAAGGGCCACAACATCCCGCAGCCCGGCGTGCCCGAGTCGTTCAAGGTCCTTGTCAAGGAACTCCAGGCCCTGTGCCTCGATGTTCAGGTCCTCGACCGTGACGGCAACCAGATCGAGCTCAAGGAAGACGAAGACGCGATGGATACCTTCAACCTCGCCCGCATGGACGCCGAGGATGAGCGCCACCGCAGCAACCCCTTCGCCGATGAAGCCGAGCTCGAGGACGCAGGCTTTGAATATGTCGCTGATGATGAAGTCAACGCCGACTTTGCCGGCGACGATCAGGAAGACTGAGAAAAGGAGGAGCATATAGAAAATGAGTTACGCAACGTTTGACGCCATTAAAATCGGAATCGCTTCTCCGGAGATGATCCGTGAATGGTCTTACGGCGAGGTCAAAAAGCCCGAGACCATCAACTACCGCACCCTCAAGCCCGAGCGCGACGGCCTGTTCTGCGAGCGCATCTTTGGCCCCACGAAGGACTGGGAGTGCCACTGCGGCAAGTATAAGAAGATCCGCTACAAGGGCAAGATCTGCGACCGCTGCGGCGTGGAAGTCACGCGCGCCAAGGTCCGCCGCGAGCGCATGGGCCACATCGAGCTCGCCACGCCCGTTTCCCACATCTGGTATTTCAAGGGCATTCCGTCCCGCATGGGCCTGCTGCTCGACATCAGCCCCCGCATCCTGGAAAAGGTGCTGTATTTCGCCGCTTATATCGTCACCGATCCCGGTGAGACCCCGCTGATGCGCAACCAGATTCTCTCGGAGAAGGAATACCGCGATATGCGCGAGAAGTATGAGGACGATTTCGACGCCGGTATGGGCGCCGAGGCCGTCAAGAAGCTCCTCCAGCAGATCGACCTCGAATCCTTGTCCGAGCAGCTCCACGCCGAACTCAAGAGCGCGAGCGGCCAGAAGAAGGCCCGTATCGTCAAGCGCCTTGAGGTCGTGGATGCGTTCCGCATCTCCGGCAACAAGCCCGAGTGGATGATCATCGACGTGCTGCCCGTCATTCCGCCCGAAATTCGCCCGATGGTCCAGCTCGACGGCGGCCGTTTCGCGACCTCCGACCTGAACGACCTCTACCGCCGCGTCATCAACCGCAACAACCGCTTGAAGCGCCTCATTCAGCTCAACGCGCCCGACATCATCGTGCGCAACGAGAAGCGCATGCTGCAGGAAGCGGTCGACGCGCTGATCGACAATGGCCGCCGCGGCCGCGCCGTCACCGGTGCGAACAACCGCGCACTCAAGTCCCTTTCCGACATGCTCAAGGGTAAGCAGGGCCGCTTCCGTCAGAACCTGCTCGGCAAGCGTGTCGACTACTCCGGCCGTAGCGTTATCTGCGTCGGCCCTGAGCTGAAGATCTACCAGTGCGGTGTGCCGAAGGAAATGGCACTCGAGCTGTTCCGCCCCTTCATCATGAAGAAGCTCGTCGAGGACGGCGCCGCCAACAACATCAAGTCCGCTAAGAAGATGGTCGATAAGGGCCGCACCGAGGTCTGGGACGCGCTCGACGTCGTCATCAAGGATCACCCCGTCATGCTCAACCGCGCGCCGACGCTCCACCGTCTCGGTATTCAGGCGTTCGAGCCGGTGCTGGTCGAGGGCCGCGCCCTCAAGCTCCACCCGCTGAACTGTACCGCATTCAACGCGGACTTCGACGGCGACCAGATGGCCATTCACGTGCCCCTGTCTGCCGAGGCGCAGGCCGAGGCCCGTATCCTGATGCTCTCTGCCAACAACCTGCTGCGTCCTCAGGACGGCGGCCCTGTCACGGTGCCGACGCAGGATATGGTTCTGGGTTCCTACTACCTCACGTTCGAGCGCTTTGAAAACGGCGTTTCCCAGATGGACAACGACGAATTCTGGCCGCAGGACGTCGACTTTGCCCTTGCCGGCAAGCGCTACGACGAGCTGACCGACGAAGAGAAGGCCAGCGTGAATCTGCACGTTTACCGCGACGAGGACGAGGCCATGCTCGCCTACAACGACCACCTCATCGGTATCCACCAGCCCATCCTTGTCCGCACGGTCAAGCAGATGCCGGACGGCACCATGGGCAGCAAGGTCGTGCGCGTTACCATCGGCCGCATCATCTTCAACCGCAACATCCCTCAGGACCTTGGCTTTGTCAAGCGCGTGGATGAAAACGGCGAGCCGACCGAAAACTACTTCGACTACGAGATCACCGAGGTCTGCGGCAAGAAGCTGCTCGGCAAGATCGTCGACCGCACGATCAAGCTGCACAACTTCACCATCGCGGCCGAAGTGCTCGATAACATCAAGGCCACGGGCTACAAGTTCTCCACCCGTGCGGCCATCAGTATCTCCGTTGCGGATATGACCATTCCGCCGGCAAAGTACACCCTCATTGCCGAGACCGAGCAGCGCGTCGTCGACATTGAAGACCAGTTCAAGATGGGCTTCATGACCGAGGACGAGCGCTACCGTGCCGTCGTCAAGGAGTGGGAAAAGACCACCGCGGACGTCACCGACGCCCTGCAGAAGAACATGGACCGCTACAACCCCATCTTCATGATGGCGGACTCCGGCGCCCGTGGTTCGATGAAGCAGATCCGTCAGCTGACCGGTATGCGCGGCCTGATGGCCAACACCGCCGGTAAGACGATCGAGATCCCGGTCAAGGCAAACTTCCGCGAAGGTCTGTCCGTCCTTGAATACTTCACCTCCTCCCGAGGCGCCCGTAAGGGCCTGACCGACACTGCGCTGCGTACCGCCGACTCCGGCTACCTGACGCGCCGTCTGGTCGACGTCTCGCAGGAGGTCATCATCCGCATCCCCGACTGCGGCACGACGCATGGCATCCACCTGTCCGAGGTCGTGGAAAAGGGCCAGGTCATCGAGTCCTTCGGCTCCCGCATCCATGGCCGCTTCCCGGTGCATGATATCGTCGATCCGGAGACGGGCGAGGTGCTCATCCCGAACAACCGCATGATGCATGAGGACGATGCCAAGATGCTCGAGGCACACGGCATTCACTCCGTCTATGCCCGTACCGTGCTCGGCTGCCGCGCCCGCAGCGGCGTCTGCGCCAAGTGCTACGGCATGAACCTTGCAACGTCCGAGCTTGTGAACCTCGGCGAGGCGGTCGGCATCATCGCCGCTCAGTCCATCGGCGAGCCGGGCACGCAGCTGACCATGCGTACCTTCCACACCGGCGGCGTTGCCGGCGACGATATCACGCAGGGCCTTCCGCGTGTTGAAGAGCTGTTCGAGGCGCGCAAGCCGAAGAAGATGGCCACCCTCGCCGAGATCCCCGGCGTCGTCAGCATCGAGGAGACGAAGAAGACCTCCATCTATGCGGTCACGGTCACGAACCCGGT
>ONZY01002478.1_pt1 | contig 10198 bp, 8 predicted proteins | sample 1671451 | NCBI WGS metagenome assembly ONZY01 (sample SAMN06348158, study PRJEB24527) | human gut metagenome | biome: human gut; feature: ankylosing spondylitis patient; material: feces | host: Homo sapiens | place: China | collected 2015-10 | reverse complement strand
CAAACTCCTGCATATTGCCAGGCGACAGTGTGCCGTCGAAATCATAAACCAGCGCTACCTGTGGTCTCTTCTTTGTCATATCTCGTTCTCCTTTCTTTTATATTAACCTTAAACTATCTATCTCTTTCGGGCGATGTTCTATCTCCCTTAATTTGCAAATATACATAATTTTCAGCGAATTAGCAAACTATTGGGATATAAAAAACCATAATGAAACAAAAAAGGCGTACAAAACTCATTTCTGAGCATTGTACGCCTTTATTATAATATTAGTCTGTATTACTTAACCTCCTCGAAGTCAGCGTCTTGTACGTCCTGAGCGCCATCATTGCCGCCCTGTGCCTGCTGACCACCCTGTGCACCCTGAGGACCTGCCTGCTGGCCACCCTGATACATCTGCTGAGAAGCAGCCTGCATGACGGTGTTCAAGTTGTTGATAGCTGAATCGATAGCTGCAACATCACCTGCCTTGTGAGCATCCTTCAACTGCTGCAAAGCCTGCTCGATACCTGGCTTTTTGTCAGCTGGAATCTTATCACCGTTATCCTTCAGGAAGTTCTCGGTGGTGAAGATCATGCTGTCAGCCTGGTTCATCTTGTCAATCTTCTCGCGCTCAGCCTTATCAGCAGCAGCGTTCTGCTCTGCCTCAGCCTTCATGCGGTTAATCTCGTCCTCGCTCAAGCCAGATGAAGCCTCGATGCGGATGCTCTGCTCCTTACCTGTGGCCTTATCCTTAGCTGATACGTTCAAAATACCGTTGGCATCGATATCGAAGGTAACCTCGATCTGAGGGATTCCTCTGGGAGCTGGAGCAATACCGTCCAGACGGAACTGTCCGAGGGACTTATTATCTTTGGCGAACTGACGCTCACCCTGTACTACGTTGATATCTACTGCGGTCTGATTATCAGCAGCGGTAGAGAAGATCTGGCTCTTCTTGGTAGGAATGGTTGTATTTCTCTCAATCAGTCTGGTAGCAACACCACCCATGGTCTCGATAGACAGAGACAGAGGAGTTACATCCAGTAACAGAATATCACCGGCACCTGCATCACCGGCAAGCTTACCACCCTGGATAGAAGCACCGATTGCTACGCACTCATCAGGATTCAGAGATTTGCTGGGCTCTTTACCGGTCAGGGCTCTTACCTTATCCTGTACCGCAGGAATACGTGTAGAACCACCTACCAGCAGTACCTGACCCAGATCAGAATAGTTCAGGCCAGCATCCTTCATAGCGTTCTGTACGGGGATAGCAGTCTTATCAACCAGGTCTCTGGTCAGTTCATCGAACTTTGCACGAGTCAGGTTCATATCAAAGTGCTTAGGTCCCTCTGCAGTTGCGGTAATGAAAGGAAGGTTGATATTGGTGGTCATTGCGCTGGACAGCTCTTTCTTAGCCTTCTCAGCTGCTTCCTTCAGTCTCTGCATAGCCATCTTATCACCGGACAGATCTACGCCTTCTGCCTTCTTGAATTCATCCAGCATCCACTGAATGATCTTGTTATCGAAATCATCACCGCCAAGGTGTGTATCACCGTTGGTAGCCAGTACTTCGATGACACCGTCACCGATCTCGATGATAGATACATCAAAGGTACCGCCACCAAGGTCGTATACCATGATCTTCTGTTCTTTTTCATTGTCCAGACCATAAGCAAGTGCTGCTGCGGTAGGCTCGTTGATGATACGCTTTACATCCAAGCCTGCGATCTTACCTGCATCCTTGGTAGCCTGACGCTGGGCATCATTGAAGTATGCGGGAACTGTGATAACTGCCTCGGTAACCTTCTCACCCAGATAGCTCTCGGCATCTGCTTTCAGCTTCTGCAGGATCATTGCGGAGATCTGCTGAGGAGAGTATTTCTTGCCGTCAATGGTACGGCCGCGATCGGTACCCATATCTCTCTTAATGGAAGAAATGGTCTTCTCTGCGTTGGTAACTGCCTGACGCTTTGCAGGCTCACCGACCAGTCTCTCACCGGTCTTGGTAAATGCTACAACAGAGGGTGTGGTTCTTGCACCTTCTGTATTAGCGATAACGGTGGGTTTACCACCTTCCATAACAGCTACACAGCTGTTGGTTGTACCTAAGTCAATACCAATAATCTTACTCATAATATTTTCCTCCTGTTTTTATTCTCTGTTTTCATTTTATAGTTTCTATTCTCAAAAATATGTGATAATCAAATTATTGAACAACGCCTACCATGCTGTGTCTTACGACCATGTCATGATATGTGTAACCCTTCTGAAGTTCCTGGGCTATCACACCGGATTCATACTCATCGCTCTCCACCTGCATCACTGCGTTGTGAAGATTCGGGTCGAATTCCTGTCCGACTGCCTCGATGGGTTTTACACCGATGTTCTCAAGTTCTGTCATCAGCTGTTTGTAGATACGGTTCATACCGTCTACGAAAGGATCCTCTTTGGATTCCTCGGGAACCGTTGCCAGGCCTCTTTCAAAATTATCTACTACCGGAAGGATCTTCTCGATCACACTCTTGGCACCGGTATCGAACATTGCCTGTTTCTCTTTATCGGTTCTCTTGCGGAAGTTCTCGAACTCTGCCATCTGACGCTTTACTCTGTCTTCCAGCTGATCGATCTTCTCCTTGTAGGAATCTTCCTTTTTGTTCAGCTTTGCCTGCTTCTTTGCTGCCTTTTTGTCTTCCTTGCTCACGGGTTCCTCATCTTCTGTCTCTTCTTCCTTCAGTTCTTCGGCATCTGAAAGATCCTGTTCCATTTCTTCCTCTAATATTTCTTTTTCCTGATCTGCCATTCTTACTTTCCTTTCTGGAATCTGTCTATTCTTTGCGGTAAAGGTCATCCAACTGGTTCTGCACCGTCCGCAGCGTTCCTATGACCTTGTCATAATCCATTCTCTTGGGACCTATGATTCCTATGGTTCCCTTCATGCCTTCGCCTAATTCATAAGTAGCGGTCACGACACTGCAGTCCTTCATGCCCTGCACCGGTGTCTCGTCTCCGATGTACACCTGGATACCTGTGCTGCCCTCGTCTGCCAGGGATTCCTGGATCAGACCGCCTAACTGCTGCTTCTCCTCGAAAGCATTGATCAGTTCACTTGCCTTGGACTGATCTGCCAGCTCCGGATACCGGAAAATATTGTTGGCCCCGCTGGTGTAGATCTCCAGGTCTTCATCTGCCTTGATGGCATCCGCCACAGCATCGATCACCTCACTGACGATCTCACTGTGGATTCCGGCCTGCTGCTTCATTGCTGCGATCATTCCCAGATTGATCTCCTCCATGGACAATCCATTGAGGTGGGTATTCAACAGAATGTTCAGCTTCAGCAGTGTCTCATCATCCAGTTCCTGATTCACCGCCAGGATATTGTTCTTGATCACATTACCTTCGGCAACGATGACCGCCAGAATCTGTCCGGCATCTACCCGGGACAGCTGGATGAACTTTACCTTGTTGCGATGTACCTGCGGAGCACTGATCATGGTGGCGTATTGTGTGTTCTGAGCCAGGGTCTTCACCACCTGTTTTAACAGGTTCTCCAGCTTATCCTGCCTCTCTAAGAGCATATCCTTCATCTCATTGACTTCCTGCTCTCTGGTGGCCATCATGGTATCCACATAGAAGCGATATCCCTTATCGGAAGGAATTCTTCCTGCGGAAGTGTGCGGCTGTATGATATAACCCATCTCTTCCAGATCCGCCATCTCATTACGAATGGTCGCCGAGCTTAAATTCAGATCTGTGTATTTTGAAATGGTCCTGCTGCCTACCGGCTCTCCCGTTTCCAAGTAGTTCCGGATAATGGCTTGCAATATAATCGTTTTTCTGTCATCCAATTGCATTCCATCACTCCCTTTGGGATTATTAGCACTCATCTAAAAGGAGTGCTAACATCTTCTTACCCTAAAATATCACTACAGGATATTATTGTCAACTGATTTTCCGGAAAATAATTCTAAACAAACTATTAAAAAAAACTATTCAGAGCCTCATTCGCCAAATACAGATTCTTGTGCAAGCACAAATCTGTACTTGGCCCATCGTATACACAAAAAGGACCGGCACTATTTCAGTACCAGTCCTGTCTCCAGATATACGGGAAGTGCCCGTACATATACCATATCTATTGTGCCTCCGACAAGGATCAGAAAACATATCGCAACCCCTGTATTCACCAGCCACCGGGGAAAGGTTCTGCCTTTGATCTTCAGTTCCGAAAGTTTTTGAATTCCTTTTATCATATAATACATCAGGGGGAGCAGCGCTGGGAGCAGGTACCGTCCCTGATTCTGATAATCCGTGGTGTATGCATAATAAATCGTCAGAAATGCCGGCATAAAAATGCAATAAAGCATATTAATATGGAAGAACCATTCTCTTCCGGATATTTTGCGACGCTTCTTATAGCAGATCACATACAGAAGGCTTCCCGCGGTGCCAAGCACAAAAAATGCTTTATACGCCCGATACAGCCAGATGCTTCCGTAGATGGACATGGAGCCGAAAGCTGCCACGAAGCTGTGGAACAGACCGGACAGTGTGTAGCGTTCCCGGAACATTTCCAGCACCGTATAACCCATGGACTGATAAGTCTGCATGGTCAGCGGATTGACACTCTCCACCGCATATTGGATCGCCATCTTTTCCCGGGTGGCCAGTCCCAGCAGATCTCCGTCCAGAACGATATAACTGCGGATGAACCACCAGCCGATCCCCGCCAGAACTACTCCGGCGATCAGACAGCCGTATTTCAGCATATTCTTCCAGTCATAGAAATAGCCGCCGTTTTTCTTCTTCTGCAAAAAGGACAACAGAAAGAGTAAAATGCAGCTTACGATATATCCGTAAGCATTATAATAAGAAAGAGCACACAGAATAATACCACCGCTCATCCACAGACTGTTGCGGAGATTTATACCATCCTGATATACGCATACCAGAGCATATACCATCATGGCCGTGGATAACATACAGCAGGAATCCGTATTCACATAAGTGTGCAGGAACAATCCCTCCGGCAGGTACGTTACTGCAAAGCAGAACAGCCAACGGAATCGGTCATCCCGGAACACTCTTTTTCCAATCAAATATACCACTACTGCCATCAGCAGGCCAAAGGTTACGTTCACCAGTCTTGCGGTATAGAGCAATACCACTTCCGATTCCGTAAACAGGCTCACAAAGCGCATGAGATATCCCTGCACGATATAGGGAAATACGTTATACAGAGCATAGGAAAATCCGTAGGCCGGAATCCGCACCTCTTCCTCCCATCCCGTAGGGATCTTCCCATACTTGCAGATAAACTGCGGGATCAGATATCTCGCATGTTCATCCGGCGGATTACCATACAGCGGCGGTGTGTTGGCCAGCGGCTGCAACAGTGCAAGTGTAAGTGCCAGTGCCAGGAATCCCAACAGATATAATGTAAAAATAATCTTTTCTGATTTTTTCTGCATTCTGTCATCCTTTAACATTTTTATAGATACGAAGACCCCAAAGTGGTAAATTCAACTTTGGGGCCTGGTAAACTATTCAGACCCTATTCGCAAAACCGCACCTTCGGTGCTTTCCTTTTGCTCATAGGGTTACTTCGTAATATAAAAATAAGTATATATCCTTATGAATGCAAGCATTCAACGTATATATACTTATTTTTTATTACTCTGAATAGTTTATATGTAGAAGCTTCCGGTGATCTCTTTGTTCATTACATAGTAAACCATGTTCTCTTCGGGCTTTACATACAGCTCTACGCTGGTCAGGTCAGCTGCCTTCTGCTTCAGATCGTATTTCCATACGTCCTTGGCGATCTTCAGCAGTTCTTCCTGAGAGTAGGACTTTCCACCGAACTGAACGCTGATCTCACTCTTTAACTCTGTCTTCTTGGCTACGGGCTTCTTAGCCTCTGCCTTTGCAGGTGCTGCCTTCTTGGTCTCTTTCTTAACTGTTTCCTTCTTGGCTGCAGGCTTCTTAACCTCTGCCTTTACAGGTGCTTTTTCTTCTGCCTTTGCTACAGGGGCCTTCTCAGCTTCCTTCACAGCGGTCTTGGTTTCTGTCTTAACTGGAGTTGTCGGTGCTGCTTTCTTAACTTCTGCCTTAGGTGCTTCCACTTTAGCTGCTACAGGTGCTACAGTTTTCTTAACTACTGCCATGTTACCGTCTCCCTTCTGTACGAATCATGTACAAAAAACATTTTCATTCTCCTCACAAGTACCGTATTTCGGCGCTCGATAAGGGTAGTGTATTCCTTTTCCCTATAATTGTCAACTGTTATGCGAATACCAGAAAGTACAGCAATACGATAATACCCAGCACAATACGATACCATCCAAAGACTTTAAAGTCATGCTTTTTGATATATCCCATCAGGAAACGAAGTACGAACAGGGATACAATGAAGGATATCACTGTACCGACCAGCAGGCAGGCAAGCTCCATTCCCGTGAATGCAAATCCGAACTTCAATACCTTCAGAAGACTCGCTCCAAACATAACGGGAATCGCCAGAAAGAAGGTAAATTCCGCTGCCACCGTTCTCGATATACCAATCATAATAGCACCCAGGATCGTAGCTCCGGAGCGGGATGTTCCGGGCAGTGCCGCAGCCACCAGTTGGCAGAAACCGATGATCAATGCATCTCTGTAGGTCAACTGTGACAGTGTTGTGGTGGTAGGTACACGATTCTTGTTCCAGTTCTCGATCACGATAAACAATACACCGACCAGTACCAGCATAACTGCTACCACGATGACCTGGACCGTTACTCCACTGGTTCCGATCTCTTTTTTGAAGGCTTCGCTCACCGCATCATCAAACAGCAGGCCGTAAACGACCGCAGGGATACATGCTACAACGATCTTCACCCACATCCAGAAAGCATCCATGCTCAGTGCCACATTTCCTACCGTAAAATCTTTTTTAGATCTTACAATACCACCTTTTTTTGTCTGCTGATTTTTCTTCATATAAAAAGGCCAGATCTTGTTCCAGAACAGAACGACTACCGCCAGGATAGCTCCCAACTGAATGACAACATCAAACATATCGAAGAAGCCTTCACTGGTCTCCTGAAAGGGAATCAGACGCTCCACCAGGATCAGATGTCCTGTGCTGCTGATGGGCAGCCACTCGGTGATGCCCTCCACGATACCGTAGATAATTGCCTTGATAATTTCTAACATTTTGTTTCTCCTATCTTTTTTATTTTCTGACGAATCAGAGCTTTTATTTTTCGAGATATGCCAGCAGATCTTCATAGCAGTTCTCTGCTTCCTGATAGCCCTCTTCATATAATGCGATCAGTTTGTCCTTGTCTTTCTCTATCCGTCCCACATCACTCTTCTTATGAGGTCTGATCACGAAAGCCTGACCGTTTTTCTCCTGTCTGTCAATATAGTCCAGGCACTCGTTATAACGGACATGTCGGTCTGCCATGAGTTCATATACTTTAGGATATTTCAGGTATCTGAGTTTTATGAGTCCCAGCTGTGACGCAGATGCGGGCTTTCTCACGAATCCCACCTCTTTGGTCATGACCAGGATGTTCTTCCGGTTGCCGTCCAGAATAGATTTCTCCAGAGGAATGGCATCGCTGATGCCACCATCCAGATACAGCTTCCCATCGATCTTCACATTCCGTGCCACCAGCGGCAGGGATGCGGATGCCCGGATCTTGTCGATATCCTTGCGGATATCACGGACACGCAGATACTCCGGCTGTCCCGTCTCAATGTTGGTCACCACGCTGTAGGCCTTGCCAGGATATTTTTCAAAGGTATCGTAATCATACGGATACAGGTAATCCGGAATCAGGTGATAACAGAAATCCACATTGAACAAATCTCCGCTGGTCAATAAGCTTTCCAGGCTGCAATACCGTCTCGTATCCAAATAATCCACACTGACACTCAGCGCCCGTCCCTTTTGTCTGGACAGGTAGCTGCACATATGGCATGCACCGGCGGATACTCCGTAGATGTGGGAAAAATCAATTCCCTTTTCCGTAAAAAAGTCCAGTACGCCGGCGGTGTATACACCCTTCATTCCGCCGCCTTCCAATACCAGTCCTGCCTGATACATTCTCATTACTCTCCTTTCTGCTTCTGCAACTATCCAGAACCACATTCGCGAAATCGCATCTGCGATGCTTACTTTTTGCTCATGTGGTTATTTCGTCACATCAGCATATCGAATGGCTCATCCGTGCAAGCACAATTCGCTTTCGATATGCTGCGTGACTCTAGATAGTTGCATACTCCGTCTTCACAAACTTCCGCAACGCTTCCAGGGATCTCTCCACTTTTTCGGTGTCCACACAGTAGGCCATGCGGAAATATCCCGGTGCACCAAAGCTATCACCCGGTACCAGAACGAGATCATATTTCAATGCTTTCTGGCTGAATACCTTGGCATCCTCTTCCAACGCCTTCGGGAAAATGTAGAAGGTTCCGCCGGGCTTCACGCAGGTGAATCCCAGGTCTAGCAGTTCTTTATAGAGAATGTTCATATTCGTCTCATACACCGACAGATCCGCTGTCTTATCCAGTACCTGTGCCACTGCCAGCTGGATAATGGAAGGCGGACAGTTATGTCCGATACCTCGGGAGATCTGTCCGCACATATTGATCATGGTCTCCGCATCCTCACATGCCGGGTTCACTGCCACATAACCGATACGTTCTCCCGGCAGAGACAGAGATTTGGAGAAAGAATAGCACATGATGGTATTGTCATAAAAATAGGATACGCAGGGACTGTCTACACCTTCAAACACGATCTCACGATAAGGTTCATCAGAGATCAGATAAATAATATGACCGTATTCCTTGGACTTTTCGCTCAGGATATCTGCCAGTCTCTGCAATGTCGGGGTGGAATATACCACACCGGAGGGGTTGTTGGGAGTGTTGATCAGTACTGCCTTGACCTTCTCCGTCAGCATCTCCTCAAACGCCTCGAAGTTGATCTGGAAGTTCTCCAGATTGGGGGGAACCACCTTCAGTACCGCTCCGGTGAGATCCACATAAGGATGATATTCCGGGAAAAACGGTGCAAAAGTCAGGATCTCATCTCCCGGCTCCGTCACCAGACGAAAAGCATGTGCCAACGCTCCTGCCGCCCCGGATGCCATGAAAATGTGCTCCTTACGATAAGGCAGCCCAAACTTTTTCTCCAGGTTCTCCGCAATTGCCTCCCTGACACTTGTAATACCGAGGCTGGGACTGTAGCCATGCAGTTCCAACGGTTCCTTCGTTGCCAGCATATGGATCATACGATCTGTAAATTCTCTGGGAACCGGAACGGAAGGATTCCCCAGGCTGTAATCAAATACGTTCTCGTATCCGATTTCCTGTCCCCTTGCCGTAGCAAATTCCGAAAGCTGCCGAATCACCGATTTTCCCGACAGCATGTCTTTATATTTCTGAACTAACATACTAATCTCCTTTCCGCAGACGATTCCTTTCGTCGGAGGAATCGCAAATCAAATTTCAAATTTGATTCTGCGCTGTTTATTTGATCTCTATAAACTTATCTCCGAACCTTTCCGTGGACAGACAGATACTGTTTCTTCCACAGCTTTTGGCCTTATAGAGAAGATCATCCGCTCTTGATGTGAAATCCCATTCCTTGTTATTGCCCACCGGAATCCGCACAAATACTCCCTGGCTTACCGATACATAGTTGCTGCAATTACTGCATTCATGGGGAAGTTTCAATTTGCGGACCTTCCTCAAAATATCTTCCGCCACTCTTCGTATCTTCTCCACCGTCATTCCTGTATAGAGAATCATAAATTCATCCCCACCGTATCTGGCACAGAAAATCTTACCCGGAACCTGCTGTTTCCGCAGAACTCCGGCAATCGCTTTCAGGCACTGATCTCCGGCAAGATGTCCGTAATGATCGTTGTATTCCTTGAAGAAATCAATATCCATGAGTTCTACTCCCATGAGCTCATGTTCCTCATAGGCATGTTCAAAACTGCTCGTAAAGTGTTCATGTAAAAAGGTCCGGTTTGCCAGTCCCGTCAGCTCATCATGCATAGCCAGACTTTCCAGCTCCCGGTTGGAAGCTTTCATGTTCGTCCAGTCCAACGTAACGTTTTTCAGCCGGTTCTGCAATTCTATGACATTGATCAGCGCTTCTCTGTTTTCCTGTTGGTATTTCTCATAAATATCAAAATACTGGCGGGGATAA
>ONZY01002464.1_pt1 | contig 10240 bp, 10 predicted proteins | sample 1671451 | NCBI WGS metagenome assembly ONZY01 (sample SAMN06348158, study PRJEB24527) | human gut metagenome | biome: human gut; feature: ankylosing spondylitis patient; material: feces | host: Homo sapiens | place: China | collected 2015-10 | reverse complement strand
CAACACCTGCACGAGAGCCCAGATCGTGACGTTCCTCTATCGCGCGATGAAGTAAGCTTCATCAAAAGACGGAGGACGGGAAAACCGTCCTCCGTCTTTTACTTGTTGAAAATATCCAACAGATCCCGATAGCTTTTGTGCGTTCCATCTATGACTAAGTCCTGTTTTTGCGGTTCCGCCCGAAAAACAGGACTTAGGCCTATATTTTTTCCCTGCGAAAACTGGTAGAGATAGAGTCAACAGAGCCGCAATCGGGAGAACTGCCGGAGAGGAGGGACTACACATGAAGCAGGTCATAAAGGAGGCGATGGGAGACTGCTCTACCATAGGGGAGTTTCGCTTTCTCCTTCGCTGTCAGGAGTGCGGCAGAACATGGCACAGCAGCCCCGTCCGCTTTTCCAAGGCCGGCACGGAGCCGGAGACAGAGGGGATGCGCGCGGTGTTCCGGACGCTCTACGAGCGGGAACGGGCAGCTGCACGGGAAAAGGCCGCAGCGGAAGCCTCAGAGATTTTCAGCCAATGCCCTGTCTGCGGCAGACTGGTGTGCGACCGCTGCTTCCTGATCTGCGAGGATCTGGATCTATGCACTGCCTGCGCGGAAGCATTGCAAGTGCGCGGCGATGTTGTGGCAGGAGAAACTTCCTCTCCGCGGGAGTTCCCTGCCGAAGCAGCCGGAAGAATTTCAACAGAAGGAGATGGAATGACATGAGAAAACGGAAAAACACTGGGAAGCTCCTGAGCATCCTGCTCTGTCTTATGATGGTGCTGGGAATGCTCCCCATCACAGCCCAGGCGGAGGAGTGGGGCAAGGTGCCGGGCAGTTCCGACACAAACACGTATGAAAAAGCAGACATCAAAGTGGAGATTTCGGTCGTGAAACATGTCCAGCAAACCGGCACGGAAACGCCTCCCGCTACGACCTTTGAATTTGAAGTGGAGGACACGGCTCGGGATGAGAAGCATCCCCTTTCCTACTACGGTATTGGTGTGGAGGAATTGAAGCTGTCTACGAACGGGGTCAATGATGTTGAGAAAACGTTCTATTTCAATGTCCCAAGAGCAACGGATTACGCCGCCGACTATCATTGGAATGCCGTTACCAAATCCGGAACGGATACGGTCGCCTGGTACAGCAAGACCTTCCTGCTCAAAGAGAAGAATGACGGCAAGCCGGGATGGAGCTATTCTACTGAGGACTATGCGTTGACTTTCTGGTATGACATTGAATATCACTCCATGGATCTGAGGCTCCATCAGCCTGGAAATGATGTGTATTACACAAAAGCGGAGTTTACCAACACCTACAACGGCACGCGCTATGAGCTCCCCTTCACCAAGACGGTGAAGCAGGGCGGCAGCGCCGCTCCCGGCCGGGAGACCTTCGAGCTGGAGATCTTCGATGTAGGCGTCAGAAGCATGGAGGAACACGCGAAAGACTTCTACACCGCTGCTGTCACCACCAACGGCGCGGGCGATTACGATGGCAGACTGTTCATCTCCGGCCCGGCGGATCAGGTGGAAGCGCTGGTCTGCGAGGGCTTCTATGTCAGGGAAAAGAACGCCGGAGGCGCCAACTGGACGTATGACGACGCGGTATGGCATATCCTGCCGCAGAGGATCTCCGCTGAAACCGGCGGCGAGATCGCGATTCCGATCGTACCCCCCAACAATAATATTCCGCCCATCAATACTCCGCCGGAAGGGAGCGAAGTGGAATACCGTCTTGTTATCCACGCCACGACGCGGATGGAGAGCGACAACGGCGTCTATTATGTGGATTCTGAGACCCCGGTGGAGAAAATGACCTTCACCAACACCTATACCCGCAGCACAAGCGGCGGCGGTGGCGGCGGTTCCACCGGCGCGACTGTCACGGCAAAGAAGACCGACGCTCAGGGCAAGGCCCTTGCCGGGGCCACCTTTGTGCTGGAGGACAGCCGGGGCCGGGAGGCCTATCAGGCCACCTCCAACACCAGCGGCACTGTGCGCTTTACGGATGTTTCCAGCGGCACCTATACCCTGCTGGAAAAGAAAGCCCCGGAGGGCTATGTGCTCTCCAATGAAACCTACACCCTCACCGTCAGCGGTTCCCGCGTCACGATGAACGGCAAGGCCTATTCTCCCGTGACCTTTGTCAACCACAAGGCTGCGGAACTGAACCGCACCGACCACTTCGCCTTTCTGGTGGGCTACACCGGCGGCACCTTCGGACCGGAACGCAACATGACCCGCGCTGAAGTGACCACCATGTTCGCCCGCCTGCTCACCGAGCAGATCGAGGCGGATAAGACCTATTCCAGCACCTTCAACGATGTGGCGAAGAACTGCTGGGCGGCCAACTACATCGGCTATATGCAGCAGTTCGGCATCATCACCGGCTATTCGGACGGCAGCTTCCGCCCCGACGCCCCTGTGACCCGCGCCGAGTTCGCCGCCATTGCCAGCCGCTTTGAAAAGCTGACCGAGGGCAGCAAGAGCTTCACCGATGTGCCGGATACCTACTGGGCAGCCCGGTACATCAACTTCGCGGCCACCCGCGGCTGGGTCACCGGTTATTCCGACGGGACTTTCAAGCCGGAGAACACCATCACCCGCGCCGAGGTGGCGGCAGTCACCTGCCGCCTGCTGGAACGCAGCGCGGATCAGAGCTATATCCGCAGCCATCTCAATGAGCTTCGCACTTTCTCGGACGTGACTGAGAGCCACTGGGCATACTGGTACGCCATGGAAGCCGCCAACGGCCATGACTACACCAAGTCCGGCGGCAGCGAGAACTGGAACCGCACCTATCGGTAACGGATCACCGGGTCCCCCGGCCCAAAACGGGCCGGGGGATACTCTTTCCGCAAAGCAAACGCAAATTATGGGAGAAAGGAACGTATCATGCAAGTAACACTCACCCATCTGCCGGATACGGCGGCGGAATTTGAGACTTTGCCCCGCCGCGCGCCGGAGGAGGTCTGCGCATGCTTCCTATGCGCATTGAACCTATACATAAAGGACAAGGATGCGGGTGTGGCCGCCATGGACCTGCTGCGCGGGCCGCGTCCCATGACGCCTTATGACGCCCAATTTCTGCGGGACCGCCTGCGGGGCAAGGAGTATCTGCCCCTGGCCTACTTTGAGGGCGCAGCGCCGGAAAACAGCTATACCCCCGCGCAGCCCTATGTGCTGAATGTCCTGCCGGATCCCCGCCCCCAGGACATGGAGCCGGGCTATCTCCGGCTGTTTCTCAGGACGGCAGGCGCGGATTCTCCCCGTCCCATCAAGCTGCGGCAGAAGCCCTCTACCGGGGAATGGTTTTTGTGGGAGTATTCCAGCCCCTTGAGCGGCATCCGCATCCCCGCCGCGCAGGACCCGTGGGCATGACGCGATGGGAAAGAGATGTTTGACGCTGGTGCTGGCGCTGCTGCTGGCACTCAGCCTGAGCGCCTGCGGCAGCCGGCCGGACCCCACCGATTCCACCTCCAGTGGGGGAGGCAGCAGCTCGCCGCCGATACCTGCGCCGCTTGATGCCACTTATTGGACCGCCGTGCGGCACGAGTCCTACAATTCCTCCTTCGGCCGCACGGAGGTCAGCGCCATGCCCACGGAGAAATGGTGGGCGGACCTCTACCTCAATGAGGACGGAACCGCGCTGTTCCGGGAGGCGCTGGGCTTTGGCTACGCCTCCTACCTGATAAACGCCGAATGGTGGCTGGGGGCGGACAATGCCCTGCGGCTGACCGGAGAAGACCTTGACGGAAGCTTCATCTCCATGGACGGACGCAAGGAGAAGGATGGCTCCGTGATGCTGGAGACCCCTTACGGGAACCGCTTCTATTTTGAGCCGGCGGAACGGCCGGTTTCCGGCGGGGAGCTCTGTATGGCGGATCTGGAGGGGACCTGGCGGATGAGCGCCGGTGAAGTGGAGGGCGACAAGTTCAGCCCGGAGGAGATGCACACGGCCTCTCTGCTGAACATTGAGCGCTGGTGGTCCGACGATGAGGGCGGCTATACCCTGCGTGCCGACTACTACAGCGCCCACCTTTTGGATACGGACGCTCCGGAATACGAGACGGAGGAGGATCTGCTGACGGAAAAGCTGGATGAGCCGTTAATGTACGGTCTTCCCAACAAGCTTTGGTCCGCTCGGCTCTACGCCGAAGACTCTGAGACGGAGTACTATGTCGCCCTGACGGACCGGAACACCCTGTACCTCCAGCAATACTATGAGCTGGACAACGCGCCGGCAGCCCGCACCGCTATCTATACGCGCGAAGAGAGCCTCCTGCCGGAGACGCTGACGCTGGCCCTGGCGGACGAACCCGATAAGTCTCTGATGTTTTACTGGCGCGACCCGCCTGCGGAGGTGGCACAGCCGCTGGCGGCGATCCCCATGACCGCGCTGGAGAAAGGCGGGCAGAATAAGCTGCTGCTGGTGGGACGCTGGTACGAGACGGATATCCTCATTCTGCTCGGCTCTGCCCGTGCAGAATGAGGACGGCACACTGGGTGAGTGGCTCACGGATACGGTGCTGTATGAGGGAACGATCCGGATCAACGAACCCCAGTGGTTCTCTCTTACGATTCCGGAGAAAACGGCAAAGCTGTGCCTGTTCATGAAGCGGCCCTGGGACGAGAGCTGGTTTACCTGGCCCATTACGGATCAGGCTCCGTTTTTTGTCAGCGGAGACACCTTCCTGACGGAGGCAGATTAGTGCCCCGCCGCCCTGACGGCGAAGCGGCAGTCATTGCAAGGAAACCATTTCAAACAAAACCAAACAGAAAAGGAGACAGGAACTATGGGACTCATTAAAGCGGCATTGGGCGCGGCGGGCGGCGTGCTGGCCGACCAGTGGAAGGAATACTTCTATTGCGAAGCCATCCCCTCGGACGTGCTGGCGGTAAAGGGCAGGAAAAAGGCCACGGGCCGGTCCAGCAACAAGCACGGCGACGACAACATCATCACCAACGGCAGCGTGATCGCCATTGCGGACGGCCAGTGCATGCTCATCGTGGAGCAGGGCAAGGTGGTCGATGTGTGCGCAGAGCCCGGCGAATACACCTACGACATGTCCACCGAGCCGAGCATCTTCTCCGGTGATCTGGGCGATGGCATCAAGGACGTGTTCGCCAACATTGGCAAGCGCTTCACCTTCGGCGGCGAAGCCCCCAAGGATCAGCGCATCTACTACTTCAACACCAAGGAGCTGACGGGCAACAAGTACGGCACGCCCAGTCCTGTTCCCTTCCGCGTGGTGGACCAGCGCGCTGGCATCGATCTGGATATCGGCATCCGCTGCTTCGGCGAGTACAGCATCCGGCTGAAAAACCCGCTGCTGTTCTACACCAACGTCTGCGGCAATGTCAGCGAGGACTATAAGACCGAGAATATCGCGGGCCAGATGAAAACTGAGCTGCTGACCGCTCTTCAGCCCGCGTTTGCAAAGATCAGCGAAATGGGGATCCGCTACTCCGCCCTTCCCGGCCATACCCTGGAGCTGGCGGACGCCCTCAATGAGCAGCTTTCCGGCAAGTGGCGTGACCTGCGCGGCATGGAGATCGTCTCCTTCGGCGTTTCCAGCGTAAAGGCTAATGAGGAAGACGAGCAGATGATCAAGGAGCTGCAGCGCAACGCGGCCTTCATGGACCCCACCCGCGCAGCGGCGCACCTTGTCGGCTCGCAGGGCGACGCGATGAAGGCGGCGGCCGCCAACACCGGCGCAGGCCCCGCCATGGCCTTTATGGGTATGGGCATGGCAGGTCAGGCGGGCGGCATGAACGCACAGAACCTCTTCCAGATGGGTCAGCAGCAACAGATGCAGCAGCAGGCGGCGCAGCCCACTCCCGCTCCGGCCCCCGCCGTACAGGGCTGGACTTGCAGCTGCGGCCAGAGCGGCATCACCGGCAATTTCTGCCCCAACTGCGGCAGCAAGAAGCCTGAGCCCAAGCCCGCCGGCGATAGCTGGAAGTGCGCCTGCGGCGCCACCGCCACCGGCAAGTTCTGCCCCGAGTGCGGCAGCCCCAAGCCCGCCGTCGCGGACAACGGCTGGACGTGTGCCTGCGGCGCGGTGAACAAGGGCAAGTTCTGCGCCGAGTGCGGCGCGAAAAAGCCCGCCGGCGTCCCCCAGTATAAATGTGACAAGTGCGGCTGGGAGCCTGCCGATCCCCAGCATCCCCCCAAGTTCTGCCCCGAGTGCGGCGATCCCTTTGACGATGGGGACATCGTTGGATGAAGCGCCGGATGATCTGGATCCTTCTGGCGGGGATACTCGTAGGTTTAGCCCTTTCCGGGCTCTATAAGCACTTTGTCACAGATCAAATCATGGACGGGGGCAACGGCATGGAAAATCCGGACACCGCGTTCCTGCTGGACGGCGACCACACCTATGTGGATAATTCCGTCCTCTGGCCCGTGCTGGAGGGAACATGGGAAAGTGAAGATGGCCGCTGGCAGGCGAGCATCGGCGAAGAGAGCGGCATCGTTCTCAGCGCGGACGGCGAGACCGTCTTGGCGTCCCCCCTCGATTTTACCTATCTCCGGCCGGGCAAGGTCGTCTGGACGGAGCTGGAAGTGGAGGAGCGCGAGCTTGTGACGCCGGACGGTGCCTCACTTGGCAGGATCAAGGAATTTGGCTATGAGGCAGCAGACGGCGAGGGCAGCGGAACGCTGACGCTGACATTGACGGACGGCAGCGAGAGAACGGTGACGTTTCAAAAAACACAGGAACAGGAGCAATAGATCATGGGCTTATTTGATAAAAAGTACTGCGACATCTGCGGCGAGAAGATCGGCCTTCTCGGTAACCGCAAATTAGAGGACGGCAATCTCTGCAAGGATTGCGCGAAAAAGCTTTCGCCGTGGTTCAGCGACCGCCGCCGTTCCACGGTGGAGGACATCAAAGGCCAGCTTGCCTACCGCGAGGAAAACCGGGAAAAGGCGGCGCAGTTCTGCACCACCCGCTCGTTCGGCGAAGACCGGAAGGTGCTGCTCGACGAGGATCACCGTTGGTTCACCGTCACCCGCGCGCGGGATCTGGCGGAGGCCAATCCCGATATTCTGGACTTTGACGCCATTACCGGCTGCCGAATGGACATCGATGAGAGCCGCACGGAGCTGACGCGCGAGGACGCGGACGGCAAGGACGTGAGTTACGTCCCGCCTCGCTACGAGTATTCCTACGACTTTTTCCTTGTCATCTCTGTCCGCCACCCCTACTTTGACGAGATGCGTTTCTCGCTCAACAGCAGTTCTGTGTACTATGAGCCGCAGAAACTGCCGCAGCGCGCTCCGATGAGTCACGCGCCGATGGATCGGCCTTCGGGACGCCCCAAGATGATCAATACGAGCCGTGTCGATCCGGAGGACTGCGCGGAGTACCGCAAGTATCGTCAGATGGGCGACGAGATCTGCCAAGCGCTTGAACAGGCGCGCAGCGGCGGCAAGCAGCCTGCCGGAGCTGCAACGGGAGAGGACTCCGTGATGTGCGAAGCTGCGCGGGACATTCCTGCGGCAGGCCCTTGGATCTGTCCCGCCTGCGGCGGCGCCAACACGGGCAAATTCTGCGAATACTGCGGTTCCCCCCGCCCCTGACAGCTGCCCGCACGGCATGAATGCTGCTGCGGCAGAAATGACACAACCACATAGGAGGAACCTGCAAGGGATCAACAATATATAAAATATAAAAGTTTTAGGAGGAAACGATTATGGCTAACCTAACCGGAAATTTGAAGGACTCTATGACCGCAACCTTCCCCCGTGAATTTGATATTCCCAACGCAATGACGATTCAGGAGATCTTTGATAAGCTGAACGCCCGCGCTGCGGCGTTTCAGATGCCTTTCTCCGTCAAGGGCGGCATTCCCGGCGAGCGCGTCGTCTTCCAGAAGGAACCGAACCTTGATGTTACCATCTGGCTCCACGTCAAGGACGGCACGCACATCAAGATCACGCCTGTCACGCAGGACAGCAGCGCCAAGATCAACGGCATCGACGTCGGCAAAAACAGCGTGATGCGCAAGGGCGTCAAGGGCGTTGCCAGCAGACCGCTGCTGCAGGGCCAGTACATCGACGGTGTGACCGACACCATCAAGAAGATCCTTGCCGACGAGACGGTTCCCGACTATGTGGCGCCCGCGGTAATGCCCGGCGCGGATAAGCCTCTGAACTGGCTGACGCTCCTGCTGCTGTGCGTCTTTGTCGGCGGTGCGGGCATCCACCGTTTCTACGCAGGCAAGATCGGCACGGGCATTCTCTATCTGTTCACCGGCGGTCTGTTCGGTATTGGCTGGCTCGTGGATCTTATTAAGATCGCCACTGGAAAATTTACGGATAAGAACGGTAACGTCATTCAAAAGGCGTAATGCCGCCGCCTGAAGCGCAGATCGCGGCACCACAGGATCGATGATAAGGAGTTTACTATGAAAAAGATCGTTTCTCTTGCACTGGCATTGGTGCTGGTGCTCTCCCTTACCGCCTGCGGCGGCAAGGACGGTGGGAAATCCGCCGACCCCAACCTAGGCAAATACATCGGCACAGAGTTCTCCAGCGACGGCGACAGCTGGTATTCCTTAGCCGACCTCTATGACGGCGAGTGCTATATCGAGCTAAAGAGCGGCGGCAAGGGCGTGTTCTGTCTGGGCGGCGAGGCGACCGACATCAAGTGGTCGCTCGAAAGCGACGGCTCTTTGACGCTCAAGCGCGACGGTTTGGAAAGCAGTGGACTTTTACAGGACGGCTGCATCATGCTCAACGATCTCTGGGGCAACGAGGTCTACACCCTCTACGAGAAGGAAGACGCCGGCTCCTCGCCGGAAAAGACCGGCGACAAGCTGCTCGACTGGTGGAACGGCGACTGGTACGGCTGGTGGAAGATGACCGGCTGCTCGGGTTACTATGAGGATATGGAAGGCGAGTGGTGGGATATCTGCGGCAACATTGACACCGGCGCAGACAAGACCGGCGTTGTCCGCCTCTGGGACGAGGACTACTCGCGAGACAGCCTCATGGCGAAGGTAAACGTCACCCTGAGTTCCTCCGGCACCGGTGAGCACGGCACGATGACCTCCGAGGACGGCCAGTTCACGGATATCGCTATCGAGCACGCGGACTGGATCGTTGACCCCGGTCTGGCGGATTGCGATGATCTCATCTGCATCGACGGCTACTACGAAAACGGCGACGATGAGTTCTACTACGAGATCTATCTGCGCCCGTGGGGAACCTACTGGGACGACGCGGATGAGGATTCTCGCCCCAAGTCCTACGACGACTGGTATCTGCCGCTGATCAAGGCGGGGAAGTCCATGCCGGACGCCATCGGCGCGGACGCCCCGGCAAGCGGCGGCGATACGAAGGCGACAACGCCGGGTACCGATTCGAACGCGCCCAGCGGCACCGGCCTTGTGAGCGAGGAAGCGGTGCAGAAGGGCTACGTATGGTTGAACGAGGTCAATAACAATGCTTTTGACACCACCTACGAAGAGCTCGTTGACTACTTCGGCGTGGAGGGCGAGTTCGTCAAGGAAGAGTACAGCGACCACATGAAGCAAAACTACCGCTACTACAAGTGGGTCTCGAAGGACAATTCCAGCCACTACGTCTACGTCAACTTCGCCGAGGAGGAACCGGGCGTTTATAAGGTCAGCGCCTTCAACACCAGCGGCTTCTCCGGCAAGGAGGCGATTGAAAAGTATCTTGACACCGTGAAGGCTGAGGCGGCTGAGGTGAATAAGGCCGCCACCGCAAACGCCAAGATGAAGGACTTCTCCGTAACCGTCACACAGTTCGCGCACGATGATGTCGCGGTCAAGATCACGACGAAGATCCCCGAGTCCGGCTGGTCGTATGACGAGGGGAAAAAGTGCCTTGTGGAAAACGACGATCCCACGGCCTTCGGCGCGGGCGCCATCAGATTCGAGGTAAGAGGTAGCGTGGAGGACTTCGACTACTACAAGGACAGTTTTGAAAACTATCAGGATATCGCTGACCGTGAGATCAGCGGCATCACCTTCAAGGGCCGCACCTACAAGTACATCGGCTACAATTGGATTCAGTATGTCGCGCAGATCGACGACGGCCGTGCGCTGTCCATCGGACTGACAAATATGGACTGCGTCCCCGGCACGATGCCCGACGTCATCCTCAGCGGTATGACGATCAAGTAAGGTCATCGGCATATTTTGCCTGACCACAGTGTATCAAACGGCGCCCGCCCGCAGCGCGGGCGGGCGCTTCCTTGTGAGAAAAAGAAAGAGG
>ONZY01002452.1_pt1 | contig 10287 bp, 14 predicted proteins | sample 1671451 | NCBI WGS metagenome assembly ONZY01 (sample SAMN06348158, study PRJEB24527) | human gut metagenome | biome: human gut; feature: ankylosing spondylitis patient; material: feces | host: Homo sapiens | place: China | collected 2015-10 | reverse complement strand
GAAGAAGCCTTTGACAATAATATTCTTGAGGCATTCAGCGATGAGTATAATACTATTTACTGTAGATATTATGATAAAAAGAATGATACATATTCGATATATGAGCTACATTCTTATGAATTAAGGCTGATAATACAAAAGCTAATGGTGAAGGTAGGAATGTTGTTAAAAACTAATGATATGAATAAGCCACTTGATTATATAGCTATTAATGAGAATGGTAGTGAATATTGGAGTGCGAGAGAATTAGCCGTTGCTTTAGATTATGTTCAGTGGCGAAATTTTGAAAAAGTAATAAAACGTGCAATGATTGCATGTGAAAATAGTGGACATAATGTCTTGGACGATTTTGCTGAGGTCAGCAAAATCGTAGAAGCTGGTGCAACACACAAATCTACAAAGGATTATGAATTATCAAGATATGCTTGCTATTTGATAGTTCAAAATGGTGATCCAAGAAAAGAGGTCATTGCTTTAGGACAAACATATTTTGCTATTTTTCAAAATGCGGGTTATATGGGACTTTATGGAGGTCTTGATGTGGATGATATTCATACGAGAAAACAATTGGAAGTGGGGCAGAAAATTCTTGATTATATGGGAAGTACAGAGTTAATTGCCAATTTGTTTAGAATATCACAAACAGAAGAAAAATTAAGAAAAGATAAAGTGCAAGGTGCTGAAAAAGCAACATCGGTTCATTATAATGTTGGCAAAGAAGTAAGAAACGCAATAGAAAAATAGGTGGAACTATGCCAGAAGATTTACCAACACCAGAAAAAAGTATTCAACAAATTGAAAAGGAACAAATGGAAAGATTGCGTAGCAAAGCCAAAAATGGGAAACTTATGTTGGACGAATAGATTAAAAGATATTTATATTTGAAATAAAACTATGGATTTTTCAGGTGCTAGTTTAGAGTCTAGTGTACATTAACTCTGTTGGTATATGTGTTGTGTAGGAATATTTGATTGTATATGATGCTTGAAATTACATAAGAATAATTGCAAATATTTCAGGCACTTTTCAGGCACTTATTTCATCAATAAGCATTACATAAAAATCATTACGCAGGCTATCGGCTCCTACTGGACTAGTGCCATAAAGGAGTCCAAAGAAAGCTAGTGTTTAAGCGGTCTCACGGCTTCGAACCCCGGTGGGCTCATTAAGATGGGAATGGTTGAAAAACCATTCCCTTTTTTCTTTTCGTGCCTACTGACTAGGAGGGGAACGGTCGTCTTGTGAAGAAATTCATTCTTTATTATTTCCATGCATTAATTATTGTGATTTTGAAAACCCGCATAAACACTGGGAATGTTTGTAGGCAAGTTGGGCACTTTTGTGGCACTTGGTGTCAGGGGGAGTAGAATGATTGATAATTGTAGTTTTAACTTGGGTGAGTTTTATGTTAAAATGGGTAAAACAAATCGGAATTTTTGGAGGTATATGGAAATGAATAAGGAACAGCTATACGCAGCACAAACAGCAATGATTGAATGGTTATCTGACCCTCATGAATTAGGAAAAAAGCCTTTCAAAATTGAATGTGCAGGTGAATTTGATTTTAATGAAATGCATTATTACATTTTCAAATTCAAAGCGTCGTTGCTTGGTAAATGGCTTGTTGGCGTTTGTGGTGGTTTTGAAGATGATGATTTAGAACCATGCGGACATATTTTCAGCAATATGCAAGAATATAATGAAACTACTGCTAAAAATGAGTGTATTACAATGGTTGAAAATATTATGGCATACTGGAAAGAACAAGCCGCCAAATATAATAACCAATAATACAAATCGAAGTATGTAGGAGGATTGTTTTGAAAAAAGGAATACGCATCTTATATTTTATTACAGTTGTAATTAGCGCTTTGGTTGGACTATGGCATTTCTTTGTTCCATGGATGTTTCAATGGTATGACTATCTTCCAATGCAGTATGAGAATCTTATAGTAGGGATTGATTACACCAATTACTGCTTTTCATTATTGCTGTTTGGATTAAGTGTGCTGCTTATCATGCTAGGCAAAAGAGCATTGGCAATGAATCGGGAAGTAATCTACTTTTATTTCTTTCTTACAGTGGTTTGGGTTTTTAGGGCTTGCCTTGCTTCATTTGTTGAACCATGGCCATTGCAACCTATTCCTGTAGCTGCAATAGGACAGTTGATTGCTTCAGATGTTCAGGCTGTGCTGATGTTGATTGTGAGTGGATTATTTTTTAAATCACTTAAGAGAAAGGCATAGATTCGGAATTTGGCAGATGTAAAAGGATTTTGACACGCATAATAAGTGATGTCAAAGCTATTTTGTAGACAATAGTGAGTGTTTTTCCTACAATAAAAGTGCAAGGAGGTATAGTGGCATGGAGCATGATATTGGATGCAAAATCAAGGCAGCCCGAATTGAAAAAAAGCTGACGCAAGAACAGGTTGCCGAATTGTTGGGTGTGAGTCGTCAGACCATCTCAAATTGGGAAAATGAAAAATCCTATCCAGATATTATCAGCGTCATTAAAATGAGCGAATGCTACGATGTCTCTCTTGACTATCTATTGAAAGGAGAACAAAAAATGAAAAGCTATTATGATTATCTTGCAGAAAGTACGAATGTTGTGAAAAGCAATGCCAACAGAAACAAGATTATTACGATTCTCTCCTATCTCTTGATTTGGGCGTTTGCAATGATAGTGTTCTGGTTTTTTACAAGTGGAAGTGACGCTATGGGTTACAGTTTGATGTTTCTTTGGTTTATTCTTCCTATATCCACATTTATTGTGTCTATTGTTATTGGTAAAAATAACTTTTGGGGAAAAGGAAAATGGGCATTCACTCTTTTCTTTGGCGTAATGTATATGCTTGCTGAATATGGCACATTCAAAATGGCAAACAACATTGCTTTTTACAAACTGAATGCCCCTGACTTGGGAATGATTGTAGCCGGAGCAATAATCTCTGCAATCGGTATGTTGGTAGGTTCACTGTGGAATAAGAAACGCCACAATCAAAAAAATAATTAACAAGAAAAATTCAAGTTTGTCTGATTCACACACAATTTAATAATGAACTAATAAAAGCACTTTAGCCAATATGGTTAAGGTGCTTTTTTGCGCCTTGAAAGGAGGTGGTTGAAGCATACCACATCGGGAAAAGCCCGATTTAATCATTACAACAGGCATTGCCTGATCATATAGAGTAACTTTTAACAGCCAGTTAGGGATTATCCCTGCTGGCTTATTTTTTTATCGAAAAGGAGACAAAACAACATGAGAAAAGAACAGATTATTACAACTAACAACAATCAGATGGAGGAGAAAGGCATGAAGAGCAGATTCATTCACTTTAAGAAGAGATTCGTTCCGGCATTATCCGGAGCACTTATGGGAGTAATGCTTATGAGCACTACTTGTTTTGCAGCAGGTACAGGTACTTCCGCAGTAACACAGCCGCTTGAGAACTTAAAGACACTTATCATTGCAGTCATTGGTGCTGTTGGTGTCATCATTCTTGCAAAGAATGTCATGGAGTTCGCACAAGCCTATCAGCAGCAGGATTCATCTACTATGAACTCTGCACTGAAAGGAATTGTAGCAGGTGTCATGATGGCTGGTATTTCAACAGTACTGACATTCTTAGGCTTCTAAGATTGGGGAAAAAGAGTTCCCCTTTTAGTAAAAGGAAAGAGGTGAATAACAAGTATGGATATTTTTAAGCTTGGAGACAAGATCCTTGCACTTCTTGAGGCGGTGTTTGGGTTTTGGAACAATCAGATATCCCTGGTCTTTGCAATGCTTGGACAGTCACCGGTCAGTTTCAAGGGCGGAGGTCCCTGGGCAGTCATTGAGGGTATTGAGCCGGTCTTTGTAGCGGTCGGCTCTTCCCTCGTTGTGCTGTTCTTTGTTATCGGTTTCTGCTCGGAAAGCATAGATGTAAAAGATGAGATGAGGTTTGAGTCTATATTTCGTATGCTTATCCGACTGGGACTTGCAGAATGGTTTGTTGCAAATAATGTCACGATTATGAAAGCGTTTTTTACTTCCATAGGAAATCTGGTGGGACTTATATCTGCCGGGACAACGACGCAGCTTGCCATTGACAGTACACAGGCAGACATCATTAAGGGACTCGGATTTGGTGAAAGTCTGGTAATGCTGATACTTACAGCTTTGCTTGCAATCATCATTATTATCTGTGGATTCTTTATCATCTACACAGTGTATTTCAGGTTCTTAAAGATTCTGATTATTGTGCCACTTGGTGCGATTGCCTGCTCCACGATGGCAGGAAACAGAATGGTCAGTCATACAATGGCTACCTATTGCAAATATTTCCTGTCATGCGTATTTGAGGCAGTAACGATGGCACTTGCAATTGTGGTATGTAATGCATTTATCAATGCAGGACTTCCGGCATTTACAGGAAGTTACGCTGACTGGGCACAGACGCTTATTTATTTGTGTGAAATGACATTTACGATAGCAATGACTGTTGGAAGTGTGAAGGGTGCACAGACACTTACAAGCAAGGCATTTGGATTATAGAAGGAGGCAGAAATGGATAATGAAAAGAAACAGGTTACTTATAATTCAAGCATAACCGGAGAAACGCAGGTGACATTTGATATCCAGCAGTATATGAATAACAGGGCAATGTTTATTGGTCTTATGTGTAATGAAGATGGATATGAGGAGCCTTTTGGGGATGTGACTGTGAATTTGTCGGTTGCAGCACCAAATTACTGCGGATATCTGAATGTGAATGACATGCCGGATATTGAAAAGTTTATTACAGACAATGACATTGGAGAGTTTACAGGATTCACGCAAAGGAGTGGTTTCTGCGAATATCCGCTTTATCTGTTCAATGTAGATAAGCTTAGAGAACTGTGTCCGGATGGAATGGATAAGTATGAGGCGAATATTGGAATGACAAGAAAGCCGGAGACAAAGGATTTATCAAGATAGGAGGCAGGGACAATGGTAATCGAAGTAAACAAGGATATTGACCGCTATCAGGAATCGGTTGCGATGGGACTTACTGCAAGGCAGCTTATATTTTCCATTGCAAGCGTAGTGGTTGGTGGCGGTATCGTCCTTCTTCTTTACAAGTATATCGGTCTTACGGGTTCTGCTTATGTGGCAATTCCCTGTGTGGCACCGATTGCACTTGGTGGTTTCTATTCCTTTAATGGGATGAATTTCTACGAGTATATGGGAAAGAAACTGCATTTTATGTTTGGCAACAGGGCGCTTACCTATGTATCAACAGAAGGAGAGCCTGCAATAAAGCAGTTAGAAGCAGAACAGAATGAACAGGTAAAGAAGAAAGGCAGAAAGGCTGAACCGGAGACTGTAACAGCTGATTCGGCTGTAAAGAAGCAGGAGGAGTTTGAAGCGATGAAGAAAAAGACGAGAAACATGCTGCTTGGACTTGTCGCAGTCATTGTGGCGGCAGCAGCAGGCATTGCAGCATATAAGGCAATGCATTAGAAACGAATAGTATCTGACCGCAAGGTCGGGAACACAGCCCGCAGGGTGAAGTTCCCGGCGGGCTTTCATTATAAGAAAGCGAGGTTAGAGACATGGGTTTATTTACAGACGGATTTAAGTTATTAAAGAAGGCGAGTGAGCCTTTGTATAAGACACCTAAATCCATTCAGGAAACCATAGAGATTATGGCGGTGGCTGAAAACGGCATTTTTGAAGTAAGCAAAAATAAGTATTCCAAATGCTACCGCTTTCAGGACATCAATTACACGACAGCAACGGAGGATGAGCAGATCGGTATTTTCGAGAGATACTGCAAGTTCTTAAATTCGCTGGACTGTAATTATAAGATTACGATCAACAATAAGAACAAAAACATGGATGAACTCCGTGACAAGGTTCTGATTGCTGAGAAAAACGATGGCTTCAATAATTATAGAAGAATCTACAATGACATCATTGAGGAGAAGATTATTGAGGGCAGACAGGGGATTGAGCAGGAGAGATACCTGACAATCACGATTGAGAGAAAGAACTTCGAGGAGGCAAAGGCATAGTTTGCAACTCTTGAGGCAATGATACACAATCCGGATATCGGCTGGGAGACAGCAGACGAGTATCTTTACGGAAATGTGAGAGACAAGCTGAAACTGAGTGGCGGTGATATAAAGGCGGTCCAGGGCGATTCCGGTCATGCGCAGGCAGACATGGTAACAGAGGTATATGGACATATTCTGGACGAGGACCGCAAAAAGAATGCCCAGCTTATAAAACTTATAAAACGTGAGCTCTTTTTTCCTTTTTTATAATAGTATCATTATGGTATAATAGAGACATTAAAATCGGAAGTTGGAGGATACACGCATGAAAATTGTAATCATTAATGGAAGTGCCAGAAAAGGAAACACGCTGACAGCAATCAATGCATTTATAAAAGGAGCATCAGAAAAGAATGAAATTGAAATCATTGAACCTGACAAACTCAACATTGCACCATGCAAGGGATGTGGTGTCTGTCAATGCTCTAAGGGATGCGTCGATAAGGATGATACAAATCCTACAATTGATAAAATTGCTGCCGCAGATATGATTCTTTTTGCTACACCAGTTTATTGGTGGGGAATGTCAGCACAATTGAAACTTATCATTGATAAGTGCTACTGCCGTGGATTGCAGTTAAAAAATAAAAAAGTTGGCACGATTGTTGTAGGCGGTTCTCCCGTAGACAGTATCCAGTATGAGCTGATTGATAAGCAGTTTGACTGTATGGCAAAATATCTTTCATGGGATATGCTTTTCAAAAAATCATATTACGCAACAGCCAGAGATGAACTTGAAAAAAACAAGGATTCCATGAACGAACTTGAGGGGATCGGAAAAAATTTATAAAGCACGTTCCAAATTCCAGCTCTACAAGCAGTCTTTACATTGACATCAGCAACATATGCATGGTATGGTGCAAATAATAAGGTAGAGAGGCAACTATAACGAAGAGCAGTCCTTCATCTCTATTGATTCAAAGAACACAGGAAAGGGAAGAGTAATTTTAACTATGAAAAAGAGTCTGAGAATGACAGAGGGAAGTATCTCCCAAAAGATCATTTTTTTTGCAATTCCATTGTTTCTGGGAAATCTGTTCCAGCAATTGTATAATACTGCTGATTCACTGATCGTAGGAAATTTTCTAGGAAGTAATGCACTGGCGGCAGTCAGTTCATCTGGAAATCTGATTTTTCTGATGGTAGGTTTTATTAACGGCATTGCCATGGGTGCAGGTGTTGTTATTGCACGATATTACGGAGCCAAAAAAAGAGACTGCCTGCAAAAGGCAATCCATACAACGGTTGCATTTGGACTTGTGGCCGGTGCTGCGCTGACAGTTTTGGGAATGCTTCTGGCACCAAAGATCCTGGTATTGATGGGAACTCCTGCGGACGTGCTCCCGGAATCTATTGTGTATTTCCGTACATATTTTGCAGGGTCTATGGGTGTTGTCATGTACAATATCTTTGTTGGAGTTCTGCAGTCGGTCGGTGATGGACGCCATCCACTGATATATCTGATTATTTCTTCCTGTGTCAATGTCGTTCTGGATATTTTCTTTATCGCAGGTCTTGGCATGGGAGTCGGATCAGCAGCACTTGCAACCGCAATTTCACAGTTTGTCAGTGCACTGCTCTGTATGGTTCATCTGCTGCGTGTGGAAGAAGAATACCGTCTGGAATTGCGAGAGATTCGTTTTGACAGTTCTATGCTGAAGCAGATCATCCAGAATGGTGTACCATCCGGTTTTCAGAATTCAGTGATCGCGATCGCGAACGTCTTTGTACAGTCAAATATAAATGCATTTGGAAAAATGGCGATGGCAGGATGTGGTTCCTACTCCAAGATAGAGGGATTCGCATTTTTGCCGGTGACCTGTTTTACAATGGCTCTGACAACCTTTGTCAGTCAGAATCTGGGTGCAAAACAGTATGACCGGGCGAAAAAGGGAGCAAGATTTGGAGTTTTCTGCTCGATTACTATTGCAGAGTTGATCGGTATTATCATATATGTGGCAGCACCGATACTGATCACAGCGTTTAACAGAGATCCTGATGTTGTACATTATGGAGTCATGCAGTCCAGAACAATTGCGTTATTTTATTGTCTGCTGGCGTTTTCTCATTGCATCGCAGCAGTACTTCGTGGATCAGGTAACGCATCCGTTCCGATGATCGTTATGCTCTGTGACTGGTGTTTGTTTCGCGTAAGCTACATTACTGTGGCAGTTCGTATTCTCCCGGATATACGAGTGATTTTCTGGGCATACCCATTGACTTGGGGTATCAGCTCTGTGATTTTTCTGTATCTGTTCTTACGTGGAAAATGGGTTTACGGATTCGAGAAATCCTAATCGCTATACCGAACTTTTTGGTGTGAATTTGATACTGCGATTACTCTACACATAAGCTTTTCCTCATATAACTTACAATCAATACTTTTTCTTACAGCAGGCGTATACCGCTCTTAACAAGCCTGAATCCCATAAAATGGAGCTACACAAAATTACTATGCAGCTCCATTTTTGGTAGTATAACAACACTCTGAAACAAAAGTCTCAATATATGCATGAACTTAAACACTGTAATCAATAGATTTTCTGACAAACTGATTGCCACTTTGTACCAGATTGCTCTCCACCAATTCCCTTGTGACGCTATCTAATATGCTAGAATCAAACGGCTGTCCCGGTTGCCAGTTAGGATTCGCTGCCTTTACTGCCGCATACATAGCAGAACGATATTTGCCCTCATACTGTTTACTGTTTACGTTGATGCTACTATATCCCTGTTGTCCGTAACTACTGCCTGATATACTGATTGACATACTATTACACCTCCTTCCAACTCAATTTATTAAATCTATCCCACATCAAAGTCTGCTTTTGGCTATATTGGATTTCAATACATACAAAACTAAAAATGCAACATTTCTCTAAGAATTGTTACATTTTACATAAGCATGGAAATAGCTTAAATCAAGTGCATGGAGGTATACAGAATGCTTAAATTATCGCTTAAAGAGGGAGAATATGTAAATATCGGAGACAACATCCGAGTTGTCTATGCTTGCACAGGCTAATCAGTCTAACCAGGGTGTACTTTCACTCTTACAGTAATTATCTACAATTTAAGGGCATGTGGCAAAGGAAATGTATATTCGGGGATTCCTGGATTATGAAAGACTGGTGTGTGAAAAAGATAGTTACATTTGAAAATAGAAATATGGAAAAATAAATGATAAGACCTCCTGTGTGCAAATAGATAACTCACAGGAGGCACTATAGTATACGATATTATCAATAGATTATTCTGCAAATCCCTGCTGTTCCATTTCGTATTTGACTTTAGATTCATTTCCTTGGTTGGTGGAAGCGAACAGGTGACGGAATATGAAGCGGCACCATTGTACAGACTGTGAAGGTCTGGATGCAGAGGATGATGAAGATTGGTCGGTCAGTTGATTTTGCCACGCGGAATGCGAAGTATTTGGACATTTTGCTGGCAATGAAGAATGCACAGAGAAGCCCGATGAACCATTCCAATGGGAAAGAATGCAGTGCGTGTTTGGAGGTAGCAGCCTGAAGTTCGCGCGACATTATAAACGCCCATGATAAAAATCATACAGCCGGATGTGATAAAGGTAAAAATGAATTCCTGAAATTTTGTTTTTGGCATAGTAAGCCCTCCTTATAAAAATAATAAAAAATTTCATATAAACACAAAAATGTCGCCTATCCGTCTGACAATGGATAAGCGACATTTTATGTCATATTTATTTTATCAAGTATTGGGGTTCAATGTCATAGGGATTTTGCACAAAATATAAATGAAAAGTAAAAAGTTCTGTGGGATCTTTAAGATTGCGGAATTAATAGACAAATAATATCTTAGATAAATTCCGGTTTGCCAACTTGCCCTTTGCAAGTTATGGGATGCAGGAGAAAAGGGACTTACATTATCTGCTTTTGAATGGGAGAAGGATAGAAAAACGCTGATATATGGGCAGGTAGACTATATGTATGGAGAAGCACTTTATAAGCCTGAAATGAAAGAAGGAAATCCTATAAGGTTATATAGTTTGGATGAAATCACGGAGATATTCGGTAAATTAGGACTTCGTATTTGTAATAGCTTTGCTGATTTCAGTGGAAAGCCGAGTTCTGATAATGATATTCAATTGATGGTTTATTCCATACGGGAATAAATCTTCATCAAATCTTTATTTTTTTCTGTTAGGTTATATTTCAGTAAGAAATGA
>ONZY01002445.1_pt1 | contig 10319 bp, 8 predicted proteins | sample 1671451 | NCBI WGS metagenome assembly ONZY01 (sample SAMN06348158, study PRJEB24527) | human gut metagenome | biome: human gut; feature: ankylosing spondylitis patient; material: feces | host: Homo sapiens | place: China | collected 2015-10 | reverse complement strand
GGTGGGCGTTTCAGCGCTTTGTACACCCCTCTCCGAACACCCTCATTTTTGTATCGTTTTACTCTAGTTCAACATTAGTTAAGTATTCTTCGATAGCTTGTGCGGTGGCGTCTTTTAGGAGCACGGTTTTTTCCTTGTTTAAAAGGTAGAGGGTGGGGATAGCCTTCAAATCATATAGTTGTTGTTCTTTGATGGCAAATTTCTTGTCGTATCCGTTGATCCATTCTTTGGGGAATTCATTCAGGTGTTTTCTCCATTCGTCCAACTCTTCGTCAGGGTAGATAGAGAGGACTGTTAGTTTCTTTTGTCCCAAAAGTCGGTTGATGATAGGTGCGTTTTTCAGGGCATCTATTGTTTCTGTGCAGGCATGACAGCCGGGGTTATTGATGAATAGGAGGATATAGTCGGCTTGCTGTTGATAGAGGGAGCCTTGTGCGCCGGAAGCTAATGTGTAGCTGAAGTTCAGGGCTTTGGTTCCGATACGGTTTTTCTGTGCTAATTCCCGGCGGGCTTTAGGACGTACTTTCTCAATTTCCTCTAACAAGGGAGAAGCTAACATGGCGTCTAATACGGGAATATAGAATTCTTCGTTACGCATGGGGGAGTTGGGGTCGTATAAATATTTATCCGCCAGGTCGGTGATGTAGGTGAATACTTTTTTGTCTACATTCGTTTGTTCGATTGTTTTCCGCATGGCTTCTTGTGCAGTTTCCAACGGGACGTGATTCAGTATGTCACAATAATCCGCCCAAGCTTGTTCGGTCACTTCGGGGTGGTGGATGTAATTAGTGTCGGCGAAGTTGACGTTATCCCAATAGTGTTTTACCAGAAAGTCTGCCCGTTGTTCCGGGGCTGTCATCATTGGGGGGATGGCAGGCAATGTAAAGGTTTTAATGGTGTCTTGTATTACATCATTTTTGTTCAGACTGGAAGCGTTGCCGCTTTTGCAGGCACAAAGGCAAAGGATGCATATAGCTGGAAGAATATGGATGTTTGTTTTCATAACTAACAATTATTACATTGAATTTATGTAGATTACATTGGTGACAAAGATAATGTCCTTTCTACTTTATTCAAAGAATTTTTCTTCCTTTTATTTTGCTGCGTTCTCTTCTGTTAGTTTTTTTGATTAGACAAGTTTTGCAGGATAACTCCTGATTTTACTTCTCCTTTGCCAATGTAAATACAAATTCCAGCCCGCCTCCCTGATTGTTCTTGGCGGAGATGCTGCCACCGTGGATGATGACGGCGTTCTTCACAATAGCTAGTCCCAGTCCTGTTCCACCTACTTTCCGTGAACGACCTTTGTCTACCCGGTAGAAACGTTCGAAGAGACGATTCAGATGTTCGGGAGATACTCCAATACCTGTGTCGGCAAAGCTGAAATAGTAGAAATTCTCATCTTCACGGAAACAGTTGATATTGATCTGGATATTACTTCCGGCGTATGCGATGGCATTGTCCATTAGATTACGGAAGATGGAATAAAGTAGTGAGTAATTTCCTTTGATTTGTATACTCTTCTTTAAGGAGTTGACGACTGTAATATGTTTTTCGTCAAGCTCCAACGATACTTCGTTGATGATGTTACCTACCAACACACTGATGTCTACCCGTTCCATGTCGATCATGTTGGCGGCTTCATCCATGCGGGTGAGTACGGAGATGTCGCGTAATAACCGACTTAAACGGTTGCTTTGTGCATAACAACGTTCGAGGAATACGTTGATCTTCTCGCGTGGAATATTTTCATTGCTGACAATGGTTTCCAAATACCCTTGGATACTGCTGACGGGAGTTTTCAACTCATGGGCGATATTCTGGGTCAGTTGGCGTTTGAGTCTAACCTGTTCTTCTTCCTGGGTAACGTCGTTGATGGAAATCTCGAAGCTGGCATCCTGGAAGATGATACATTCTACGATAAATGTCCGTCCATTCTTATTGATGGTGACAGACATTCGTTTTTCACCTTTTCCTCTCGAACGTTCTTGCTGATTCTTATTGATAAAATGAATGATCTCTTGCAGTTCGCTGATGGCAAAGACTTCTTCTGTTGTTTCCAGGTTGGAGTCTGAAATCAGGTTGCTGTATTGGGTGAAAAGATTGTTGACAAGAATCTCTTTTTTGTCTTTAGTAAATATACCTAGTCCTTCGTGTGAGATTTGAAGGTGGGTGATTAGCTTTTCACGTTCAATGTAGAGAGCTTCTTTGGTTTCGTGCAGTCGTTTGTAGATTTGAATGATGTGCTGTGATATTTCTCCCAGTTCGTTGTGCGGGAAGGCGGATTGCATAGCCATTTCGATAGGCTCGTTCCGGTCGGCGCGCATCGCAAATTCACGGAGCTGGCTGATGGAAGTTCCCAGTTTGTTGGTGAATTTGTAGAAGATAATCATTAATAATAAGGTCACGATTACGGTAAACCATAAATAGTGCGGGTCTGCTTGCAGGTTGTTGATGAGGCTGACATTGTAAGGTAAAGCCGAACGGACAATATAATCTTTATAATGAGTGGCCGAATAGAAATAGGGAACTCCGGTTGTCTCGGAAGTACGGCGTACATCATATCCGTTGCCATGTTTTATGGCTTTCTGTACTTCCGGACGGTTCAGGTGGTTCTCCATCTGGTTATTATGACTTGGATAGCTGTCGTAAACAACATTTCCTTGAGCATCAATAAGGGTTACACGCAAGTCTTCCAGGATATGGTTATTGATATAACCGTCGATGATTTCACTGTCAAGAGGTTGATTCTCCAGTTGTTCGTAGAGCCTGCTGTTGTAATCTTGCAGTTTGGTGTTTAGCAGTTCTATTTTATATTCCCGTTCACGTTGATACTGGTACGCAATAAAACAAATGGCAAATACCAGGAATAGTGAAATAACCGAAAGGAAAAGCTTTCGGCTAAAAGAAAGAAAATGCTTTTGAGTTACAGGCAGGTTCATAATAACTATTTAATTCGGCATAATTATTTATTCAGCTTCAAAACAGTATCCATATCCGAGACGGGTGACAATGCATTTGCCGTATACCCCAATCTTTTTACGTAGACGGGTGATGTTTACGTCGATGGTACGGTCGAGCACGTACACTTCGTCACTCCAGATGCGGGCCAGGATGTCTTCACGGGAAAATACACGTCCTTTATTCTGTACCAGCAGAAGCAAGATCTCAAATTCTTTTTTGGTCAATGGCACTTCTTCATCGTCGATACTTACTTTTTTCTTTGTGATGTCAATAACGAGCGACTGATAAGTAAGACGTTCGGGGACTCTTTCCGTTTCCGTTGTTACTGTGCGTCTTAATACGGCTTTCACACGGGCGATGACTTCACGCAGCGAGAAAGGTTTTGAAATATAATCGTCTGCTCCCAGGTTGAATCCGGTCACAGTATCGTTTTCGGTATCTTTTGCTGTGATAAAGATAATAGGCACTTTAGCTGTTTTCTTGTCTTTTTTCAGGATGTTCGCCATTTTGAATCCGGAGATTTCTCCCATCATCACATCGAGGAGAATCAAGTGATAGCTGCTGATGTCCATCTTCATTGCTTCTTCAGCAGAGTTTGCAGTATCAACTTCATAACCTTCGTTTTCAAGATTGAATTTCAGAATCTCACAGAGGTCTTCTTCATCGTCGACAACTAGAATACGGTAATCGTTCATAAGATGTATGTATTAATGTGATATGACAAAGTTACGTTTTTATTTTATCCTTTGCAAAGATGAGGAGACTTTGTTACGGGCAGATGAAACAGACGTTACAATCGTGTTACATTCCGGGAATTCCGAGAATTGATGAGGAATATGGAAGTTTTTGTTGATTGTAAGAGGAAAAACCGCTCACTATTTGTTATCTTTGTTAGCGAGATACAATAGAAACGTTTGATTATAGAAACTACAAATAATGATAAAAATTGACTTAAAACGGCATCGGAAGGAAATAATAGGATCGGTGGTGGTACTGTTAATTCTCCTTGGCGGTATGTCTGTGTTTAAATATACTTCATTCAATTCCGGTTTTGAAATTGTGGATGATCTGGGCGGAAATATATTTCCTTCAGCGATTTTGTCTGTTGCCACTACTGATGCGCAGGTGATTGTTCCGTCGGATTCTAATTATTTGGGGAATCCGAAATCGTGTATTGCTGTTCGGGTGAAGTCGAAGACAGCCTATAGCCGGGTACGGATTGAAGTGGCTGAAACGCCTTTTTTCTCCCGTTCGGTGTCGGAATTTGTACTAAACAAGCCTCGAACGGAATATACGATTTATCCTGATATCATCTGGAACTATGAAGCTCTGAAAAATGAGGTGCAGGCAGAACCGGTAAGTGTGGCTATTACTGTCGAGATGAATGGAAAAGATCTGGGGCAACGGGTGCGTACATTCTCTGTGCGCAGTATCAATGAATGTCTGTTGGGGTATGTATCGAATGGAACCAAATTCCATGATACAAGTATTTTCTTTGCTGCCTATGTCAATGAAGAGAATCCGATGATTGACCAGTTGCTTCGCGAAGCACTGAATACTCGTATTGTCAATCGCTTCTTAGGCTATCAGAGTAAGGCTAAAGGGGCGGTGGACAAGCAGGTGTATGCTCTGTGGAATATATTGCAGAAACGCAAATTCCGTTACAGTTCTGTTTCCAACACCAGCCTTTCGAGTAATGTTGTTTTCTCGCAGCGTGTCCGTACGTTTGATGATGCACTGGAATCTTCGCAGATTAATTGTGTGGACGGTAGCGTACTGTTTGCATCACTGCTTCGGGCTATAAATATCGATCCTATTCTGGTACGTACGCCGGGACACATGTTTGTGGGGTATTATACCGATAATTCACATACTGATAAGAACTTCCTGGAAACAACAATGATTGGTGATGTCGATCTGGATGACTTTTTCCCGGATGAACAGCTGGACTCCACAATGGTAGGCAAGTCGCAGAATGAAATGTCGCTATTGACTTTCGAGAAATCGAAGCAATATGCTAATAAGAAGTATAAGGAGAACGAAGAAGGTATTCATTCCGGGAAATTGAATTATATGTTTCTGGAGATTTCTAAAGATGTGCGGAGGAAAATACAGCCAATAGGAAAGTAGATTTAGTGATTAACGTTTAGTGATTTAGTGATTAACGGCTAGTGGTTAGCACTTTCTTTCCGAATGGAATTAATCACTAATCACTAACCACTAATTACTTTTTTTTGTATTTTTGCCAAGTAATCATTTAAAGTAAAAGGATGCAAGGCAAGAAATTTATCTCTCCCGGAGCATGGTTTTCTATGAACTATCCATCAGACTGGAATGAGTTTGAAGATGGCGAAGGCTCTTTTCTTTTCTATAATCCCGATGTATGGACGGGGAATTTTCGTATATCCGCATTTAAAGGAAAAGCCGGTTATGGCAAAGATGCCATCCGGCAGGAACTGAAAGAGAACGATTCGGCTTCATTGGTGAAAGTCGGAACGTGGGAATGTGCGTATAGCAAAGAAATGTTTCAGGAGGAGGGAACTTATTATACTTCCCATTTGTGGATTACAGGCGTTGACGATATTGCTTTTGAATGTTCTTTCACCGTGCCTAAAGGTGGAGTTGTGAAGGAGGCGGAAGATGTAATCGCTACTTTGGAGGTACGTAAAGAAGGGCAGAAGTATCCTGCTGAATTGATTCCTGTACGTCTTTCTGAAATTTATTTGATTAATGAGGGATATGAATGGGTGGTATCTACTGTGAAGCAGGAACTGAAAAAGGATTTTCAAGGAATAGAAGAGGACTTGGAGAAACTTCAACAAGTGATTGACAGCGGTAAGATTGGTTCGAAAAAGAAAGAGGAATGGTTGGCTATTGGTATCACTGTTTGTGCAATTCTGGCAAATGAAGTGGATGGCATGGAATGGAAAACGTTGATTGACGGCAACCGGGAAGCTCCTGTTCTCCAATATAAAGATCGGACCATCGACCCGATGAAGCTCGTTTGGAGTAAAGTAAAGGCGGGAGAGCCTTGCAATGTAATAGAAGAATATAAGAAGTGTTTGGATTAAAATGGCAGTACCTTATTTACAGATAGATAACCTGACCAAGTCTTTCGGTGACTTGGTTCTTTTTGAAAATGTATCTTTGGGCATTGCCGAAGGTCAGCGGGTAGGATTAATAGCAAAGAACGGTAGTGGAAAGACTACCTTACTGAATATCATTGCCGGAAAGGAAGGTTATGATAGCGGTAATATTGTTTTTCGTCGTGATCTTCGGGTGGATTACCTGGAACAGGATCCGCAATATCCCGAAGAACTGACAGTGCTCGAAGCCTGTTTCCATCATGGTAACAGCACGGTGGAATTGATAAAGGAGTACGAACGCTGCATGGAAACCGAAGGTCATCCGGGATTGGAAAACCTCTTGGCACGTATGGATCAGGAGAAAGCTTGGGAGTATGAACAGAAAGCCAAGCAAATCCTTTCACAACTTAAAATCCGTAATTTCGATCAGAAAGTGAAGCAACTGTCCGGCGGACAGCTGAAGCGTGTTGCTTTGGCAAATGCTTTGATTACCGAACCGGATCTGTTAATCCTTGATGAGCCGACCAACCATCTGGACTTGGATATGACCGAATGGTTGGAAGATTACCTGCGTCGTACCAACCTTAGCCTGCTGATGGTGACTCACGACCGTTACTTCCTTGATCGTGTTTGCTCCGAGATTATCGAAATAGACAATCAACAAATCTACCAATATAAAGGTAACTACAGTTATTATCTCGAGAAACGTCAGGAACGTATCGACTTATTTTCCGTATTGACGCATTTCTTCGCCAATCGTATAATTAAGTTAGATACAGAGCATTTCTGTTATCAAAATATTGCCCGCCCACCATTGGCGACTTATAAATGATTGGCTCGAAAATATTGTTCGCTTACCGGAAGCGTCTAATAAATGTCCGGCTTGAAAATTATTTAGAAATAATTTCTGTTTTTGATATTGTGTTTTTATCACACATTGCATATACTATAAATACACAAAAAAGCCAAAAAAGAGGAGGTGTTAGTATGGCTACTTCAAGTATTACTCATAATTTTGTCGTATCCAATCCAAATAGCGTAAAGCGTTTTGTCGCAGCAATTGACGAAGCTGACCGTGACCGCACACCAAAGCAGACACTTCCCGGACGTCAGTTAACGAACCCACAGGAAATCTTAGCTTTAATGTCAAAAAGGAAGAAAAAACATGTCTGATAAATATTTTACCGTTAATATTCGGGCATATTTGGATAAAGACGAACCGACATATATCGGAGAGGAAAGTCTTTACGACTTACTCTCCGATTTTTCTTGTCCCAAAAATCCCGATGTGGAATACTTTTTATTACATAATGCGATTGAGTTTACCAAAAAAGATCAATCTATCACTTATCTGGTATTTGATGCTGAAGATGCTTCACTGGTTGGTTATTTTTCACTTACAGTAAAACCAATCTCTGTCCGTGCTTCAAATATCAGCAAGACAATGGCAAAAAAGCTGTCCCGTGTCAGTATTTTGGATGAAGAAACACAATCCTATACTACCGCAGCTTACCTGATTGCCCAGTTGGGAAAGAACTATTCTCTTCCAAAGAACAAACGAATCCCTGGAAATATTCTACTGGGATTTGCACTGGAAACCATATCCAGTCTCAAATATTCCGTAGGCGGCGTTATGGAGTTTCTTGAATGCGAAGATAATGAATTTCTTCTGAGCTTTTATACGCAGAATCATTTCAAGCCATTTGATACTCGTATTACCGCTTCTCAGAAAAATCTGACTTCCTTATATAAACCAGCCAGTTCAAGACTGCTGTTTCTTGCAAGACCTGGTTCATTACATATTACTTGCTATCCATCATACCTTATTCTTTCTACCAGCGTTTCCTTTTTCAGATTACTGCTTAAAACGCAGGAAAGTACAATCTGCAACAGACCGACCAAAAAAATCATAATAAAAATTGGTACGATTGGAACATGATAGATATTCATTCCAAATATTCCATTATGTTTTGCATAGGAAAAAAGTGCATAGCCGAGCGGCAGACCAATGATCAAAGCTACGCATATGGTGCCAACCGTAAAAATCAGTCCCTGTAACTGCAGGCATAAATTTAATTGTTTATTTGTCATACCCACAGCCTGTAATATACCATATTCCTGCTTTTTTGTCGTAATATTCATGATCATGGTATTCGCCATATTCATAAACCCGATGAGTCCTACAATAGCCATAAACAGATAACAGCCAAGCTTCATCATGCTGCTTGCAAATTCGGCAGATTGTAACTGCGCATGATAAGTATCCATTTTTATATGCGAAGTATTAGAAATCAAAGTATTCAGACTTTGTTCTACAGATGCCACATCTTTTTTATCACAGTCCACCCACAGATAGCCATAGGCTGTTCCTCTCGGATTCATGGAACGATATACACCTTCCGGAATGACAAGATAAGTGTCCGCACTTACAAAAGATCCTGCAATCTTTCCCTGATAGGTATAGGTTCCACTTCCATTCTCAAAGTCAAATGCAATGGATTCACCCGGAGCATATCCATCTTGTTCCATCCACGTTGACCAGCCAAAGAAAATTTCACCATTCTTTACCGCCTGATCATAGTCCATAGAGCCAATATCCCCGTCCTGGCGCATAAAATCAAAATCCTTTTTACTCACAATATCAGCCGGAAATCTTGTTCCGTTCAGATTTACAGAGACAATCTCTCTCGTCATGACATCTGTCACTCCCGGAATGCTTTTGATTTCTTCAATCAGCGAATCATTCAATGGATCATCCGTCAGAATCGTATCCAGATTATTCTCCGGATATCTTTCATCATACTCAGCAGAATAGTCAAGCTGCAGTTCAAATTGTCCATGATTAACGGAAAGACGTGCTTCATGCTCCGTGTCAATATTTCCCACATAATTAGAGATAATCACAAACAATACGCAAGAAAAACCCATTGTGAGGATAGTACCAATAGTTCTTTTGGGATTACCCGTTACATTTGCCATTGCCATAGAAAACACGGTGACATTTTTTCTGCCATTTCGTTTTCCTTTTTTGTGTGTTTCTGCATTTTCTAAATACCGTGTTGCTTCGATAGGTGAAATCCGTGAAACAATTTTCATTGGTTTACGCAGTGCCAAAGCAACGGTAAGAAATGATACGAAAATACATAGAAGCATAACAGGCAGGGAAAACAGTGACACCTGCTGATTTTGGACTCCCATAGAGCCAGTTTGGGTTGATACAAGGTTTCCCTGTTCTACCAGCCAGTTAAAACCGCATTTTGCAATCAGAAAGCCAAAAAGCAATCCAACCGGTATTGAAAAAATTGTCAAAAAAATGCCCTCTCTGAAGATCAGTTGTTTCATCTGCTTTTTTGTCGCTCCCAGAGCCTTGATTTTTCCATACTCCTGTATCTTGTTGGCAATACCGACCTGAAAAATATTATAAATGACCACAACAGAGAAAAGTACAATTGCAAGAATCAAAACCCCGCATACCGCAATCGTTTCATAACTCGGCTGCAAGACCCATTGCAAATAGAGATCATTGACTATAACGTTTTTTTCTTCGATCCCACAAGCTGCTGCAATCTGCTTTATAACCGAATCAATATTATTCATAGATACATTTGCAGAATCATTTAAAGTAAAATAAATATTATACTGTCTGTCATTCTCTGCGACGTGCTCATCATAAAACTCCTGTGACCCGAAAGCAACATAAGATGCCTCGATGGTATACTCATCCCGATCATATAGGATTCCGCTGACAACAAATTCTTCCGGCTTATATTCTGACTGCATCCCTGCGCGGTAATCCAGTGTAACCGTATCTCCGATCTTTACATCATCATATCCCATTTCACTAAAAAATGCTCTTCCTGCGGCAATTTCCTGCATTTTTTCCGGATACTTTCCTTCCTTCAACTCATATTCTTTATTATAAGGAAGCATTTTTCTTGCAGTCTCATCCATGCAGACAAACCCGCCTTTTTCATTGCCTTTTATGATACCTTCGGTGCACATAGTGCCTGTAGCATCTATTTCCGCACGGCGGTTTACTTCTTTTAACTGCGATCCGTCTGCTGCGACAAACAAACCATAATTGCTTCCATATGAGCCTGCCGCCTGACTTTTCTGTAAACGGATCATTCCATTTCCCACAGTACTGATAATCACAAGCAGCATCGTAGTCAGACATATGGACATCATAATCAGTATACTTCTTGTCTTGTTCTTTTTGTCATTGCTATATGCAATCCTGCTTATTGTCTTCATCTGAAATCCACCACC
>ONZY01002419.1_pt1 | contig 10451 bp, 8 predicted proteins | sample 1671451 | NCBI WGS metagenome assembly ONZY01 (sample SAMN06348158, study PRJEB24527) | human gut metagenome | biome: human gut; feature: ankylosing spondylitis patient; material: feces | host: Homo sapiens | place: China | collected 2015-10 | reverse complement strand
ATCATGATTTGTTGAAATTTGCTTTCATTCATATTATAATAGGTAAGATTGCATATTTTTCGACATTTTTTTACAGAAATATGGATTATGCGTTAAATTTATAAAGGAGGAAGGCTTTTGCCTTAGTTTTTATGAATACATATAAATTAGGTATTGATATCGGTTCTACAACCGTAAAAATTGCAATTCTCGATGAGAATAACCAGATTCTGTTTTCTGATTATGAACGTCATTTTGCTAATATTCAGGAAACATTACAGCAGCTTCTGGAAAAGGCCGTAGACAAACTGGGAACATTTCATGTTCACCCTGTCATTACGGGTTCCGGCGGTCTGACACTTGCTACCCATTTGAATGTGCCGTTTACACAGGAGGTTGTTGCGGTATCGACAGCCTTACAGGACTATGCGCCACAGTGTGATGTTGCAATCGAACTTGGCGGTGAGGATGCCAAAATCATTTACTTTACCAACGGTGTTGACCAGCGGATGAACGGTATCTGTGCCGGCGGTACCGGTTCTTTTATTGACCAGATGGCAACACTTTTACAGACAGACGCTTCCGGTTTAAATGAATATGCCAAGAATTATAAGTCCATTTATCCGATTGCCGCCCGCTGCGGTGTATTTGCAAAGTCGGATATCCAGCCGCTTATCAATGAAGGGGCAACAAAGGAAGACTTATCTGCTTCTATTTTTCAGGCGGTTGTCAACCAGACAATCAGTGGTCTTGCCTGCGGTAAACCGATTCGCGGAAACGTTGCTTTCTTAGGCGGTCCGCTGCATTTCCTGTCTGAATTAAAGGCTGCATTTATCAGAACATTAAGCCTTGCACCGGATGAAATTATCGCACCGGAACATTCACACCTTTTTGCAGCAGTCGGTTCTGCCATGAATTATAAGGAAGAGGTCTGCGTTCCCGTTGAAGATATTATCAAACGGTTACAGGGAAAGATTAAGCTTGAATTTGAAGTAGAACGTATGGAACCGCTTTTTAAGAATCAGGAAGAATATGACACGTTCCAGAATCGTCATGCCGCTCACAAGGTTGAAACACGCTCTTTAGCCGAATACCGCGGAAACTGTTATCTGGGTATAGATGCCGGTTCAACAACGACAAAGGTTGCCCTTGTCGGCGAAGACGGAAAGCTTCTTTACTCTTTCTATAGCAGTAACAACGGCTCTCCGCTTGCAACAACAATCCGTGCCATCCGTGAAATTTATGACCGGCTTCCACAGGGCGCAAAGATTGTCCACTCCTGCTCAACAGGATACGGCGAAGCATTAATTAAATCTGCATTGATGCTCGATGAAGGCGAAGTAGAAACAGTTTCCCACTTCTATGCCGCCGCATTTTTTGACCCGGAGGTTGACTGTATTATTGATATCGGCGGTCAGGATATGAAATGTATCAAGATTAAGAATCAGACCGTTGATTCCGTACAGTTAAATGAAGCATGTTCTTCCGGCTGTGGTTCATTTATTGAAACCTTTGCAAAGTCCCTGAATTTCAGTGTACAGGATTTCGCAAAGGAAGCTTTATTTGCAAAGCACCCGATTGATTTGGGAACACGCTGTACCGTATTTATGAATTCCAAGGTTAAGCAGGCACAAAAGGAAGGTGCTGAAGTTGCCGATATTTCTGCCGGTCTTGCCTACTCTGTTATTAAAAATGCACTTTACAAGGTTATTAAGATTTCAGACCCGGGCGATTTAGGAAAGCACATCGTTGTACAGGGCGGTACATTTTATAATGACGCTGTTCTGCGCAGCTTTGAAAAGATTACCGGTGTCGATGCCGTCCGTCCGGATATTGCCGGTATTATGGGTGCTTTCGGTGCTGCTTTAATTGCAAGGGAACGTTATGACGGCATTTCGGATTCTTCTATGCTATCTATTGATAAAATTAACAGCTTAACCTACGAAACAAAACTGACCCACTGTCAGGGCTGTACCAACCACTGCTATCTGACCATTAACAAATTCTCCGGCAACCGCCAGTTTATTACCGGTAACCGCTGTGAGCGTGGTCTTGGCAGGGAAAAGAGTACCGAAAAACTGCCAAACTTGTTTGACTATAAGTTAAAACGTTTATTTGGTTATGAACCGCTTTCCGAAAGTGAAGCTGTCCGCGGTGTTGTCGGTATTCCGCGTGTACTGAATATGTATGAAAATTATCCGTTCTGGTTTACATTTTTTACAAAGCTCGGTTACCGCGTTGTCCTTTCACCGCAGTCCAGCCGTAAAATTTACGAACTCGGTATCGAATCCATCCCATCCGAGTCCGAATGTTACCCGGCAAAGCTCGCACACGGCCACGTTTCATGGCTGATTAAGCAGGGTGTAAAGTTCATCTTCTACCCTTGTATTCCGTATGAGCATAAGGAAATTGATAAGACGAACAATCACTATAATTGTCCGATTGTAACGTCTTATGCCGAAAATATTAAAAATAATGTAGAAGAATTGATAACGGAACACATTGATTTCCGCAATCCTTTCCTTTCTTTTGAGAATGAAGAAATTCTCGCAAAACGTCTGCGCGAGGAATTCCCGGATATTCCGAAAGCCGAAGTCACTGCCGCCGTTTCTGCCGCATGGAAAGAAATGATGCAGTCCAAAGACGATGTCCGCAAAAAGGGTGAAGAAGTCATTAAGTTCCTTGATGAAACCGGCAAACGCGGTATTGTCCTTGCCGGACGTCCATACCATGTGGACCCTGAAATCAATCACGGTATTCCGGAACTGATTAATTCCTACGGGATTGCCGTGCTGACAGAAGATTCTATCTCCCATTTAGGCAAGGTAGACCGTCCTTTGATTGTTATGGACCAGTGGATGTATCATTCAAGACTGTATGCCGCCGCAAGCTATGTAAAAACAAAGGACAATCTGGACTTAATCCAGTTAAATTCTTTTGGCTGTGGTCTGGATGCCGTTACAACCGATGCTGTCAATGATATTTTAACAAAGGCAGGAAAGATTTATACTGTATTAAAGATTGATGAGGTCAACAACCTCGGTGCTGCAAGAATCCGTATCCGTTCACTGCTTGCCGCACTGCGTGTACGCGAAAAGAAACACTATCACAGAAAGATTGAATCTGCCGCATTTGAACGTGTGGAATTTACGCCTGAAATGCGTGAAAATTACACCATTCTGTGTCCGCAGATGTCACCGATTCACTTTGAACTGTTAGCACCGGCATTAAATTCATGCGGCTACAATTTTGAAGTATTGGACAACGATAACAAATCTTCTGTTGATATCGGACTGAAATATGTAAATAACGATGCCTGCTATCCGTCCCTGATGGTTGTCGGACAGATTATGAGTGCCGTACTTTCCGGCAAATACGATTTACACAAAACCGCGATTGTTATTACACAGACCGGCGGTGGCTGCCGTGCTTCCAACTACATCGGATTTATCCGCCGTGCGCTGACAAAAGCAGGACTGGAATATATTCCTGTTATTTCTATCAGTGCGCAGGGTCTGGAGTCCAACTCCGGCTTTAAATATTCACTGCCGATGTTAAAGAAAGCCATGCAGGCTGTTGTATACGGCGATGTATTCATGAACGTCGTATACCGTACCCGTCCTTATGAAAAAGTACCAGGTTCTGTGAATGCCCTGCATGAAAAATGGAAGAATATCTGTATCCGGCAGTTGACAAAGGATAAGGTTACCATGCGTGAATTTAATAAAAATATCCGCAGTATTGTCAAAGAATTTGATGAGATTGAATTACTGGATATTAAAAAGCCAAGAGTCGGTATTGTCGGAGAAATTCTTGTAAAATTCATGCCTGCCGCCAACAACTATCTTGTTGACTTATTGGAAGCAGAAGGCGCGGAAGCGGTTATGCCGGATTTAATGGGCTTCTTGCTGTACTGCGCAGAAAATGCAAACTTCAAAAAAGACTACCTCGGTGCTTCAAAGAAGTCTGCATTTATCAATAATTCTGTAATTAAACTGCTTGAGTGGTTCAGAAAGGGTGCAAAACAGGCATTAAAAGAAAGCAAGCGTTTTACACCGCCTGCTACGATTCAGGAAACTGCAAACCTTGCCAAAGATTTAGTTTCCTTAGGTAACCAGACGGGTGAAGGCTGGCTCTTAACCGGTGAAATGATTGAGCTGATTCACAACGGTGCCGGTAATATTGTCTGCTGTCAGCCGTTTGCATGCCTGCCAAACCACATTGTCGGTAAAGGTGTTATTAAAGAGCTGCGTGCGGCATTCCCGGAAGCTAATATCATTGCTGTTGATTACGACCCGGGTGCTTCCGAAGTCAATCAGCTGAACCGAATCAAGCTGATGCTTGCAACTGCAAATAAAAACCTTGAAAAATCTGAAAATTAAGGGTATACTATATTTATAAGTGGTTTGATAATTTTATAACGAAAGCTGGTGTAACACATGAACTTTTTATTATTTTTAGGACCAATCATCGGCGTAGCGGTTTCTATCTTCGCAGTGGTTGTTCTGATTTCCGTTATCGGTGCTGTCGCCGGTACAGAAGAAGATTTTGACGATTAAATCAAACAAGAAAAGCAAAAGAAGCGGCTGATTTACTAGCCGCTTCTGTAACATCAAAGGAAGATGCACTTGTTATGGTGCATCTTTCTTTTTTATGTGATGTACGTTAATGCTAAAACTCCCGGAACACATGGCAATACGATAACATATCTGCCCTATGCTCCGGGAGTTTTATTTTAAGATTTTAACTATTTATTTTATATATTTTCAATCTGCCAGTCTATCGGCTCGATACCGTGTTCTTCCAGAAACGCATTTGCCTGACTAAAATGCTTACAGCCGAAGAATCCTCTGTATGCCGACAACGGACTTGGATGCGGCGCTTTTAATATCAGATGTTTCGGATTCGTCAGCATCGGAATTTTGCTCTGTGCCGGTCTGCCCCAGAGCATGTATACAACCGGTCTGTCCTGCGCATTGACTGCATGAATTACCGCGTCCGTAAACTGTTCCCAGCCGTGTCCCTGATGTGAATTTGCCTGATGAGCCCGCACTGTAAGCACGGTATTTAACAGTAATACACCCTGGTCTGCCCATTTTTTTAAATAACCGTTATTCGGGATATAGCAGCCGCAGTCATCATGCAGTTCCTTATAAATGTTCTGCAATGACGGCGGAATATCCTTCTGCTCCGGCAGAACCGAAAAGGACAATCCATGTGCCTGATGTTCATTATGATACGGGTCCTGTCCCAGCAATAATACCTTGACCTTGCTAAGCGGTGTAAAATGAAATGCGTTAAAAATATCCTCTGCCGGTGGGTAAATCACTGTGTTTGAATATTCCTCTTTTACAAACCGGTATAAATCCCGGTAATAGTCTTTTTTAAATTCATCCTGAATTGCCGGAAGCCAGTCATTATCTATCATACTCATCGTTTCCACTGCCTCTTTTCCTGCTTTCGTGTTTATTCGTACATTTGTGTTATCGTATTAATCCTCATTTCTGAGCAACTTGTTGCGAAGATGCGATGAGAAATTCGCACAGGCGATTTCTCATCTGCCATCATATATGTCTGTTTTCACACTATCTGCCTATAATCTGACGGAAATGCCTTTTCCGGCAAGATATTTCTTTAAATCACGGATTTCCATTTCTTTATAATGGAATAATGACGCCGCCAGTGCCGCATCTGCCTTGCCTTCTGTAAATGCATCATAGAAATGTTCCATATTACCGGCACCGCCTGATGCAATCACTGGAATGGAAACATTTTCCGCTATGGTACGGGTCAGCTCAATGTCATATCCGGCTTTTGTACCATCACAGTCCATACTCGTTAAAAGAATCTCTCCGGCACCCAGCTTTTCAGCCTTCATTGCCCATTCTACAGCATCCATCTGCATATCAACCCGTCCGCCGTTTTTATAAATACTCCAGTGTCCGTCTTCCTGACGCTTTGCGTCAATCGCAACCACCACACACTGACTGCCGAACTTATCTGCCGCATCACTGATTAACTGTGGATTCATAATGGCAGCAGAATTAACAGAAATCTTATCTGCACCCTCTCTTAACAATACTTTAAAATCATCGATACTGCGGATTCCACCGCCAACCGTAAACGGGATAAATACACGTTCTGCCACTTTCCTTACCAAATCAACCGTTGTATTTCTTCCGTCACTCGATGCCGTAATATCCAGAAACACCAGCTCATCTGCGCCGGATTTATCATACATGGATGCGACCTCTACCGGATCACCGGCATCTCTTAAATCCACAAAGTTCGTTCCTTTTACCACTCTGCCATTCTTACAGTCAAGACATGGAATAATTCTTTTTGTAAACATCGCCAATCTCCATCCTTTTTATTTTTACAGTTCTGAAAAGTTCTTTAAAATCTGAAGTCCGATATCACTGCTCTTTTCCGGATGGAACTGGCATGCAAATACATTCCCGCTCTCAACGGAAGCATGAATATGCGTTGAATATTCTGTACTGGCGGCAACAATCTGTTCGTCCTGCGCCTTTAAATAGTAAGAATGTACAAAATATACATATGACTGATTCGGAATATCTTTAAAAAGCTTTGCCTGCGGTTTGATTTCAATGGAATTCCAGCCCATATGTGGAATCTTTAAACCTTCCTTTGGCGGTATTCTTAAAATTTCACCTTTCAAAATACCAAGTCCCTCTGCCCCCGGTGTTTCATCACTTTTATCAAACAGCAGCTGCAATCCCAGACAAATTCCAAGAAATGGTGTATTCTTGCATGTAACCTCTTTAATCGTGTCTACCAGTCCGAACTTGTCCAGATTGTTCATGGCATCCCCAAATGCACCGACACCCGGCAGAATAACCTTATCTGCCTGCAAAATTTCAGATGAATCTCTTGAAACAATCACTTCCTGATTCAGTGATTTCAATGCCTTTTCAACGCTTTTTAAATTTCCTGCATCATAGTCAATAATTGCTATCATTCTTATGCCTCTCCATATGCTTCGATTTTTAAGTAGTACTGTGTAAAATCTTTCTTAGATAAATCTACAAGTGTTTCTGCTTCACTTTCTGAAATGCTGAAACTCTTCTGCAATGCGGTAACAATCTGCTTTTTAATGGCTTCTACATCATCACCGACACCTAAGAATTTTGCTTCATCAATATATGTATCATAACGTTCCATGCCTTTAATTAAAGCATTTAATGCTTCTGTCTTGCGGTTCATTTCCATATACGTATTGTATGAGTCATACTGACGCTGTACATACATAATGACACCGACCTGTCTGTAAATATCCTCATCTGCATCCCGCAATTTCATTCCTGCAAGCTGGTCATATGCTTTTTCATACTTATCATTTTCAAGATACTTATTGGCTCTTGTCAGTGAAAAGCTGTAATGGAAGCTTGTAATCAAAATATTAATCAATACAACAATACCGGCAATTAATAATACGAATAAAATAATAGACTTTGTCTTAATCCGTAAAATGTCACCCGGCTTTGACGGTTCTTTCGGTTTCTTTTCTTTTTTCGGTTTTTCCTTCTTTGGTTTCTTTTCTTTCTTCGGCTTTGCAGCTTTTTCCTGCTTCTTCTGCTCTTTCTTCTCCTGGGCGGCCTGCTTTTTTTCCTGCTTCTTCTGCTGTTTTTCTTCGTACTCAGCAGCTTCTGCTTCCTGCTCTGCCTTATCTTCCTCTGCCGCTTTTTTCTTATATTCCTGGAAACGGTACTTAAACTTTGCAAAAAAGCCCTTCTTCGGTGCAGCTTCTTTTTCTTTTAATTCTTTTGCCTCACCGTCCGCACCGTACATTTCTTTTAAAACGCGCTCATTCTCATCTTTTGGATTTTCCGGCACTTCCTCTCCTGAAAGAAGCTCATCGCCTGCCGCTTCTTCCGGCTCTTCCTCAACACTTTCAAAGAAAATATCCCTGACTGCGCTAAAGAATCCTTTTTTATCCTTTTTGGCTTTCTTTGCCTTCTTATCTTTTTTCTTTTTATCAGATTGATTCTCTGATCCGGCAGCTTCCTGTTCTTTTCCCGGTTCAGCCTGTGTCTGTGTTTCCGCTTGTTCCGCCGGTTCTGATTTTTCGGTCTGTGTCCCGGCTGTTTCAGTCTGTTCTGCTTCAGCAGCTGTTGTGTCCGGTTGTTTCTGCACCGCTTCTGCCTGCTCTGCTGATGCCTTGTCAGACTTCTCTTCCGGCTGTGATGCAGCCTGTACCTGTTCATCTGCATTTTCCTGTGATGCCTCTGCGGCACTGTCACCATTACCGAATAAATCCTCTACGGAAACACTGTCTGACGTTGCATCTTCGATAATATCATCTAAATTCATATCTGCTATTCTTTTAATTTCCGCGTCTGAGAGCAACTCGTCCTCTTTGCCTGCTTCCCCTGCATTGTCTATGTCCTGTAAATTTTCTGTTTCTTTGTCTTTTAATTCTTCATCTAATTCAGGCACTTTTTTCACCCCATATCTTCATAATAATGTACAATTTGTATCTTTCCGATAAATAAACCCGTACTATAAAATAGTACCATACTTACGCAAATTTAACAATATCTGTTAATTTACTTTTCCTTATTGTGCTAAAAATTTTTTTAATTCCTGCAAAAAATCATAAGAAGATTCCGAAACTGCAGCTGCACGCTCCGAAATATTCTCGGGAAGCTGCGGCAGTTGTCCGTTAATGCGATATAACACAGATTTCTGATTGATAAATGTGACCTTTTCAAACGGCCAGCGAATCAGGTTCGGAATTAAAAATCCTTCTCCTAATTCAATCAGCATCAGCTTCTTATTGAGAGTTGCAGACAGCCACTTATTATATAAATCCCACTGCTTCTCAACTTCCTCTTTTTTCTCTAATGTGATCTGTTCTGCTTCAAGGAGCAGCGGCTGAACTACTCTTTTCGGATTCAGACTTCCCCATGAAAAATCATTTTTTTTTACTGGAAGTAATACAAAAATAATTCTTTTTTTCAAGATATGGTGCATAAAATGCCAGTAAATCCTGATATTCCTGCTTTTCTAAATATGCATTCCATTCTTCACCAATCCCGATTACAACCATCTCGGCATCCCGATATTTATCTATAAAATCAGAAAAAATCTGCTTTTCCATGTTTGTTTTACTCTCCGTTTCATACTAATATGTCTGTGCCAGTCTAAATATGGCCATACACATTTTTACTATTTTCCTATAAGTTCCGCTATAACATGATTACAGCTCCTATAAAGTAAAAGACTGCCGCATAAATTCTATACGGCAGTTTCTATCGTCCATCATTACTTTAACAATAATTTATCGATTTCCTGTACCAATAAACCAATCTCCGGCTTCGACAACTGAACATCTGCTCCTAAAGATTCTCCTTTTAAACGCATCTGCTCATTAATCAAAGATGAGAAAATCACAACCGGTATGGACTTTAAATCATTATCCGTCTTTACCAGCTTTGTCAGTCTGTGTCCATCCATCAACGGCATTTCAATATCAGTTATGATACACTTAACGTCCTTTGGCTCTTCCCCTGATTTAACCTTCATGAGATAATTCCATGCTTCCTGTCCGTTATTGCATAACGTCAGGTTGTTATATCCTGACTTGGTTAATGAATCAGAAATCAGCTTAATCAGCAATGCTGAATCCTCTACAATCATAATATGGGAATCGTTCCGCTGTCTTCCTTCCAGACCGGAAATTTCTGATACCTTTAAACCGGTTTCCGGGCTGATGTCCGAAACAATACGTTCAAAATCCAAAATTACAATGAGCTGATTATCAATCTTGACAATACCTGTTGCAATACCACTGTCTGCCGTACTGATTGTAGAATCCGGCTTAATAATATCTGCCCATGACACTCTGTGAATACCTACAACGCTATGTACATGAAATGCCACATTTAATTGATTGAAATTTGTTATAATAAACATATCTTTTGTGATATCCGGTGAAGGCTGTGCCTTAATAACCTTTGCCAAATCCACGACCGTAATCATTAAATCTCTTGGCATGAAAATACCTTCTACACATGGATGTGAATTCGGTACCGGTGTTACCGGGCTATACTGAACAATCTCTTTAATCTTTGCAACATTAATTCCATAGTGATTATTTCCAACTGTAAACTCTAAAACTTCAAGTTCATTCGTACCGCTTTCCATAAGTATATTCGTTTCCATGATTTATCCTCCAATTCACGTTCAATGTTAGAAATATTATACCAAATAAAGGGGTGAATTTCAATGCTTATAGAAGACAAAATAAAAAACTGTTTTCTGTGCCACTTTCGACAACAAGACGACAAAATACAGAATAACAATACAGGATAATATTATACAGCAGCCTTATATAACAAAAAAGCTGTTATGTATCGAAACACAACAGCCTGTATATTCAAATATTATATTCCTGTTCCTTCAAAACTGCACATTAAAATTCTTTTTCATCCGATTATCCTCTGGAT
>ONZY01002410.1_pt1 | contig 10499 bp, 9 predicted proteins | sample 1671451 | NCBI WGS metagenome assembly ONZY01 (sample SAMN06348158, study PRJEB24527) | human gut metagenome | biome: human gut; feature: ankylosing spondylitis patient; material: feces | host: Homo sapiens | place: China | collected 2015-10 | reverse complement strand
CTGACCGTGGCCGACGGCAGGATGACCGCCACCATCGTCTGGTCCAGCCCCAACTACGACTATATGCTGGTGGACGGCGAAAAGTATCTGCCCACCAACACCGAGGGCAACTCTACCTTCGAGATCCCCGTCACTGCTCTCGACACCCCGCTGGATGTGGTGGGCGATACCGTCGCCATGAGCACCCCGCATGAGATCGAGTATACGCTGACCTTCGCCTCTGCATCCCTGATCGAGGCAAAGTAACGATGAAACGCCGCAATTTCCTGAAAGCCCTGCCTGCCGCCGCCCTTGCCCTTGCTGGCTGCGGGCAGCACAAGACCGCCCCGGCCAATACAGCATCCCTCGTGTTCGACCACAGCTATCCGCTGGACTATGCCACCCAGTTTTCCGCCGACTGCTATGAGGGCGGCTATGTGATGATCGACATCCCGGACGCCGGGCGGTTCCTCGTCGTCCCCGAGGGGGCCGCCGAGGTGGACGACCTGCCCGAAGATGTCGTTCTGCTGCGCCAGCCGCTGGATCATATTTATCTCGTCTCCACCTCGGTGATGGACCTCTTCGTCCATCTGGACGCATTGGACAGCATCGCCCTCTCCGGCACGAAGGCCGAGGGCTGGTATGTGGAAGAGGCCAAACAGGCCATGCAGGAGGGCCGCATCGCCTACGCGGGCAAGTACAGCGCCCCGGACTATGAGCGCATCCTTGCCGCCGGCTGCACTCTCGCCATCGAGAACACCATGGTGCTCCACGACCCTGAGGTCAAGGAGCAGCTGGAAAAGTTCGGCGTGCCGGTCCTCGTGGAGCGCTCGAGCTACGAGAGCGGCCCGCTGGCCCGGATGGAGTGGCTCAAGCTCTACGGCATCCTGCTGAATAAGACCGAGATGGCGGAAGAGGTCTTTCGCCAGAAGGTGGAGCAGGTGGCCCCCATCCTCGAGCAGGAGAACACCGGCAAGACCGCGGCCTTCTTCTCCATCACCACCAACAACCTCATCACCGTCCGCCGCACCAGCGACTATGTGGCCCAGATGGTGGGGATGGCCGGCGGCGTCTACATCTTCGACGACCTCGAGGGGGAGACGTCGGCCCAGTCCACCATCAAACTGCCGCTGGAGACGTTCTACGCCCGGGCCAGGGACGCCGACGTCCTCATCTACAACAGCACCATCGAGGGCGTGATGGAGACCCGTGACCAGCTCATCGAAAAATGCCCGATGCTGGCGGATTTCAAGGCCGTCCAGTCCGGCGACTGCTGGTGTACGGCCCAGAGCCTCTTCCAGCAGAGCATGGAGCTGGCCGACCTCATCTCGGATATGAACCTCGTCTTCACCGAGGGCTCGCCCGACCCGGCGTCCCTCCGTTTCTTACAGCGCATCGTATAAAAGGAGCTTTGTCATGACCACCACCCGCCGCCTCAGCCTCGCGTACCTCGCCCTCACGGCGGGGGTCGCGGTGCTGTTTGCACTCAACCTGTTCTGGGGCAGTGTGTCCCTGATGCCCGGCGCGGTGGCGGCAGCTCTGCTGGGCCGGGGCGAAGATGCGCTGGCCGTGGGCATCGTGCTCCAGCTCCGTCTGCCCCGGGCGGTCATGGTCGTGCTGCTGGGCGCGGCCCTCTCAGCTGCAGGCTACCTCCTGCAGACCTTCTTCGCCAACCCCATCGCCGGCCCCTTCGTCATGGGCGTGTCCAGCGGTGCAAAGCTGGCAGTGGCCCTGACGATGGTGGTGTTTTTACAGCGGGGGCTGCTCACCAGCTCGGCCACCCTCATCATCGCCGCCTTTGCAGGCTCGATGGCGGCTATGGCCTTTGTGTTGGTGGTGGCCCGGCGGGTGCCGCGGATGAGCATCCTCGTCATCTGCGGCATCATGATCGGTTATATCTGCTCGGCTGTCACCGACATCGTGGTGACCTTCGCTCAGGACTCCAACATCGTCAATCTCCACAACTGGTCGATGGGCAGCTTTTCCGGCATGACCTGGGCCAATTTGGGTGCAGCGGCCTGCGTGGTGCTGCCCGCGCTGGCGGCGGCGTTCCTGCTCTCGAAGCCCATGGCGGCCTACCAGATGGGCGAGAGCTACGCCAGGAGCGTCGGCGTACCGGTGCGGGCCTTCTCGACGGCCCTCGTGCTGCTTTCCAGCCTGCTTTCCGCCTGCGTGACGGCCTTTGCAGGCCCCATCTCCTTTGTGGGCATCGCGGTGCCGCATCTGGTCAAGAACCTGCTGGGCAGCGCAAAGCCCCTTTATGTCCTGCCGGGCTGCTGTCTGGGCGGGGCAGCGTTCTGCCTGCTCTGCGACCTCATCGCCCGCAGCCTGTTCGCGCCCACTGAGCTGTCCATCAGCTCGGTGACGGCGGTTTTCGGTGCGCCGGTGGTCATCTGGCTGCTGGTGCGCCGCCAGACACAGGAGGGACGGGAATGAGCAATCCGAAATTCTACTGCCGCGCCGAGGACCTTGCCATCGGCTACGGCAAAACGCCCCTGATGGAGCACATCGGACTCGGCGTCGGGAAGGGGACCATCCTCACCCTCATCGGCCCCAACGGCGCGGGAAAATCCACCCTGCTCAAGACGCTGGCAGCGCAGCTGGCCCCCCAGGGGGGCGCTGTCCTGCTGGACGGCAAAAATCTCGCGGACTACTCCGGCCCGGAGCGCGCCCGCAAAATGGCCCTGATGGTGCCTCACACCCGCCGCACCGAGCTGATCACCTGCTTCGAGATGGCGGCCGCCGGGCGCTACCCCTACACGGGACGGTTGGGTGTCCTCTCGGCAGAAGATAAGCGCCAGGTCCATGCCGCGCTGGCCCTCGTGGGGGCCGAGGCGCTGGCAGGCCGGGACTTCAACCGCATCAGCGACGGCCAGCGCCAGCGCGTCCTGCTGGCTCGGGCCATCTGCCAGCAGCCGGAGCTGATATTATTGGACGAGCCTACGTCTTTCCTTGACATCAAGGGCAAGGCCGAATTGCTGGCCATCCTGAAAAGCCTCGCCCGCGACAAGAAGATGGCCGTCATCCTGAGCCTCCACGAGCTGGAGCTGGCGCAGAAAGTTTCCGACAAGGTCGTCTGCGTCTCGGCGGCGGGCGTCTCGGACGTCATGACGCCGGAAAAGGCCTTTGCCCGGGAAAACATCTGCAAAATTTATGCTCTGACCGATGAGCAGTACGCATTCCTCTACGGCGAAGAAAAAGTGCCGGAGGAAAAGCGCCCGCTCTTTGAGCACTACGTCCGCAGCGGCCAGAAGCTCCTGCGCTGCGGCTATACCACCGGCACCTGCGCGGCGCTGGGCGCGGCGGGCGCGGCACGGTTGCTGCTCACCGGCCGCACCCCCGAGACAGTGGCCCTCCGCACCCCGAAGGGCATCGTGGTGGAGGTAGAGCCTATCTTCTGCCGCCTGTCCGGCGAGGGAGCTGAGTGCGCCATCCGGAAGGACGGCGGCGACGATGTGGACGTGACCACCGGTCTGCCGGTCATCGCCAGTGTCGCCCTCCGGCCCGAGCTGTCCGGCGAGGTGCGCATCCACGGCGGTGAGGGCGTGGGCCGGGTAACAAAGCCCGGTCTCGACCAGCCCGTGGGCGAAGCTGCCATCAACCACGTCCCCCGGGCCATGATAAAGGAAGCGCTGGAAAAAGAGGCCGAATCTGCCGGGTACGCGGGCGGTTTTGACGTCACCATCTCCATCGAGGGCGGGGCCGAAACGGCGAAGCTCACCTTCAACCCCCATATGGGCGTGGAAGGGGGCCTCAGCGTCCTCGGCACCAGCGGCATCGTCGAGCCCATGAGCCAGCAGGCCATCCTCGACACCATCCAGCTGGAAATGGGGCAGGCGGCGCTTCGGGCCGGAAGCCCCCGGCGGCTCATCCTCGCCCCGGGCAACTACGGCCTCGACTATCTCCACGAGAAGATGCCCGCCCTAAAGAATGTCCCGGTGGTCAAGACCTCGAACTTTATCGGGGATACGATGGATATGGCGGCGGCGTCAAAATTCGAGCAGGTGGTGCTGGTGGGCCACATCGGCAAGCTGGTCAAACTGGCGGGCGGCGTCATGAACACCCACTCCCGCACAGCCGACTGCCGCACCGAGCTGCTCTGCGCCCACGCCGCCCTCTGCGGCGCGTCCCGGGACGTCTGCGCGGCCCTGATGAACGCGGCCACCACCGACGCCTGCATGGAGATCTTAGACGAAGCAGAGATGAGAGAACCGGTGCTGTCCAGTCTGCTGGACGCCATCCAGCTCCACCTCGACCGCCGCGCCGCCGGGGCGTTCCGGGTGGGCGCGGTGCTCTTCTCGAACCAATACGGCCCGTTGGGCCAGACCAGGACTGCAAAGGAGCTGCTGGACGAATGGAAAAACGGATAGGCACTTTTTACGGCGTCAGCGTCGGCCCGGGCGACCCGGAGCTCATGACCCTGCAGGCTGTCCGCCGCCTCGAAAACTGCCCGGTCATCGCCGCGCCCCAGACCCCGAAGGGCGGGATGCTGGCGCTGGACATCGCAAAAGGTGCGGTGGAGCTGAGCGGCAAGACCATCCTGCCGCTGCGCTTCGCCATGAGCCTTGACCCGGCGGTGCAGAAAGCCGCCCACATCGAGGCGGCCCGGGCCGTGAAAGAATATCTCGACGCCGGGCAGGATGTCGCCATGCTCAACCTCGGCGACGTGTCCGTCTACGCGACCTTCGGCTACCTGCAGGAGATCTTGGAGGCCGAGGGCTGCAAGACCGTGATGCTCCCCGGCGTGACGAGCTTCTGTGCCGCTGCGGCCCGGCTGGGCCAGTCCCTGACGGGCGGCATGGAGCAGCCGCTGACCATCGCCCCGGGACGCTGCGCCGCTGAGGTGCTGGCTGCACCGGGCGCGAAAGTGCTGATGAAATCGGGCCGTCAGCTGCCCGAGACGCTGGCCGCGCTGGCCGACGCCGGGCTTCTGAGCCGGAGCGCGATGGTCTGTAACTGCGGCCTGCCGAACGAGGAGGTCTGGCCCGACCTGGCCGATTACGACCCGGCCCGGTCGGCGGGCTATTTCGCAACGATTTTGGTGAAGGAGGGGTAAGATATGGTCCATTTTGTAGGAGCCGGGCCGGGTGCGCCCGACCTCATCACCCGGCGGGGCGCGGCCCTGCTGGCCGATGCCGACTGCATCATCTACGCGGGCAGTCTCGTCAACCCGGCCCTGCTGGGGCTGGCGAAGCCCGGCTGTGCCATCTACAACAGCGCGGAAATGACGCTGGAACAGGTGCTGGACACCATCCGCGCCGCCGAAAAGGCCGGAGGCACCACGGTCCGCCTCCACACCGGCGACCCCTGCCTCTACGGGGCCATCCGGGAGCAGATGGACGCGCTGGATGCTGACGGCATCCCTTATGACGACACCCCGGGAGTGTCCAGCTTCTGCGGCGCGGCGGCGGCGCTCTGTGCCGAGTACACCCTGCCCAACGTCAGCCAGACCGTCATCATCACCCGGATGGAGGGCCGCACTCCTGTTCCTGAGGCCGAACAGCTGGCAAAGCTGGCCGCTCACGGGGCTACCATGGTCATCTTCCTCTCCATCGGGCTGGTGGACAAAGTCCGGCAGGCCCTTCTCGAGAGCGGCGGCTACCGCCCCGATACCCCTGCCGCCGTGGTCTATAAGGCCACCTGGCCCGAGCAGAAGGTGGTGCGCTGCACCGTCTCCACACTGGCCGAGGAGACCCGCAAAAACGGCATCACCAAGACCGCCCTCATCGTCGTAGGCGACTTTCTGGGCGAAAACTACGAGCGCAGCAAGCTCTACGACCCGGCCTTTACCACCGAGTTCCGGCAGGGGACGGAGGCCGGGCAGTGAGCCGGGCATATCTGGCCTTCACCGCAAAAGGCGAAGCGCTGGCCCATCGGCTGGCGGAAGCTTTGCCCGGCAGCGTGAGCCGCTGCGGCGGAGACGTGACCCTGAAAGACTGGACGGCGGAGCATTTTGCACAGGACGAGGCCCTGATTTTTGTGGGAGCTGTGGGCATCGCGGTGCGGGCCATCGCGCCCCACTGCAGGAGCAAGGCCGCCGACCCGGCGGTGGTGGTCGTGGACGAGGGCGGGAACTTCGCCGTGCCGCTCCTGTCGGGCCATCTGGGCGGAGCCAACGCGCTGGCCCGGGCGCTGGCAAAAGCGTGCGGCGCGGTGCCGGTCATCACGACGGCCACCGACGTCAACGGTCTCTTCGCCGTAGACCTCTGGGCCAAGGCCCAGAACTGCGCTGTCCTTGAGCCGGAGCGCATCAAGCGCGTCAGCGGCGCCCTGCTGGCCGGGCAGACTGTCCGGTACTGGTCGCCGTGGCCGGTGGCGGGGGAGCCCCCCGCCGGCGTGGAAAAAACTGACGCACCCGAAGCCGCCGACTTCGCCCTGACCCTCACGCCGCAGGGCGAGGCGCTCCACCTCGTCCCCCGCATCGGGGTGCTGGGGGTGGGGTGCCGCCGCGGCACGACGGCGCAGCAGCTGGAAGAAGCCTTTGCGGCGTTCTGTGCCGCGTCCGGTCTCAGCCCGGCGGCGGCCTGCGCAGCCGCCAGCATCGACCTGAAAAAAGATGAGCCGGGGCTTGCAGAGTTCTGCAAAGTCCACGGCTGGCCCATCACGTTCTATCCGGCCGACGAACTGCGGGCCGTGCCGGGACAGTTCACCCCGTCGGCCTTTGTGGCAAGTGTCACCGGCGTGGACAACGTCTGTGAGCGCTCGGCGGTAAAAGCCTCGGGCGGGACGCTCCTTCTGCCCAAAACGGCAGGCGGCGGCGTGACGCTGGCGCTGGCCGTCCGCCCCTTTGCACCCGATTGGAGGACAGAGCAATGAGTGAGAGTAAAAAGACCGTGTTCGTCGTGGGGCTTGGCCCCGGCGGCGGACAGTTTCTGACCGTGCAGGCGCAGAGCGCCTTGCAGCAGGCCGAGGTGTTGTGTGGCTATACGGTCTACATCGACCTTGTGCGCCCCCTCTACCCGGAAAAAGAGTGCTACACCACCGGCATGACCCGGGAGATCGACCGCTGCCGCTGGGCGCTGGATACCGCCCGGGCGGGTCGGGACGTGGCGCTGGTCTGCTCCGGCGACGCCGGGGTCTACGGCATGGCCAGCCCGCTGCTGGAGCTGGCCGAAGAGTACCCGGACGTCAACGTGGAGGTCGTCCCCGGCCTGACCGCCGCCCTCAGCGGCGGGGCCGTGCTGGGTGCGCCGCTGGCCCACGATTTCTGCGTCATCTCGCTGTCGGACCGCCTCACGCCGTGGGAGGTCATCGAAAAGCGGCTGGCCTGCGCCGCTCAGGGCGATTTCGCACTGGTGCTGTACAATCCCTCGTCCAAGGGCCGCCCGGACTATCTGCGCCGGGCCGTGGACATCCTGCTGGCGAACGGCAAAGCCCCGGACACCCTCTGCGGCTCTGTGCGGAACATTGGTCGGGAAGGGCAGGAAAAGCGCATCCTGCCTCTCAGCCAGATCCGGGACACCGAGGTGGATATGTTCACCACCGTCTTTGTGGGCAACGCCGCCACCCGCGCGCTGAGCGGGCGGATGGTCACGCCGCGGGGGTACCGCCGATGAACGTCGTCGTTTTCAGCGGCACCACCGAGGGGCGGGAGCTTTCCCGCCAGCTGGCGGCACTGGGCATCGAAGTCACCGTCAGCGTGGCCACCCCGCTGGGACAGGAAGAGCAGGGGAGCACCCCCGGCGTCACCGTCCGGTGCGGGCGGCTCCTGCCCGATGAGATGGCCGCGCTCTTGGGGGATGCCGCCCTCTGCATCGACGCCACCCACCCCTACGCAGTGGAGGTGACCAAAAACATCAAAGCAGCGGCAGAGCAGGCCGGGGTGGAATACCTCCGCCTGCTGCGCCCGGCCAGTCCGCTGCCGGAAAACTGTCTCGTCTTTGAGAGCGCAAAGCAGGCGGCAGAAGCGCTGGCTGCAGAAGAGGGCAATCTTCTATTGGCCACCGGGGCCAAGGAGCTGGCACAGTTCGCGGCCATCCCGCCCGAGCGGCTCTACCCCCGTGTCCTGCCCACGCTGGAAAGCATCACAGCCTGTGAGGCGGCGAACATCCCCCATCGCAACATCATCGCCATGCAGGGCCCCTTCAGCTTTGCCCTCAATCAGGCCATGATGGAGCAGTTCCATATCCGCTGGCTCGTCACAAAGGACGGCGGCGCAGCCGGAGGCTTCGACGAAAAAGCCGCCGCCGCCTCTGCCGCCGGGGCGCAGCTGGTGGTCATCCGCCGCCCGCCCGAGCAGGGCGAGACGGCTTCCGAGGTGTTGAAACGCTGCAAGGAGATGATAAGATGAATGTGACACTCATCGGCATGGGTTCCGGCCAGCCGGAGAACCTGACCCTTCAGGGCCTGGCCGCACTGCGGCAGGCCGACCTCATCCTGGGCGCACGGCGTCTGCTGGCAGTTCTGCCTGCCGGCTGCACCGAGAACCGCGCCGCCGCCTACCGCCCCGACGAGGTGGCAGAGCTGCTGCAGACTTCCGGCGCAGAGAACGCCGTGCTGGTCTACAGCGGCGACACCGGCTTTTACTCCGGCGCGTCTGCCATGATGGAAAAGCTGGAGGCCCTCGGCGTCCGCGCCCGGGTGCTGCCCGGCCTTTCCAGCATCCAGCTGCTGGCGGCGGCGCTGGGCCGTCCGTGGCAGGGGTGGAACCTTGTTTCGGCCCATGGCCGCACCTGTGACCCGGTGGCCGAGTGTATGCAGGGCAGACCCACCTTCTTCCTCACCGGCGGCAGCGAAGACCCCGCCACCCTCTGCGCCCAGCTGGCGGCAGAGGGCTTCGGGGACGTGCAGGCCGTCGTGGGCCAGTGCCTCGGCACGCCGGAAGAGAAGCTCTTCCGCGGCAGCGTCAAAGAGCTGGCCGCAGGCCGCTTCAACAGCCTGAGCGTCCTTCTCGTGGAGGCGGTGGAGGGACTGCCCCGCCGCGCCCCGGGCCTGCCGGACGAAGCCTTCGAGCGGGGCGACGTTCCCATGACCAAGCAGGAAGTCCGAGCCGCTGTGCTGGCGAAGCTGGCCGTCCGCCCGGAAGACATCCTGTGGGACGTGGGGGCCGGGACGGGCAGCGTCAGCGTGGAGCTGGCATTGGCCGCGCCCCGGGGCCGGGTGTACGCGGTGGAGTGCAGGCCGGAGGGCTGTGCGCTCATCAAAGCCAACCGCGAAAAATTCAGGACCCGGAACCTCGTCCTCGTGGAGGGGCTTGCCCCCGCCGCCCTTTCGGACCTGCCCGCGCCGGACGCTGTCTTCATCGGCGGCAGCAAGGGCAGCCTTGCCGCCATCGTGGACGCCGCGCTGGATAAGAACCCCGACGCCTGTATCTGTGTGTCGGCCATCGCCCTCGAGACCCTTTCGGCGGCGGTGGCCGCGCTGACGGCCAAAGGCCGGACCGTGCAGGTGAGCCAGATCGCCGTCAGCCGGGCCAAGGCCGTGGGCGGACTGCACCTTATGATGGCCCAGAACCCCATCTACCTCATCACAGGAGAATGACATGATACAGTTTCTGCTGGCGGCGCCCCGCTCGGGCAGCGGCAAGACCACCATGACCTGCGCCCTGCTCATGGCGCTGAAGCGGCGGGGCTGTGCGCCCTGCGCCTTCAAGAGCGGGCCGGACTACATCGACCCCATGTTCCACCGGGCCGTGATGGGGGTGGAGAGCCGCAACCTCGACCTCTTTTTTTCTGCGCCCGAGACGGTGCGCACCCTCTACGCGAAGGGTGCCGCCGGACACGGTGCGGCGGTGTGCGAGGGGGCTATGGGCTTTTACGACGGCCTCGGGGGCGTGAGCGACAGGGCCAGTGCGTGGCATCTGGCCGACACGCTGGGTCTGCCGGTGCTGCTGGTGGTGGAGCCGAAAGGTCAGAGCCTGACGCTGGCCGCAGAGCTGAACGGGCTCGTAAACTTCCGCACTCCCAGTCACATCGCAGGCATCCTGCTGAACAACTGCACGGCACGGATGCACGCTCTGCTGGCCCCAATGCTGGAAAAAGAGACGGGCCTGCCGGTGCTGGGCTTTCTGCCGAAACTCCCGGAGGCCGTCATCGGTTCCCGCCATCTGGGCCTCTACACGGCGGCGGAAGTGGAAAATTTACAGCAGAAGCTGGCCCTTCTGGCCGACGCGGCGGAGGAGCACATCGACTGGCCCCGCCTGCTGGCCCTCTGCGAAAAGGAGCCGCCCGTCCTGCCGGTGCAGCCGGAGACGCCTCCGGCCCGCGTCCGCATCGCCGTGGCGCAGGACGAGGCGTTCTGCTTTACCTACGCCGAGACGCTGGAAGCCTTCCGGGACGCCGGGGCAGAGGTGGTCTTTTTCAGCCCCCTCCGCGACACGGCTCTGCCGGAAAACATCGGCGGGCTGTATCTGCCCGGCGGCTACCCGGAACTTCACGCAAGAGAATTGAGTGAAAATACCTCGCTTCTGCGCGAGATAAAGCGAAAAATCGAGTCCGGTCTGCCCACAGCGGCCGAGTGCGGGGGCTTCCTCTATCTGGGGCAGAGCCTCACGGACGCCGAGGGGCAGAGCTGGCCGATGG
>ONZY01002392.1_pt1 | contig 10601 bp, 10 predicted proteins | sample 1671451 | NCBI WGS metagenome assembly ONZY01 (sample SAMN06348158, study PRJEB24527) | human gut metagenome | biome: human gut; feature: ankylosing spondylitis patient; material: feces | host: Homo sapiens | place: China | collected 2015-10 | reverse complement strand
CGAAAACAGATTGGCTATGCGTCTGTGCGTGGCGGTGTTTCTAACCGTGCCGAAGAAATCCGGAGATTTCAGGAAGATGCAGACTGCCGTGTATTTGTTGGGCAGATTGCAGCGGCAGGACTGGGCATTACTTTGACAGCAGCATCCACGATGGTGTTCTATTCGCTTGATTACAGCATGAGCAACTTTGAACAGGCAAAAGCAAGAATCCATAGAGTCTCTCAGGCAGAGAACTGCCTGTACATTTATCTGATTGCAAAGGATACTGTGGATGCTAAAATTCTCCGTTCTCTGCGGGATAAGGTGGATTTAGCGAGAACGCTGGTAGACGATTATCGGAACGGAATGAACCCATTTCAGGAAGGAGTTTGAAATGCAAACACAGAATATGTATGAACTTGCGGAGCATCTGAAACAACTCCATGAGGAAAAGAAGAATGCAGAACAACGATTGAAAGAAATTAACGCTGAAATTGAACAGGCAGATTATCAGCTTTCTATGCTGATGGCAGAAACAGAAACACAGAATTTCACGCGTGCCGGAACGATGTTTGCCCTGACCACCAAAATTCGTGCCTCTGCTGTAGCAGGACGCAAAGAAGAACTGTATGCAGCCTTGAAAGAAAACGGCTGCGGAGATCTGGTCTATGAAACTGTCAATGCCAATAGTCTGTCTGCTTTTGTCAAAGAGCAGATTGCAGAAAATCAGGATATTGTACCAGAGTGGCTGAGCGGTCTTGTCCATATCTATGAACAGACCGCTGTATCTGTTCGCCAATCTGCAAAATGAAAGGATGAAATCAATGAAAAATGAAATGATGGAAACCAACCAAACAGGCTTCCTTGCTCTGCAGGACTTTGATCTTGCCGATGTGATGTGTGCAGAAATGGACGGCTTATCTGCTGCATTTGAACGAGTTAAGATCCCATCCGGCGGCGGTGTGATGTTTGAGATCCCCGGTGAGAATCCGGAGGAACCGGACACGGTAAAAACGTTTTCCACTGTGATCCTCTATCAGCATTCTTTGAATGCCTACTACCAAAGCGAATATCAGGGTGGCTCCAATCCACCGGACTGCGGCAGTTTTGACGGGCATCATGGGGAAGGAAATCCCGGCGGCAGCTGTGATTCCTGCCCGCTGAATCAGTATGGATCCGGAAAGAACGGTGCAAAAGCCTGCAAGAATCGCCGTCGTCTGTATCTGCTTCGGGAGGGCGATATTTTTCCGGTAATTCTGTCTCTGCCTACCGGTTCTCTGAAGTCCTTTACTCGTTATCTGATGCGTGTGATCCCCAAATACAAGAATTCCAATGCTGTGGTAACAAAATTTACACTGAAAAAAGCCGTCAGCAGCACAGGCATGAGCTATTCCCAGGCACAGTTTGCTGTAGAACGGGTGTTGTCACCGGAAGAATATCCACTGATCGCAGCTATGACAGAACAGGTCAAGGCACTTAGTAAAAATGTGGGCTATGATACAGAAGATGCACTGCGTGTGGACCCGAAAACCGGCGAAGTCATGGAGCCGCTGAATTGAGGAGAATGCTATGGAGAATTACAGATGTGTCACTTCGGTGCAGGAAATTCAGCAGTATATCGGCGATGCAGCAGTTGTGGCTTTTGACTATGAGACTGCACCGAACGAGCCTTACTGCATGGAAGAAAAGGCGGCTCTGGATCCGCAGAAAAGCCATATGACCGGATGCAGTTTTTCTGTCAAAGAGCATACCGGAATATATGTCCCAGTGGCTCACAAAGTAGGAGAAAATATCGAACTGACATCTTTTTTGCAATTTCTGCGAGTTTTTCTCACGGACAAGCGTATCGTTAAAGTTGCTCACAATATTGCCTTTGAATCTGCAATATCCTATCATCAGAATATCGTGATCCAGCCGCCGGTGTATGATACCATTTGTGCAGCACAAATGACCTTGAAAAGCAACTACGCATTTCGCAAACTTGCTGACAGCGGTCTGAAAAAACTGGCGGAAGAATTGTGTCATGAACGGCTGCCCACTTTTTCGGATGTTACAAACGGCAGACACTTTGACGAACTGGATGCACAGGATGCAGAAACAATACGCTATGGCTGTGCGGACTCTGATTTTGCCTTGCGGCTGTATCATATTTTCAACAACTGGTTTGATCGGTTTTTGCCGAAACATCGGTACCTTGTGGAAGAAATCGAATCGCCTGCAGCGGTGTACTTAGGGCTGATGAAATACAACGGCGTGCCTGTGAATGCAGATTTGATGAAAGTGCGTCAGCAGGAGGCAGGGGAGCAAATGGAATATATCCGCAATGAAATTGCAATGTGCATTGGCGATGTTCCGATTGGTGCAAACTGCAGCACTAAAGCTTTCAAGGAGTATCTGTATCAGACTTTACAGCTGCCTGTTATGAAAGTCACAGCATCCAACAGAGAAGCAGCAGACGATGCCACAATGATCCTGCTGAAGGAATGGTGTGATGCCAACCGTCCGGAACTTTCTCCTTTGTTCACACTGGTACAGGAATACCGGAAATGGAGCAAGATCAAGTCCACCTACATTGACGGTTATCTGAAATTCCGAAACGCTGCAACCGGAAAGATCCATCCGGATTTCTTTGCATTGTCCACCGAAACAGGCCGCATGAATTGCCGCAATCCCAATTTACAGAACTGCCCCAGAAAAAGCAACGATCCCATCGGTGTCCGCAATTTTATTCAGGCTCCGGAAAATCATCTGATCTTGTCTCTCGATTTTTCGCAAATCGAACTGCGTGTGGGAGCATTCTACTGCCGGGACAAGACGATGATGGAAACCTATCAGAACGGCGGGGATATTCATGCGGCAACCACTGCCGTCATTTTTGGCTGTACCTATGCAGAAGCACAAAACAAGCATCGACCGGAATACAAGGAACAGCGTACCATCGCCAAGAACGTGAACTTTGGCACATTTTACGGGCTATTTCCAAAGGGACTGCAGAACACATTGAAGTTCAAGGCAGGTGTAGAGAAATCTATACCGGAATGTGAAGAAATCATTCGCAATCTGAAGGCTGGCTATCCGGCTTTGACGGTCTGGCAGAATGAAACAAAGATGACCGCAAAGCAGAAACTATATACAGAAACCTGGCTGGGACGCAGAAGGTATCTTCCCAATATTCGTAGCGACAACTGGGGACTGCAGTCCTTTGCGGAACGATGTGCCTTGAATACCCCGATTCAGGGAACGGCTGCGGATATTCTGAAGCTGGCAATTGTCCGTATTTTAGAAGGACTGCCGTCACGCCCATGGCTGAGACCGATCCTGCAGATTCACGATGAACTGACGTTTCTCATTCCGAAAGACAGATTGCAGGAAGCAGTGGCTTTTGTGAAAGGCTGTATGGAACAGCAGCCGTTTCCGGAGTTTGATCTGCCCCTTGTGGCAGAAGCATCTGCCGGAGAAAGCTTCGGCAATTTAGAGGAACTGGAGGAATGAACTTGGCAGAAACACACAACAAGGAAGGATACTTCTCGCCGACCGAATTTGAAGCAATGAAAAGAATAGAGAGCGAGGAGAAAAAGGCACGGAGACTGGCGGCATTCCGACCGCTTGTATATATCTGTTCTCCCTATCGTGGCAATACCAATGAAAACATTGAAAATGCCCGGAAATACAGTCGTTTTGCGGTAGTACATCACAGTATTCCCATTGCACCGCATTTGCTTTTTCCGCAGTTTCTGGACGATACCCTAGGGGAAGAAAGGCAAACTGCAATGTTCATGAATTATGTGCTTCTGACAAAATGTGTCCAGCTGTGGGTATTCGGTAGCAGCATTTCTGAGGGCATGGTACAGGAGATCCAATGGGCAAAACGCAGGCATATGCCGATTCGATATTTCACAGAAGAAATGGAGGAAGTGGTATGAATATATCGGCACAGGATGTTATCAATGCGATCTTTCATCCGGACGATACGGTATGTCTGCGTATTTTTGATGATCGGAAAGAAGGCATCTTTACCGGTGCCAAAATGTCCGTGGAAGCAGGAAAATTCTTTGCAGTGGAGTCTACACTGAAAGAACATAACCAGAAAAATCATGGCATCTTTTTTGTGGTGAACTCCGGCGGTCAGACCGATGACAGCATTACTCGCATCAATGCACAGTTTGTGGAGATGGACGATAAAACTTTCGAGGAACAGCAGACACTCATCGATGCGTTTCCGCTGCCGCCGTCTATGGTTATCAGAACAAGAAAATCCCTGCATACATACTGGTTTGTCAAAGAGGCAAAGGTGTCATTGTTTCGCCCCATTCAAAAGGCACTGGTGCAGCATTTCGGCGGAGATCCTGCCTGCGTCAACGAAAGCCGTGTCATGCGTCTGCCGGGATTCTATCACTGCAAGAAAGAACCGGTCTTGGTGGAGTGCATCTCGTTTCACCCGGAACGAAGATACACACAGGAACAGCTAATAGAAAGACTGCCGGTTTCGCAAGAAGCAGAAGAACAACCGAAAGTGCCGCTGCATGGAGAACAGAAAGGGATCGGCGTTGTAGAAGCAGAATGCGATTTTATCAAGTACTGTCGGGACAATGCAGCTGCACTTTCTGAACATGACTGGTATGCGATGATCTCCAATTTAAGTGTGTTTGAAGGCGGTGCAGCGGTCATACATCAATACTCCAAGCCGTATCCGAAGTATTCTTTTGAAGAAACGCAGAATAAAATCCAGCATTTTCTCCGCAGCGGAACAAAACCTATGACCTGCCGCACCATTGCAGAGAAAGGCTTTTCCTGCCCAAAGCTGCGAAGTGAACAGTGCAGCTGTAAATCTCCTGCGGCTCTGTGTTTTCAGCCGCTTTCCATTGATGGCATTCGGGCACTGCTACAGCAGCAAAAGGTGCAAAATGCCGTGGTGGAAGATTTGCAGACTGCACGAAACTTTGTATCGGAATATCTTTACAATGTGGACAGCGTGACTGCCGAATCGATGATCCATTACGATTTAAAGCAGCATTTCGGTTTCAAAAATGCAGATGTCAGGCCGCTGCTTGCTCTGCAAAAAGAACTGTACAAAGCATTTCAAAACAAATCCGAAACACGGAAGCATCGTTCCGGCATGGAAATTCCCGACTGGTATGAAATGACAGAACGGGGTCCGAAGTTTCTGCCCGGTGTGCTTGCAGAATATATGACACAGAATGCCCCTGTGTTTTATTCTGCCGAGCAGTATTATTGCTATGAAAACGGCGTTTATCACAGCATCACGGAACTGACAGCAAGAAATATGGTACGGGATAAAATGCTGACCAGATACACAAAGCTGTCTCAGATCAATGATACCGAAGGACAATGGAAGATGCAGGTGCAGAAGGATATTCGGGAACTTAATCCCAATCCCTATCTCATCAATGTGCGAAATGGCCTGTACAATGTGCTGGACGAAACCTTGTCGGAGCACACCGCAAAGTATCTGTCTACAGTACAGCTGAATGTGCGATATATGTCCGATGCAAAGTGTCCCAGATTTCTGCAGTTTCTGCATGAATCCGTGGAGGAGGATCAGGTGACGCTGATTCAGGAGATGCTGGGCTACTTTCTCATTCCGGTCAATCATGCCCAGAAGTGCTTTATCATTGTGGGAAAAGGCGGTGCCGGGAAGTCTGTGCTGCTGCGGGTGCTGAATGAACTGCTGCTGGGAAAAGAAAATGTGTCCAATGTAGCATGGCAGGCATTGAATGATCGATTCAAGACCGCAGAACTTTTTGGCAAGTGGGCGAATATCTGTGCAGAGTTACCCACAAAGGGCATTGAAGACAACGGCATTTTCAAGGCGTTGGTCGGAGAGGATTATCTGACTGTGGAAAAGAAAAACAAAAATCCCTTTTCTTTTCAGCCCTATGCGAGGCTGCTCTTTTCCTGCAACAGTATTCCGAAGAACTATGGGGACAAATCGGAGGGCTTTTACCGCCGTCTGATCATTGTCCGGTTCAATCATTCTGTGCCGGAGGAACGACGAGATCCGGAACTTCTGGAGAAGTTCCGCTGTGAAGCAGATGGGATCTTTCAATTTGCCTTAGAAGGACTGCGGCGGCTGATGCAGAATCATTTTCATTTTTCAGAAACAAAGGCAAATGCACAGGAACTTCAGAAATACCGGGAAGACAGCAACAGTGTGCTGGCGTTTGTTCGGGACTGCTGTACTTTGCAAATGGATGCAGAAGTGGGAAGAATGGAGTTCTTTGCACGGTATAAATCATACTGTGACAGCTGCGGCATGGCTCCATACAGTCAGCAGAACTTCAACAATGAACTGGAAGCAAATTTTCCCACGGTCGTGAAAGCAGCAGACAGAACCGGAAAACGGAGAACGTGGAGAGGCATCAGCTTTTCAGAAAGCCATGTGTAGCTTGCCAGGGGAGAGGTCTGCACAGCTTTCTGACAGGGTTTACAGGCTTTGCAGGGAATTCCCGTAATCTTTTATATATTTCCTATTTTATATCCCCATATATTTTCTCATTTTTTATGAGTATAATAGAAATTTCCCTGTAAAATCAGTAAAGAGGTAAGAGGTGAGCAGTTTGAAAGAAGCGGATATCGTAAGGGCGATTTTGAGGTATCTGAAAACCGTGCCGAATTGTTTTTGCTGGAAGGAGGTATGGAACGGCAGGAATCCCCGATGTGATCGCCTGCATTGGCGGCAGGTTCTTTGTCTTTGAAGTAAAAACGGAGAAAGGGAAAGCAACTGCTTTGCAGGAATCGGTTCTTCGCAAAATACAAAAATGCGGCGGAAACGCTGCCATCGTCCGTTCTGTGGAGGAGGTAAAAAGAATGCTGGAGGAGATCACGGCATGACAGCAAAAGAATACATGAAACAGGCACAAAGACTTCTTAGAAGGATTGACCGAAAACAAAAGGAAGCAGATGCTCTTCGTCAGAAACTTTCTTTTCCCAAATCACCTGCCTATTCTGATTTGCCCAAACCCGTATCGCCGGAATCTCACGCCGTGGAAAGCGGCGTTTCTCAGATCTTATCCTTGGAGGAAGAAGTAAAGACTGCAAAAAAGGAACTGGAAGCTCTGAAAGCCGTTTTTGATACTGCGATAAAAGCCGTCACAGATACGGAGCATCATGATATTCTGGCAAAGCGTTATCTGGAATTCAAGGACTGGAATCAGATCGCAGAAGAAATGGGATACAGTAAACCTTCCTGTTATCGTTTGCACCGGGAAGCCTTGGCAGGGATGAAAAGTTGATAGTTCATGATAGTTCATAACACTTGATGATAGTTTGCATATGTGGTATACTGTAAAATAGGAAAACAGGAGAAAGCGAAACAGCCTTTGCGGAAGAAATTCTGCGAGGGCTGTTTTTCGTGTCCATAAAGGAGAATCGATATGCTTGCAAAAGAAGTTTTAAGAAACAGTATGGATCTAAACAGACGCATCAAGGAACAGAGTGTGATTTATCAGGATTGGAAAGCTATGGCGATGGAAATCGATGAAGATGAAATACATGAGATCGTGGAGGCAGCGTGGGACGATCTGATTGCATCAATTCGGTTGAAACGGAAGCTGGAAGAACTTATCATGGCAAATCACAATGCCGATCAGCGTGAGATCCTTCGTTTGCGGTATCTTTACGCTGCAACATGGGATGCCATTGCAGATGAACTGAATGACAGCGTTGCCTGGGTGAAGGAACAATACCAAAAAGCATTGAAAAAACTCTCTGCAGAAACCACAGAGAGTTGCAAAGGCTGTGACTGCTGTGCCGAAGAAATGTAAGAAGCCCTGCAAGCACCCAGGCTGTCCCAATCTGACAGACGGTTTGTACTGTGCAGAGCATCAGCCCTTGCACCCAGACCGACCGTCTGCCGCCAAGCGTGGATACGGCAGCAGATGGCAGCGACTCAGCAAGGCGTACCTCCGCCGGCATCCTTTGTGTGTGCGTTGCAAGGCACAGGGACGGTTCACAGCAGCAACTGTGGTCGACCATATCATTCCTCACCGTGGTGATCCGCATCTGATGTGGGATGAAAGCAACTGGCAGGCTCTTTGCAAGTCCTGCCATGACCACAAGACATGGACGGAAGACCGAAATCCTGTCTATCGGTATTGATTGTGTCTGAAATGCTGCCGGTGGGGGGATAAAAATCGCTAATTGTGAATTTTTTACAGACCGGCGTTCCCTCTCACACACAAAAACCAAGGTTCAAACGGGGGATTAACCCCGAAAATATGCAAACAAGCCGAAACCTACGCAGTTTCGGCTGCTTTTTTCTCAAAAGGCAGGTGAAATCAGATGGCAAAGGACGGCACAAGAAGAGGCGGCAGACGAGTTCGTGCAGGAGATAAGCCGAAAGCTCTCTCCGACAAGATCGCAGAGGGCAAGGATGCAGATATTATGGAATTTCATGCTCCGGAATTGGATGCAGCTGATCTGGACGATGCCGCTGATTTGACCGGTGCGGATATGCCAAGCCCCAGTGCATACTTGTCTGCCCAGCAGAAGAACGGAAAACCGCTGGGAGCAGACATTGTGTACAAAGAAACATGGCTCTGGCTGAAACAGCGTGGCTGTGAAAAGCACGTCAACAAACGGCTGCTGGAAAGTTACTCGCAGGCATTTGCCCGATTTGTACAGTGTGAAGAAGCCCTCAGTACCTATGGACTGCTGGGAAAGCACCCGACTACGGGCGGCGTTATTGCTTCCCCGTTTGTGCAGATGAGCCAGACATTTCAGAAACAGGCAAATTTGCTCTGGTATGAGATTTTCGATATTGTGAAACAGAACTGCACGACCAAATTTGACGGTACACCGCAGGACGATTTGATGGAACAGCTTCTGAGCAGCAGAAAGTGAGAAATACATGAAAGCAGATACCCAGTTCTGGCGAGATCTGAAAGCCAATCGCCAGAAGATGACCAAACAGCAATACCGCACGCTCAAAGGACAGGCGGTCAGCGGAAAAGTACTGGACGCCAGAAAAGGCTTACAGAAAGTTTTGAAGCGGAGGAATGGAGCATGACCACAACCACAGAATTTCAGCTTGTTGATATCAACAAGTTAGTACCCTATGCCAATAACGCCAGAACACACAACAAAGAACAGATCCTGAAACTTCGCTCTTCTCTGCGTGAATTTGGATTTGTCAATCCGGTCATTATCGACAAGGCATATAACGTCCTCGCCGGTCACGGCAGAATTGAAGCCGCAAAAGAAGAAGGCATTACAGAAGTACCCTGTGTGTATGCCGACCATCTGACGGAAGCACAGAAGAAAGCGTACATTCTTGCTGACAACCGGATGGCATTGGACGCAGGCTGGGACGAAGAACTGCTGTCCGTTGAAATGCAGGAACTACAGGAGCTCGGATTCGACCTTTCCATGACTGGATTTGATGAAAAGGAACTTGCGGACTTATTTGCATCAGATGAAGATGTAAAAGATGATGATTTTGATGTAGATAAGGCGGCAGAGTTTGAACCATTTGTTGAAAATGGTGACATCTGGCTTCTCGGCAGACACAGACTTCGCTGCGGAGATTCCACCAAACCTGATGAAGTTGCCTTGCTGATGGACGGTCAGAAAGCAAATGCCTGTATTACAGATCCTCCGTATAATTGTGCATATTCCGGCGGTACAGGTATGACAATTATGAATGACAAATGGTCTGACAGTGAGAAGTTCTATCAGTTCCTCTTGGATGCGTTCAAAAACGCATATACATCTCTCGCAGACGGCGGAGCATTTTACTGTTTCCATTCAGATGCAGAAAAATGTAATTTTTATAAATCAACAGTTAATGCGGGATTCCACTATTCTACAACTTGTATCTGGGTAAAAGATACGCTTGTTATCGGCAGAATGGATTTCCAAATGCGGCACGAACCAGTAATTTATGCTTTCAAGGATACTGCAAAGCACAAATTCTACGGTGACCGCAAGCAGACTACTGTATGGGAATTTGACAGGCCGAAAAAGTCAAAGCTACATCCTACAATGAAAACTCTTCCATTGATTGCATATCCGATTCGTATGTCATCACAGGAAAACGGAATCATTCTTGATCTTTTCGGCGGCAGCGGTTCTACACTCATTGCATCAGAACAGACCAACAGAATCTGTTACACACAAGAACTTGATCCCAAATATGCATCAGCGATCATCAGAAGATACATTGCTGCTGTTGGTTCAGCTGATGGCGTGTATGTTCTGCGCAACGGAGTAAAGTACCCGTGTTCAGAAGTACATGAGTTTTCAGCAGACGAACTGAATATTCAAGACAGCAATGTGAATGACGCTCAGAGAGGACGTGAGTGATATCGGCAATGTGAATTACACATTTTCTGATGATGGTATAATTGGCTATGGTCATCTTTCCGATGGGACGATATTCATGTTTGATGCTGATTTATTCAGTAGAATAAAAGATATCAAATGGTATGTCTCTTATAAAAGCAGAAAAGGTAGGCAAATATATATCGTTGACTGCCATGGTCGACCGCTGCATCAAGTGCTTTTTAGTACAAGAAAAGGAATGGAGCTGGATCATATCAATCTTGATACATTGGATAATCGAAGATGCAATGTCCGTTTCTGTACACATCAGCAAAATCAAA
>ONZY01002386.1_pt1 | contig 10658 bp, 8 predicted proteins | sample 1671451 | NCBI WGS metagenome assembly ONZY01 (sample SAMN06348158, study PRJEB24527) | human gut metagenome | biome: human gut; feature: ankylosing spondylitis patient; material: feces | host: Homo sapiens | place: China | collected 2015-10 | reverse complement strand
ATTATCTAGACTTACGACACACTCTCCTTTTTTTGTCTACATTTTTCACACTTCGAAAACAAGCTAGACGTAAGAAAAATATCATTCCCCCATAGGCGTTAGAAAAAGCCAGAACGTCAAACGGAATCTTCTTCTTTTTACCTTTTAAAGCCTCTTTTTTACTTTTTTACTTTTTTACCTTTTTACAGCCCCTCTTATCACGAACCAGGCATGAACTGCAAGGGTGGGAAGAAGGCCGTAATGGGTGCGCATCACCTGAAAACGCTCCTTCAGGGAGGCTTTGTGGTTCTGCGTGGTCATGCCGCCATCCAGAAAATGGGTGAGGACGGCATGGACGTTGCGCAACGGCAACTTGCGGCGAGATGACTCCCGCATGATGCGGATGCACCAGTCTACATCTGCCGAATAACGGTAGTGCAGATCGTAATGAATCTCACGGGCTATGTCTGTGCGGGCATAGAATGACTGGTGACACACCAGCATGCCCCAGATGAACGAACGCCACGTGAGCTTCTTGGGTGGAGCCAGGCGGCGATGACGCAGGAAATGGCCCATCTCGTCCACGATATCGGTATCCCCGTAAAGTACGCCGGGCAGTAATTCGCCTTCGCCTACACAGCCTTCTACATATTCCAGCGTATCGGCTGTAGGAAAGGTGTCACCGGCATTCATGAACACCAGGTAATCGCCCGTAGCACGGTCGATGCTCTTGTTCATGGCATCATAAAGTCCCTTGTCGGGCTCTGATATGACCACGATTTCGTGCGAGCTCTCGCCTACCGCATTGCGATGCTGATATGCCTTCACCAGCTGGAGGGTACGGTCGCGGGAACCGCCATCCATGATGATGTGCTCGATGTTGCAGTAGGTCTGGCGCTGCACGCTGTCGAGGGTACGCTGCAACTCCTTCTCGGCATTATACGTACAGGTTACGACGGTGAACTTAATCATAACTTATAGTTTTTGTAGGCCATCGCCTCGTTATAAACTTCAATATATTTCAATGCTACGGCATGCTGCGAATAGTTCTGTGCTACCTTCTGCAGACATGCCTGCTTCAGCGCCGCCCTGTCGGCCTCTTCGAGTACCCAGTGGATGCCACTCGCCAGGTCTTCGGTATCGCGATAGTTAGCTACGTAGCCGTTCTGCTGATGGTCTATCATCTCCGGTATACCTCCTACCCTGAAACCGATGCTCGGCACGCCGCACGCCATCGACTCCATGATGGTGTTAGGGAGGTTATCTTCGAGCGATGGCAGTACGAAGGCATCTGCCGAATTGTAGATTGCCACAATCTGCTTCTCATCGCTGACATAGCCGAGCGAATAGGACGGCAAGGTGAGGTTCACTTCCTCGGAATGGCCGCCCAGGATGGCGATGGCGGTATTCTCCTTCATCTCGGGATAGCGCGCTACCAGCCGGTCGATGGCTTCGATGAAATAACGCATGCCCTTGCGCCCGTCGGTTACGCGCTGGGATACGAAGAGGATGATATGCTTGTCGGCTGGCAGACCGGCACGCAGACGCGCCTCTGCCTGATTCTGCGGACAGAACACGTGGGTATCTATCGGATTCGGGATGTTGGTGATGCGCTGACCTACGAAGAGACCGCTACCCTTAGCCTGCCGTTCGAGCCAACGGCTACAGGTGACGAAGGAGATGGCGCCGCGATGGTAGAGTTCCTTCTTGCGGCGGAATATCTTTGATGAGAGGTCGTTCTTGCTGCCTTTATTGGGGAGAAGCGGACAGTTGCCGCAGGCGGAGGCATAGCGGTTGCAGCCACGGGCATAATGGCAGATGCCGGTAGCTGGCCAGAGATCGTGCATGGTCCATACCACCGGTTTGCCGCTGCGGATTATCTTGCGGATGTTCTTGAGTGAGAGCATGCCCTGGTTGATCCAGGAGAGATGGATGACATCTGCCTCCTGAAACTCGCGGAGCCTGGTGATATCGGTACCCGATGTTGCCATGTCTACCTCCCAGAGGCGCTGACGGGAGAAATGGAGATGCCAGAACACGCACCAGCGCTCCCACAGGAAGTTCCACTGCAACCTGAGCGAACGGGGCAGACTGACCACGGTAATGTCTTCTGTCTCCTTGTCGCGTACCAACATCTTTGCCTTAACGCCATTGTTGTTAAGGGCATCCATCAGGCGGTTGGCTGCTACTGCCGCTCCGCCTGTCTTTTCACTTGTATTTACTATGAGTACTCTCATCTGCGTATATTTTTGATACCGCAAAAAGCTGCGTATATTGATTGATACTGCAAAGATAGCACAAATCGGAGACAAAACAAAATAAAAAGGCATGTTTTTTTTCGAGGAAATCGGAAAAGAGGAAACGGAAGGGGGAGAAAGGAGCATAAAAAACATACCACAACTCTCAACGAGCTGTGGCATGCAATATGTTTAACTTAAAAAAATCTAATCAAAATAGTCTCACGACTTTCTCAATTATCGGTTAAACAATCTACCTTAAAACCTAATAACTAAAAACCTAAATCTATTACTACTAACCTAAACAATCTATTAACCTTTTGACGCTGCAAAATTACTACTATTTCGGCTATTCACCAAATATTCAGCCAAGAAAGTGTAACGTTTTTGCATTTTTTTGATATATATCAATCAAAAATGAACAAAAGAAACGGAAATTAACAACTTTCTGACACTTTTCTTACATTTTGCTGAATATAAAGCTTCTGCCCTTTCAGGGCGTGCTGCTTGCGTTCTATCCTTTCTGGATAAGAACGGTGGCATAGGCGGAGATGCCCTCCATTCTGCCCGTGAATCCGAGTTTCTCGGTGGTTGTTGCCTTGATGGATATCTGGTCTTCGTCTACCCCCATCACCTCTGCCAGACAGGCTTTCATGGCTGGCACATGCGGGTTGAGTTTAGGGCGTTCGGCACAGACTGTAGCATCGATATTGCCCAGTGTATAACCCTTGGTAGCTATCAGTTCCATCGTTTTGCGGAGCAGTATCTTAGAATCCACATTCAGTGTCTCTGCTGCCGTATCCGGGAAATGATAACCGATATCACGCATGTTGGCGGCGCCCAGCAGGGCATCGCAAATGGCATGTATCAGCACATCGGCATCGCTGTGGCCCAGCAATCCCAGTTCATAATCTATCTTGATTCCTCCCAGCCACAAGTCGCGGTCAACCACCAGCTTGTGGACATCATATCCAAATCCTACACGTATATTCATATCTATATATAATAACTAATCAATAATCACTAAAAAACTATCTCTTAAAGAGGTCCTTCAGTCCATCCATATCAAACGACAGGGTGAAGCGGAGGGTCTGGTCGAGCGGGTTGCTCTTGGCGGTAGCCACCACATAGGCAGCATCGAGCGAGAAGACATTCATCTTGAAACCGGCACCCACGGTGAAGTACTTGCGGTTACCCTTGCTCTGACTCTCATGATGATAACCGGCACGGAGCGCAAACTTATCATTGTATACATACTCGGCACCCAATCCGTAGTTGATTTCCTCCAGCTCTTCCTTGAAACCGCCAGGGGCATCGCTGAAACTCTTGAAGATACCGCTGATGCCCGAAATATCATCATATTCACGATGCACACGGTCTTCATATTCTGAATTGTCCTCACCCTCTTCCTGCTTCGGAACGGTAGGCACCAGATACTTGTTGGCATCGGCTGCCAGGGTGATGCGGTTGTACTCGTCGATAGGAATCATCAGCGAAGCACCCAGACGCATGTTGGCTGGCAGGAACTCGCCATACTCCTTGCCACTGAAAGTAATCTTACTACCGATGTTAGAAATATTCAAGCCCAAACCCAACTGGCATTCGCGCTGGCCGATGACCACATAGTTCTGGTAATAGGCAGCAATATCGGCTGCGAAAGCGGAGGCTGGCGAATTATCTTCGGTATAATCGAAGCGCATATCGGAATAGATCCAGCGGATGGCGGCAGCAAGAGAGAACTTCTCGCTGAGCATCAGAGAATAAGCCACATCGACCGACATCTCGTAAGGATTGATGGTCATACCCGTGCCACTCTCGGCACCCTCTTCGCTGGTAAACACTTCACCCATATTGAAATAGCGGAGCGATGCAGATACGGCGCTGTAATCACCAATGCGGTAATAGCCAGAGAGATAGGCAAGATTCATATCATTGACCAGCGAGCGCAGCCAAGGAGTGAAGCTGAGCGACACACCGGCACGCGAAATGGTGAAAGGATATTTTGCCGGATTCCAGTACTGAGAGTTGACATCAGGGTCGGTAGCCGCACCGATGTCTCCCAAGCCGCCACCACGGGCATCAGGAGCTATGGTTTGCGAAATGACTGCATAGTTCACAGGATTGAAGAGATCTTTCTTATCCTGCGCCTTCACTTCTGATGCCATCAGAGCGAGACATCCCAAGATGAATATCTTATAGATTTTTTTTATTCCCATTGTAAATATATTTTTATTTGATAATGATGAGTTTCTTGACTTTTGAGGTATAGCTGCTGCCATCGCTCGCCACCTTGACGCGATAGAGATATACGCCGGTGCCCAGAGGGCCGCTATCAGAGGTGAGGTCCCAGCTTACGGTATAGCTGCCCGAGGTAGGTACACCGCTTTCGGAATGGCGCCAGTGCTGTCTGCCCGATGAATCGAACACTTCTACCACCACGTCCATATCGCTCTCTGTGCGGTCGTGGCTGATGATGAAGGTGGTGGAGGTCTTAGCCGGATTGGCGGTTACGCCCACATCGAAGAGCGCCGGACTCAGTGCCTTCACCACATTGAAGCGGAGCTTCACCGTAGAACTGTTGTTCTGGATATCCCAGGCACGGAAGGTGAGTTCGTGCTTGCCCGGTTCCAGTTGCGGTATGCTGTAATAGGTAGAACCGCTGGTATAGGTTCCGAAATCGTAGATGAAATTGCTGTTCAGCACGTAGGTCTTCGACATATCGCCATCTATCACCAACTGCAGGTCGTGACCGATACCGCTTCCGGCAGCATTGATTCCGTCCTTATCGATTATCTTTGCCACAAAGAACGGGGTGGTGTTGACATTGCCGCCATCTACGAAGGAAGGCGAATTGAGATAGCAGTAGATGGAAGGACCGATGGAATCGTTCTTCTGCTCCTCGCTCTCGCCTACCGTAAACTGCTCGCTGGAGCCGTGGGCGGAGAGGGTCTTGGCGGTATTCACCGCATAGAGGTTGACCAGACCGCTTTGGTTGGAATAATTGATATCCAGCGGAACGGCAAAGGAGAAGGTAAACTTGCCGCCTCTTACGCTATCGGTGCCCTGATACAGGGTCTTGGTTCTGTCTTTGTATTCGAAAGCCTTCTCAGCGCCATCCTTGCCGGTATCGTTCAGGCGGCAGGTAACCGTCTCCTTGGAATCTCTTACGGTAGCGGTGATGACGCCCCGGAAGTCGTCTGCTCCCTCGATATGACCTGCCATGCGAGCCTGCCTTCAGCATCGGCAGGGTTGCGGCTCCGGCAACAGGGATGCCATTGATGGAATCTACCACAATCTGATGCATAGGCAGATTAAGTGCAAGAGCAGGGTCGCCCAGAAGGGAATAATGGAGATGGTTCACCGTGACATCGGAGCCGGAAGTTGGACCGTTGCCGCTTACCAGATCGTTCTGCGCCAGACGGTGGGCCTCACCGATAGTAACAGGCTTGCCATCTACCAGACTGAGCACTCTGTGGATGAAGGCACGGTTGATATGTCTGTTATACTGGGCGTAAACGGTACGGGTGGTGCCATAGAAAGCTACTGCACCGCCTTTATCGTTGAGCAGCGCATATTCGCCGATGTTGGCTTCGAGCCCGTCGAACGGCATGATATCGCAGGAGGCGGTTACCCAGAGCGGCAGGTTGGTATTGCGGAAATCGGCAAAATCGGTGAGTTTCAGAACTGATTCGTGCGACATCTGTGTAGGATCGCCATGTCCGGCATAATCCATGATGAGGGCTCCCGCAGCCTGCTGCTGTTTGATAATCTGCGTTGCTTCGGGATAGGTATTGCCCGAAGAGGAGGTTTCGCGGGTATAGGCATCCCACATCACTTTCTTGACGAGATAGGCGGGATAGGTGGTGAGCACATCATTTGCCACATCATCGGCATCCTGCATGTGGAGGTTTCCGTTTCCGTCATCGCCCATAAACATCAGGGTGTTCTGCCAGGCACCTACATTGGCATTCTGAGCATAACTGATGGTCTTGTCTACCAGCACCTGGGCTTCTTCTGCATAAGTTACCGGGAAGCGGCCTACGGCTACATCCTGCAGCTCGCGGTTAGGATACAGTCCGGCTCCCTCGCCGAGCATGCCGAACCAGCTGTCGCTGACGAAGCAGGAAACGGCACTGAAGGAGTTTTCACTCTCAAAGCACAGCAGATAATCGTCTGGATTCAGGGTTCTGCAACCGGAGGTAAGCATGCGGTTATCCCATACGCAGTCGCCGAAGAGCAGGAGATATTTCGGCATATCTGCCTCGCTCTGCGCCTTATCAGAAAGCATGCGCAGGTAGCGGCGGTAGGCGTTGGCATCGGGGGTACCGCTAGAAAATTCGTTATAGAGTTCATCGGCAGGCACGATGGTAACGCGCAGTCCGTCGTGCTGTTCATGAAATTTTTTCAGCCGCTGTGCCTGTTTCAGCAGTTTCTGTGAGGTCGGGATGATGATGACCATATCGGCTGCTCCATCGGCATGATGATCCTGGTTGGTGATGCCGTAGACATACTGGGCAGCCGGAATCTTTCCACCGGCGGCCAGGTTGGCAGCGGTAAAGGCACAGCTTCTAGGCTCTGCCCATGTTACGGAGATATAATCGAGGCGGATGGAAGCACCTGACAAGACCTTGATAGAGATGGTATCCTTATCCTGGAAATCGGAAATGGGATAAGTGGCAACCTGCTCTGTAGCCTTGAGGTAAGCTATATCCTCCGTAGGATTGTCATTCTTGAGAGAAAGGGTGATTTCGCCCAAAACCTTACCATTCTTCAGTATCTGAGCCTTGCTGTCTGTGGCGGTAGTCAGGGCTACGGAGAGTTTGCCTTCCGCAGAACCGGTGGTATTCGTGATCACCACTTTCTTCTCATCGCCCACCTTCAGTTCTTCTGCATCGAAGAGGTTTCTGCCGCCATGATAATAGCTGAAACCATCTGACTCGTAGAGGGAATGATAATCGTATGGCTGCGGATAATGGGAAGAGACAAAGGTGGCTGAATCCTGCACCAGTGGCTCTCCATCGGTCTGGGTAATAAAATAGTAGCCGTAATCGGAATAAGGATTACGGATGCGCTGGAGGGCGGTTTCTGACTTCCAGGATACCGGTCCCTCGGCATAGAAATAATGCTTGCCGCCAACGATGCACTGGGGAACTTCCTGAAGATCGTCGGTAGCCTGCAGTTCGCTCGCCAGAAGGGCTTCGTTCTGCAGATTGCCGCCATAGCCGTAAATCTTCACCTTGCTGATATCGGAGAAACCTGCCTGGCGCACTACCTGTTCGGTAAGCTGATGGAAACCGGTTTCGCTGACTCTAATCTTCGCCCATCTGCCTGAAGCTAGGACGGAATGGGAGGCATAGAGGGAAGAGGCTGAGCGCAAAGCATCAGAAGAAGTGAAGGCTGATACTTTGCCCTTAGCCAACAGAGAACCTCGACTGGAACGCTCGGAGCGCTTCAGAGGACGGGCATCTACCTGGAGCATGAAGCTGACCAGCAGCTGATGGCGGTTATTGCGGAATACGACAGGACTGAAATCTATCTGGAGTACGCCCTGCTTACGGCATTCGGTAACCCGCTGCTGTGGAAATACCTGCTCAGGAGGAACTGCACCCGACAGGCGGTTGTAATTGGCGATGTCGGAGGCAGTCATATCGATATACTCGCCATATTTCAGGCTGACGGTATATACAGAATCACGATATGCACCGGTCAAAGGAATGGAATACACGAAACGGGGCAACACGGAATCTACTCTGACTTCCGAAGAGGTCAGATTGAAGAATCGCTGTGCCTGAGCAGGAGCCACCAGCATGAGCAGGCATGCCAGCAGCATGTATTTCCAAACCTTTGTTGTGTTCATATCAATATATTACTTGCAATATTGTTTATTTACAGTGAAAATCGAGCACCTTCCTGTCTTCGAGATAGCCTACGAGATGGTCGTCGATGTTGACAGGACCGCAGCCTGTAGGACATCCGGTATAGAGCAGGTCGCCCGTCTTGAGCGTGAAGTACTGGCTGATGTAGGAGATGATTTCATCTACCTTGTAGAGCATATCGCTCGTGCAGCCTTCCTGTACGGTCTTGTCATTGAGATCGAGGCGGAAGTGCAGTGCCTGGATATCACGGAACTTCTGGATGTCGACCCATTCGCCGATAACCGCAGAACCGTCGAATCCCTTGGCGAGTTCCCAAGGTTGGCCAGCCTCACGCAGCTTCTTCTGCATCTCGCGTGCCGTAAAGTCGATACCTACGGTTACTGCATCGTAATAGCGGTGGGCGAAACGCTGCGGAATGGTCTTGCCCAACTTGCAGATGCGCACCACCAGTTCGGTCTCATACTCTATTCTTCCCAGATGATCAGGGATGAAGAAAGGCTTGCCGTTATTGAGCAAAGCAGAATCTGCCTTGGTAAAAATGACAGGACGCTCTGGTTTAGATAACGTACCATGCAGCGATTTATTGTGTTCGGTATAGTTCATACCGATGGCAAATATCTTCATAACATCAAATTTTTATATAAAAAAGAAATGGGAGTTAGAAGCAAAGCGAGGCTTAACTTCATAACTCCCGGTATTCTAATTTAACTATAAGTCAAATTAACGCTTGCTTTTGAGTAATGATTACTCAGCAGCAAGAGTAAAGCGCTGGTAAGCAACGATCTTGAGATCCTTGCTCTGAGAAGCGAGGTACTGAGCAACAGTCTGCTTGTCACCGTCACCGAACTGGAACTCCTGGTCAACGAGGCAGTTCTCCTTGAAGAACTTAGCCAGACGACCATTAGCAATGTTCTGGATCATAGTAGGGTTCAAAGTAGCAGCCTTCTCCTCACCAACAGTCTTCTTGATGTTGCGAGCCTCTTCAGCCTGCTCAGGTGTCAACCAACCCTTCTTGGTATTGCTCTCGATGTGCTCCTCAGAGTCAACGTGAGCTGGGTTGATGCCAGCCTTCTTCAAAGCAGCGTTAACAGCCTTCTCTACGAGCTCTTCCTTAGTCTTGGCAACAGCAACCTCAAGCTCAGTCTTCTTAGTCTCCTCAGAAACAGAAGACTCGTCGAGAGCTACAGGGCGCATAGCAGCAACCTGCATAGCTACCTTGTGACCAGCCTCCTCGTTGTTCTCGTTGAGCTGAACCATAGTACACAAAGTGTGCTTGTTCATGTGGTCGTAAACCTCGATGTTGTCACCCTCGAGAACACAGTAGCCGTCGAGCTCCATCTTCTCGCCAGTGATACCAGAGCGCTGTGTAACAGCAGCCTGAGCATCAGCATCGCCAACCTTCAAAGTCTTCACCTCGTCAAGAGTGTGAGCCTTGGCAGCGATAGCAGCGTCGAGGATGTCAGATGTCAACTTGATGAAGTCAGCACCGTTAGCTACGAAGTCAGTCTCGCACTTGAGAGCGATGATAGCAGCGAAATCGTTAACCTTCTTAACGAGAACGCAACCATTAGAAGTCTCACGGTCAGAACGCTTAGCAGCGATAGCGAGACCACGCTCACGGAGCAACTCCTTTGCCTTATCGAAATCACCTTCAGCCTCTGTGAGTGCTTTCTTAACGTCAGCAAGACCAGCACCAGTCATAGCGCGAAGTTTCTTGATATCTTCAATTGAAACAGCCATAATAATATTTTTATATTAAAAAGTTAATAATAATCTTTGCTTAAAAGCTACTAAAGCCATCGAATCATAAACAGAATCAATGGCTTCAGTATATATTTCTTTGCCTAATTACTCAGCCTCGTCCTTGCGGGCAGCCTTCTTCTTAGGCTGGTCCTTCTGCTCAGCAGCAGCCTTGTCGTCAGCCTTCTCAGCCTTGCGCTCCTCGAGAGCCTCAGCAATAGCACCGCAAACTGCAGTAAGGATAGCATCTACAGAATCCTTAGCATCGTCGTTAGCTGGGATAACGTAATCAACATTTCTAGGATCAGAGTTGGTATCTACGATACCGAACACTGGAATACCAAGACGGTTAGCCTCCTTAACAGCGATGTGCTCCTTCATTACGTCAACAACGAAGAGAGCTACTGGGAGACGGGCCATATCTGCGATAGAACCGAGGTTCTTCTCCAACTTAGCACGCTGGCGGCTTACCTGAAGCAACTCGCGCTTAGAGAGGTTAGAGAATGTACCATCGTTCAACAGACGATCGATGTTTGTCATTTTCTTAACTGCCTTACGGATTGTAGGGAAGTTGGTGAGCATACCACCAGCCCAACGCTCGTTTACGTATGGCATATTGATAGAAGCTGCCTTCTCAGCAACTACGTCCTTAGCTTGTTTTTTAGTAGCGACAAACAGGATCTTTCTACCTGTCTTGGCAATTGTCTTGAGAGCCTCAGCAGCCTCGTCAATCTTAGCGACAGTCTTGTTGAGGTCGATAATATGAATACCGTTACGCTCCATGAAGATGTAAGGAGCCATTGCAGGATTCCACTTGCGACGGAGG
>ONZY01002385.1_pt1 | contig 10667 bp, 7 predicted proteins | sample 1671451 | NCBI WGS metagenome assembly ONZY01 (sample SAMN06348158, study PRJEB24527) | human gut metagenome | biome: human gut; feature: ankylosing spondylitis patient; material: feces | host: Homo sapiens | place: China | collected 2015-10 | reverse complement strand
CAGCTGTTTACAGCATAGCGGCTGATATACATGAAAGCACTACTCAAGGCTAGAATCCAGATGAGTGGATTCTTCAAAACCGCACTCTGAGCCTTGTTGTAGGATTCCGTATCCTGTTTCTTTTCCTCTACCTTGATACCCGGTAGGGTAACACCCTTGCTGGCAGGCGTATCGTGGAAGAAAGTAAGGAGCAGGACTACGCCCGCCAAGCCTACTATCGCAGCTCCGATAAAACCATATTGCCATCCGAAGGCACTCACGATGGAAGCCACAAAGATGAAGGTCATCGCCTCACCTATATTATGGCTCGCACTCCAGAATCCGTAGAACGTTCCTCGGTTCTTATCGTTAAACCAGCGGGAGAGACCTACTACGCAGGAGGCAGCTCCCATTGACTGGAACCATCCGCTCAATCCCCACAAAACTGCAAAGAGGATGAAGGAATTGGTAAAGCCCAAAGCCAGATTCACCAAGGCTGTAACGAGCAGACCGGTAGACATCAGTCGCTTGATGTTGCTTCGGTCAGCAAGGAAACCGTTGGTAAATTTACCGATAGCGTAAGTGAAGAACAAGACTGAGCCGATGATACCGAGCTCAGTTTCAGAGAATACGCCATTATCTACAATCGGTTTTTTGATTACGTTCAGGCTGAGTCGGCACACATAATATGTACCATATCCTATGGTAGCAGAAAGGAAAGTAGCCCAGACGTTTCAGTTTTCTTTCGTTTTCCTCAGGTGTTGAGGCTTTAGCCGGAATCGGTTCCGAAACCTTATAGAAGTCTATTATTTTCTTAAACATATAATCCTTAGTTGTTATTTATGAAGTTTCTTTGCTCTCAAATAATCGAGAAGCAGGGCAGGGCGATCGGTCTGAATCAGTTTGAATCCCTGTTGGATAAGCCATCCCCAACTTTCATCAGGTTGTTTCAGTTCAACAGCCCTATCATCGTCGTGCTCAGCATTTTGTGCAGGCCATAAGGCGTTGACAAATACTTTGATGCCGTTGTCGTTTAGCTTTTTAATCAGTTCAAATACCTTATCGTTTACTTGAGAAAATCTAACCTCAAAGGCTAGAGGTTTCTCATTCTGCAAGTAACTGTCGATAATGCTTTCTGCCTCAGGCTTGCATAAGTCTGCCTTAGGCATGAAAATTACTTTGTCTAGAATATCGCCATGCTGTTCCTTAATCGTTTGATAAGGTATCTTTTCCTTGACAACACATTGGTTAGCCGTACCGGTTTCTTCAAGAATCTTTTGAACATCTTCAAAGTATTCGTAGCCCTTGTCAACATTCACCAGAATTTTTCCCTTACAGAGCAACATGGTTTCTCTAAGTGTAGGAATCTTATGACGGGTAAGGCAGCCTGCGCCGTTCTTCAACCTGAGTTCTTTCAGTTCAGCCAGCGTATAGTCTTCCGGTTTTCCGGTACCATTGGTTGTGCGGTTCAGCGTATTGTCGTGCATCAGGATAAGTTCTCCATCCTTGGTTTTCTTCAAGTCCAGTTCAACCATGTCTACTCCCATGTCTATGCAGTTCTGAAATGCCTGAAGTGAGTTTTCTGGAGCATTACGCCAATCGCCACGATGCGAAACCACCAAGACTGATTGCTTGGCAGGAGCAGATAATTCTGAGAGAATTTCATTTAGGCGCTGTGCATAACTTGCAATAGCAAGCATGCACAACAAACCTAAACTTGTTAACCTTTTGAGCATATATAGCGAAACCTATTGAATTTTATTTATGAAGTTTCTTGGCTCTCAAGTAATCAAGAAGCAAAGCAGGACGGTCAGTCTGGATAATCTTAGTACCCTGGTCAACAATCCATCCCCAACTCTCTTCTGGCTGTTTGAGTTCTACGGCGCGATCATCATCATGTCCACCGCAAAGCTCAGGCCAAAGTGTATTGATGAAAACTCTAGCTCCACTATCACGTACTTTCTTAATCAGGCGGCGAGTGTTGGCATCATCAGTCTTGAAAACCAATTCGTAAGCCTTTGGCTTCATGTTCTTGATGTAACCGTCGATTACCTCTTCCGCACCAGGCTTACCGAGGTTAACTACAGGCATGAAAATCATCTTGTCGAGAACATCACCATGCTCAGCCTTTACCACCTCGTAAGGAAGTTCAGCCTTGATGATGCATTGGTCAACAGTACCAGTCTCCTTCAAAACCTTCATGGCATCGTCGAAGTAGTCGTAGCCCTTGTCAACATTCACCATGATTTTGCCTTTGCAGAGTTCCATTACCTCACGGAATGTTGGAATCTGATGGCGGGTCTTGCAGCCTACGCCATTCTTCAGGCGGAGCGATTTCAAAGAATCAAGAGTATAATTCTCTGGGAATCCCTTACCATTCATGGTTCGGTCAATCTTCTTATCGTGCATCAGAACCAGAACGCCGTCCTTTGTCTTCTTCAAGTCCAACTCAACCATATCAACACCCATGTCGATACAGTTCTGGAATGCCTGAATAGAGTTTTCAGGAGCATTACGCCAGTCTCCACGATGAGAAACTACCATAACATTTTCTTTTGCAGGCTTGTTGAAATTCTTAAGAATCTCTTTCAGATTGCTTTGTGCAAAGCTCACCGAAGTGAGCATGCACAACAAAGATAAAATATAAATCTTCTTCATTTTAATTCAATTTACCGTCTTTCCAAACTAACTTTTCTCCCCAGAAAGGAACAACAGAGTTCTCGCAGTTAAGCTTGCTGGCTCTTTCTAAGGCAGAATTCAAACTCCATCTAGATTCTTCCTCGCTTTCGTGAGAAAGTTCCAGAATGTGTGAGAGCAATACATAGTCAGGTTTTGTCTGACCGGCACCAGTACCGATAATGTTGTTCTCGGTAAGCGCATTAGGTGCGTAGCGAGGAATCAAAACATTAACGTGTGGCAGAATATTGGTATACTGAGCAGCCTTGAAGTTTGAGTCGCCAGTATGGAGCATTGTGAAGTTGCCACTATCATCGCCACATTCAAAAGTAAATACAGAAACGAAGTTTGATAAGCCCGAGTTGTTATGGTCTGTAATAGACACATGAATCTTGATGTTATTAAACTGGTAATCGGTATTTTTCTTAGAAGTATAGCCACCCTTTATCCAGTTAGAATAAACAGGCTTTCCTGCATTCAGCATCGCGTTGATGAGAGCTGTGTTGTAGTGATCTTGGTGTTTGTGAGTAACACAGAGGAAATCCAGGTAAGGCTCCAGTTTCTCTGCCCAGCGATGATTGATGTCAATGCCAAAGCAAGTGGTAGGAGTCTTTACGATGTAACCCATATTGTAGAGCTGCCAGATGCATGTAGTACCATTCTCAACGGTAGTCGTCTTGATGGCATTAATTACATGATCCAGAGACAAACGGTAGAACGCCAGCATAGGGTCGTACTTTTCTCTCATTTCAGCAGACTGGTCCAAAGAAGCAATATAGCTTTCAAAGAAATCAGAAGTGCAGTCGTCTGCCATCTTCTGTATCTTCTTTAGAACTTCAGATCTTTCCGCATTGAGAGGTTGCTGCTGTAATGGAGTAGTAGTCCACAAAGCTTCAGCCACCTCTTTTGCAGTCTTCATGTCGGTAGTTTCACCTATTTCGACAGGCTGCGCATAAGTCATTCCATCTTCGTCACTTCCACAAGAGCAGAGGGCGCAAGCGAATAATGCGATGAATAAATATATCTTTTTCATACTGATTCAAATATTAATATTGGTTTGTACCATGAATATTACCACCTCTACAGCTCCATGTAGATTTCTCTGGGCCGGCAAAGATCTTAATAGCAGCAACATTACCGCCGATATAAGAAACATAGAGCATCTGGTTCTCGCCGATAGTCATACCAGACATAATCTTGGCATTATTATCTGTACCTTCTGAGTCCATGTGCCAAAGTTCCTCGCCATTTGCGCTGTTTACTGCGTAGATGCGACCGGCGCCGCTACCGAAATAAACAGTTCCCTTATTGTCGAGAACAGGGAAACAATAAGTAGGAGCTGCATCAATAGTAAACTTCCACTTCAACTGTCCAGCCTTATCAACTGAGCAGAGAGCCTTGCCACCCTTGTCTGTGAAGTAGATATTGCCGCTCTTGTCAACAATAGGAGCATAGATATCACCCGCAGCTTCAACGTTCCACTTGGTAGAACCATCTGCTGTGTTCAAAGCCAGCAAACCTGCACCACCAATCTGGGCAGCATAAAGAGTTTCGCCATCCAAAGCGAAAGAACCGATTTCGGTTACCTTACCGGCTACCTTCCAAAGTTGAGTGCCATCGGCCTTGAAACCATAAATAGTAGTACGTGTACCTACATAGATATTGCCTGTCTTGTCTATAGCTACAGCTCCAGCCTTGTTCTTTGTACCAGCCAGTTTTACAGACCAGTTCTTAACACCAGTAGCTGTATTGATAGAATGGAGAACGTTGTCGCCATCAAGGATATAAACTGTCTGTCCGTCAGCAGTTACAGCAGGGAAACAGTCCAGATTCTTGTTGGCAGCTCCTGTAGCGTATGTCCACTTCTGTGTTCCATCGCTATTGATAGCATACAAGGTTGCGTTGCGAGCACCCTGATACAAAGTACCGTCTTTGCCTACTGCTACACCACCACCATAAGTAGTCTTAGGGATGGAAGCGGTCCATTTCACAGTACCAGTCATCGCATCAAAAGCAGTAACATCACCCGTAGCACCTGCAGAAGGCAAGTAGAATGTATTTCCGTCTGAAGAGAATACTGCATTTGCAGTCTTCACCATACCACCGTTAGGCATATCTGTAGACCAAACCTTGAAAGGCTCTGTATCAGAAACAGGTCTTGCCTTTGTTGTAGAAATCATAGAACGCTGGTTGCCATAGATGGACTGGATGGTGATGGTATAAGTAACCTTGTTAACCAAACCTGTTATAGTATATGAGGTAGTCTTTGCATCCAACTCAACAGAACCACCTTCGTATGTAGCAACTTCCGGTGTCCAATTGACCAAATAACCTGTTGGGTTGGCTCCCTGCATAGGAGCCCATTCCAACAATACCTTCTCATCTTGTGCTGTAGCGTTTAAACTACCTACCTGGCAAATGTCCCAACTTGCTTTTGGAAGATCATCGCTACAAGAACCGAGAATAAAAACTGTCACTAAAGACAGCAAATATATAATCTTTTTCATGTCTTAACCGTTTATTAATTGTTGTCATATCCAGGGTTTTGCCAGAGGATAGACTTGTTGTCTACCTTTTCAATCTCCTGCTGAGGAATAGGGAAGAGTAATTGATAATCCTTGATTTCAACACCATTCTCAGCCATCACGCTCTTTGCAAATCCCATTCTTACCAAGTCGAACCAGCGCTGACCCTCATAAGGGAATTCTCTCTGGCGTTCAACCAAGATGCCCTTACGGAACTTCTCCTGTGTAGGCAACTGTTTTGCTGTCAGATTAGAAATGCCAGCTCTCTGTCTTACGGCGTTGAGATACTTCAGGGCAAGTGAACCATCAGATGCATCATACTGAATCTCGTTGAGCGCTTCTGCATACATCAGAAGAACATCTGCGTAGCGAAGAAGGATCTGATCATTACCTACAGTCTTGAAGGTAGGGCTCTTTGTATCATAGAATTTGTTCATCAAACGAACGTTTTTCTCAACTTGTACGTATGTTATGAGGTCTTTGCGAGTATCACCTGTAGGGAATGTGTTGAGCAGAGAACTTGTCTGGTTGGTATCATCAGATGCGTTGGTGAGATTGTACCAGTAACTATGTCCCTCTCCCTCTATTTCCTTGTTGAAATGTACAGCGAAGATAATCTCATTATTATTCTTGTTATCCACATTGAAGACTTGGGCGATAGGGCTTACCAACTGATATTTTCCGATTAACTGAGAAAGAATGTCTTTAGCCTCAGTCCATTTGTGGAAAGTAAGATACACCTTACCGAGCAAAGCCTTGGCAGCACCAGAGGTAGCTCTACCCATATCTGCAGAAGAGTAAGTTTCTGGAAGATAGTTGTTGTCAACAATCTCCTTCAAATCTCCGGCAATCAAATCGAACATCTGCTCATCAGAATATCTCGCAACTTTCAGAGCCTCCGCAGCACTTACTACATGCTTGGTAGCAGGAACGCCACCCCAAATGCGGTACATGTTAAAATAGTTTAAAGCTCTGATAAACATCGCTTCGCCCTTGTACTGCTTCTTCAGGGTTTCTGCAAAGTTTGCACCATCAATCTGGTCGAGCAAGAGATTGCAACGATAAACGTTGTTGTTGAAGTTCGCCCAGTAAGAACTGAGGATTCCATTAGATGGTTTCTCTGTGAAATGGTCGATATTGTAACGGTCCTGGGTACCTGCTGTTGGGGCGTCCAAAGAAAGATTGTCACTACGATACTCGCAGCATTCTGTATAGAAATTCACCTGTGACTGCAATTTTGCGTAGCAGCCGATAACTGCTACATTATAATCGCTCGCAGTCTTATATACTTTGTCAATGGTTACGCTGCTTGCTGGCTCCAAATCGAAGAAGCTGTCTCCGCAAGAGGTCATGAGCAGGGTTGCCAATGATGCTAATACTAATATCTTTTTCATGTTACTATATTCTTTATAATGTGAGATTCAAACCAAACATATATGTTCTTGCCAAAGGATAAGTACCATAGTCCTCACCTGGAGTCAGGTTCTTGGAAGGACGGGCATTTACCTCTGGGTTATAGCCGCTGTAGTTGGTAATAGTGAAGAGGTTCTGTCCTGAAACATAAACTCTCATCTTCTCAACCTTAAACTTCTGAGTAAGTGCACGAGGCAAAGTATAACCTAATGACAGGTTCTGGAGACGGAGGTATGAACCGCTCTCCAAGTGCCAGGTAGAAGTACGGCTGTTGTAACCTGTCTGCTTACGGTTTGCCTTATTTACCGAACCGCTGCCTGGATTCTCAGGACTCTTCCAACGGTCGAGAGCAATCTTGGTACCATTGGTGTTACCCTCCATATTGTCGAGGTAGCGCTTGTTCAAGTTCAGAATCTTGTTGCCATATACACCCTGGAAGTTGAAGTCCATATCGAAACCTGCATACCAGAGCTTACCGCCGAAGCCGTATGTGAACTTAGGCATGTAGTTGCCGCAGATTGTACGGTCTTTATCCAAATCCAACTTGCCGTCTCCGTCAACATCAACGAATCTGAAGTCACCTACTTCTGTGTTGTCGAAGTGAGGATACTTTTTCAAGTCTTCTTCTGTAGCAAAGATGCCGTCCTGTACCAAGAGGTAATAGTTACCGATAGGCTTTCCTACCTCTGTAATATAATATGCGTGTCCTACACTACCCGAAGAAATGATAGGCGCATTACCAGGACCTAACTCTTTCACTTCATTGGTATTCTTGGCATAGTTGGCATTAAATGAATAGCCGAAGCCATTAGCAAATGTATGCTGTGATGTCAAAGCTAATTCCCAACCGCGGTTGTTTACCTTACCCAGATTCTGAAGTGAGGTGCTGTAACCTGTCAACAGAGGTACTGGTACATAAAGCAACATGTTTGAAGTGTTGGTATTGTAATAGTCTACAGAGAATCCAATGTAGCCGTCAAACATCTGAAGGTCGATACCGGCGTTGATCATCTGGTTCTTCTCCCAGCTCAGGTCGTCGCGCTTGATGTTGTCTGGTTTATAACCATAATGCAACAAACCTCCATTGGTACCTAAGATGTAATTGTCTGTTGACATGGTTGCCAAATGGTCGTAGTTACCAATCTCAAAGTTACCGGTTACACCATAGCTGGCACGAATCTTCATATCATTAACGAAAGACAACTCCTTTATATTCTTGAAGAACTTTTCGTCGCTGATGCGCCAAGCTGCTGAGGCTGATGGGAAGTAACCCCAACGGTTGTTCTTACCGAAACGTGAAGATCCATCAGCACGGATGGCTGCAGAAAGCATGTAGCGTCCTTCGTAGTTGTACTGAACACGAGCCAGGTAAGAAGCAATAGACCATTGTGTCTTGTCAGAACCACCCTTGGTTACAGTACCGCCATTTACGGTCTGGATGTAATCATTAGGGTAATCGGTTGCTGTTACGTTGTCGGTCTTCTTGGTTTCTTTCTGAGCAGACTGTACAAGTATGGCTGTAATGTTGTGCTTCTTATTGATTGTTGTTGTGTAAGTCAACTGGTTTTCAACCAACCAGTTGAAGAAGAAACTGGAAGAGCTGTAACCTGTTGGGTTTGAAGGAGAATCATAGTAGTCCTTTCCCTTCAAAGGCAAACCTGACTGGCGATATTTATCATTATGAGCACCATAATAATCACCACCCAAAGACAACTTATAGGAAAGTCCCTTCATCAATTCCAATTCTGCATAAGCCTTACCTGTAATAGACATGCGGTCGGTAACATTAGACTGCAAGCGAGCCATCGCAACAGGGTTCATCACCTCGTTGTGCTCATAGTCTGTACCAATTCGCCAATATCCATTACCCTGGAAGTTATATGAACCGTCTGCGTTGTATACAGGGAAGGTTGGAGGCATCATCAAAGCAGATTGAACGATACCACCTGCACCAGATGCATCTACTGTATTAGAAACAGAATAAGAAGGAGCGAAGTTAACACCGAACTTCAAGCGCTTGTGCTGACCTGAGAGATTCATGCGGGCACCAAACTTCTCGAAGTCAGAACCGATAATGGTACCTTCCTTCTTCATATAGTTGCCTGATACGAAATAGTTGACGCTGTTAGACTTACCTGAAAGTGAAATGTTGTGTCCGGTAGTCATCGCTGTGCGGAAGATAGCATCCTGCCAGTCTGTATCTGTCAAGCCCTTAACACCCTCCAGATATGGGAACAAATCGGTTGCAATCTGCATGTAACCTTTAGGGCGTACGCTGTTAGGGTCACTTGCAGATGCACCAGGAACTTTAGAAAGATATGCGTTGTTACGTGCATCCTTTACGAATTCTGCATATTCGTAAGCGTTCATCATATCGAGTTTCTTTGATACGTTCTGTACACCTACGTAACCATCGTAAGAAATAGAGAGTTTATCAGAGGTACCCTTCTTGGTTGTAACGAGAACTACACCATTAGAACCACGGCTACCATAGATAGCTGCTGCAGAAGCATCCTTCAAAACTTCAACAGACTCAATATCGTTGGTGTTCAGGTTGGCAAAACCACGCTCCATAGGAACACCATCTACTACATAGAGAGGGTCGCTACCGGCGTTGACGGTACTTACACCACGAACGCGAATGCTTACGCTACCCTCTGGGTCTCCGCTAGGTACAGTTACCTGTACACCAGGCATCTTACCAGCCAAAGCCTGACGGAAGTCGGTAGAAGGATTGTTGGCAAGAGCTTCTGCCTTGACTGAAGACACAGCAGTAGATACGTCGCGCTTCTTCTGCACGCCATAACCTACAACCACAACTTCTTCCAATACCTTATTATCATCTGCCAGGTTAACATTGATTACTTCGCGACCATTAACCTTGATATCCTGGTCCTTGCAGCCAATGTATGATACTGCCAACATACCGTCGGCAGGAATCTCGATGGTATAGTTGCCGTCAAGATCGGTTACAACACCATTGGTGGTGGTACCCTTCTCCATGACGGTAGCACCGATAACTGGCTCGCCAGTTTCGTCTTTCACTACACCACGTACCTTGATTTTCTTGCCATGAGCCTGAGATTTAGCTTTTTGCTGAGACTTGATGACGATGTAGTTGCCTTCCATCTCATAGGTAAAATTGGTACCTTTGAGCAATTGGTTCAACATACCAAACACATCATCACTTTTCTTGGTTAATGTAACCGAACGGTTAGCATCCAGCTGTGAGGAGTTGTAGGCAATCTTGTACTTAGATTCCTTTTCAATCTTCTCAAAAGCTGACTTAAGCGTTACCTTGTTTGAGCTGAAGCTGACGTTCTGAGCCGAAAGGGTCATCTGGCCTGCCAGGAGCAAACAGAAGCATGACGCAGAGATTCTTTTAAGATTCATACTTTATCTTTTTAAGTTAATAATAATTTGCTTGTTACGTCTTGAAGACAACGGGAAAGAAAGTTACACCCAATTACAAAACTGTTAAAATGAAGTTTTTCTGAAAAAAATATCTTGTGTTCGCAAACACCCTATAAAATTCTTCTTTTGGAAATTATAAATACATAATATGAAGGCTCTAAATTAGCATTTCTTGCTGCTAATTTAGAGCCTTGATTTTTTTAAAAAGTAATGCTTTGGGTATGGAAATAGCAGTAATGCTTTTGATAATCAGAACTTACATCGTTCTTTCCTCAGACAGAATTTTTCTCAATTCCCGCTCGTACTGCGCAGCATCCTCAAAGCAGATGGCTTGCATTCCGAAACGCTGGGCGGCTTCTACATTCTCTATTCTGTCGTCAGCAAAAAGGCATTCTTCCGGTTTCAGATTGTATTTCTGGCAGATTCTTTCATAAATAGCCCTATCGGGTTTGATGATTTTCTCTTCTGAAGAAATCACCTGTCCTTCCAGAAGTTGGAAAATGGGATATTGGGCCATCGTTTCGTGAACCTTGGTGCACCAGTTGGAAAGTCCGTAAAGGTGGTAGCCTTCTGCCTTCAACTGGGTCAGTAAGGTGCGCATACCTTCTTTTTCGCCCCTAACAAAATCGTTAAAGCGCTGGGCTACGGTTGCTATTTCTT
>ONZY01002384.1_pt1 | contig 10677 bp, 9 predicted proteins | sample 1671451 | NCBI WGS metagenome assembly ONZY01 (sample SAMN06348158, study PRJEB24527) | human gut metagenome | biome: human gut; feature: ankylosing spondylitis patient; material: feces | host: Homo sapiens | place: China | collected 2015-10 | reverse complement strand
ACGACCCCGAGATTACAAATCACGTGCTCTGGCCAACTGAGCTAAAGAGGCGATACTTCTAAAAGCAGCCGTTTCGTCACCACGGCGAAACGGCTGCAAATTTAGATATTATTTCTTACATACCAAATTTATCTACCGTTTTTTTTATTTGGCTCTGATTTTTTCTTTGAATTTAACTAACTGTTTCTCCAATGCTTCTACGCATTCGTCAATTGATTCTTCAAAGGTATCATTTACCTTTTCGGCAAAACAATCTCCGTTTTTAATAATCAACCGAATAGCAGCTTCTTTATTCTTTGCAGATTCTGGTTTTACAACCTTCAAACTAACTTCTGCCGATATAATGCCGTCGAAATACTGTTCCAACTTAGCCACTTTCTTCTGAATAAACGCTTCTAATTGATCAGTTGCATCAAAATGGATTGCTTGAATTCTAATGTTCATAATAAACCTCCTTCTTTTTGTGCTCTTGGATGAGCATGATACACTTTTTTTAATTCCTCAAAGGTTGTATGTGTGTAAATACTGGTAGAAGCCAGACTGCTATGACCGAGTAACTCTTTCACGGCGTTCAACTCCGCTCCATTATTCAACATACTTGTTGCAAACGAATGTCTTAATACGTGGGGACTGCATTTTGCCAATGTCGGAATGTCCGAAAGCCTCTTTTTTACTATCGTATAAAGAATACCCGTAGACAATTGTTCTCCATTCTTCCGGACAAAGAACCATCCGCATCCTGCGTCAACTTCACGATTTCGGACTTCAGTGTATGCAAGCATCAAGTTTTTTAATCTTTCTGCAAAAGGAATCAGCCGCTGCTTGTTACGCTTACCTGTCACCCTGATCAGCATAGCATCGTAGTCTATATCGGTATCTTGTAAACCGACCAACTCCGAACGTCTCACCCCGGTATCATACAGCATTTCAAGTACCAGACGATCCCTCACCCCTTCAAAATCCTCATCAAACCCGTCTCCATCCAACAACTCTTCCATATCCTTTTCTTTTACAAAAGTAGGTAACGGTTTCTTTGTTTTCGGACCGGTCACAAACCGTAACGGGTTTACAGAAACGAATCCCTGCTTCATAAGGAATTTAAAAAAAGATTTCAAAGAACTCAACTTCCGGTTGACAGATACGGGCGAAATCTTATTATCCAACAAAGATATAATCCAATTCCGTACAATATCCGTATCAACTTCCTCCGGCACAAATATGCCTTCCTTCTTCTCTTTTACAAAATCTTCAAACTGCTGTAAATCTTTGAAATAAGCATTAATCGTATATTCGGAATAATTCCGCTCATACCGAAGATAATCTAAAAATGAATCAATCAGCACATTCACGTTGCATCAACTTTTATGCAACGAAAATAAGAATAAGAATCCAATAAAACAAGCCTGGCAGATAGATTTTGTATTTTTATTCTTCTACCTGCTGTAATTGCTGAACGTAAACAGCACGCATAGTTTGTTTTCTCTTTGCTACAGAGGGTTTTTCGAAAGCCTGACGGTTTCTCAATTCTTTTACTACACCTGTTTTTTCGAACTTTCTTTTGAATTTCTTCAGCGCTTTTTCAATGTTTTCGCCTTCTTTTAATGGAACTACGATCATAATTTAATTTATTATATTGTTTAATTACTATATCCACAAATTGGGCAGCAAAATTACTGATTGTTTCGGGATTAGCAAAACTTTCCGTAAATATTTTTCAGAAATCCTCCAGACGGAAAGGAGGATAAGCAATACCTTTTTCGGTTATAATCGCAGTTATCAAGTCGTGAGGAGTTACATCAAAAGCCGGATTATAAGCTTTCACCCCTTCAGGAGCCATCCGCGAAGCATACCACATATCCGTAATTTCCTTGGGATTCCGTTCTTCTATCACGATCGAATCCCCATCCGGACAATTCAAATCAATAGTGGATGTCGGACCTAACACATAAAAAGGAATACCGTAATAACGAGCCAGGATCGCCACTCCCGAAGTCCCGATCTTATTAGCCGTATCGCCATTTGCCGCGACCCGGTCGCAACCGACCACGACAGCCTGTACCCAGCCTTTCCGCATGACGGTCGACGCCATATTATCACAAATCAAGGTAACATCCACACCCACCTTCTGCAATTCGTAGGCCGTCAGGCGTGCACCCTGCAACAGCGGACGCGTTTCATCGGCAAACACCTTAAAGCCATATCCACGTTCTTCTCCTAAATAAACCGGAGCGAGAGCCGTTCCATATTCCGATACCGCCAAATGACCGGCATTGCAATGTGTCAGGATTCCCATTCCCGGGCGCAACAAGGACAAGCAGTTCTCTCCTATCTTACGGCAAGCAGCCGCATCTTCCGCCCGGATCGCCTCCGCCTCGACACGCAACAGTTCCACTATTTCCGGAACAGGATTCACAGAATGGGCGACCACAACTTTTTCCATCCGGTCCAAAGCCGCAACCAAGTTGACCGCAGTAGGGCGAGAAGATGCCAGATAATCCTTGATTCGGAGAAACTCACTGCAAAAACCACCATAAGTGTTTGCCGCAATCTGTCGGCTACAAACATAAATGCCATAGGCAGCAGCTATCCCGATAGCCGGCGCCCCGCGCACCTTTAATCTATATATAGCCTCCCAAATCTCTTCTGCAGAAGAAAGGGAAACATAGACTTCAGATCCCGGCAAGCAGGTCTGGTCCAAGATAATCACAGCACTCCCGTCCTGACTCAAACGGACCGTCTTTAAATCTGTTATGTCTACATTCATAAAAGAGAACTATTATGGATGCGAAAATAAGCAATTCCGATGAGATGAAAAATGTTTTGCAGGTTAAAAGTATCCCAACAAGAATCGCTCTTTCAATTCTATCAAATCGTCACTACTATCCCTTCAGTTAGAATAAGATTCGTCCGGCTAGATATAATACCGTAATCGAGCAGTTCCAAACCCAACATTTCCGAAAGATACTGCCAATAATTTTTCGTCGTTCCGACATGTATCTTATCGGTAATCGATGCACCCAAAGTATCTCTCCTGTTTTAATTGAAAAATTTACCGTACCTTTGTACAATTCTTATTCACTGTAAAAATATGGAAATCGCAGCATTAGTTTCGGGAGGAGTAGATAGCTCCGTAGTCGTCCACCAGTTGAAAGAGGCAGGATACGATCCTACCATTTTCTATATCCGTATCGGCATGGAAGATAAAGACGGATATATAGACTGCCCTGCCGAAGAAGATATTGAAATCACCTCTTATATCGCCAAGAAGTACGGTTGCCGGTTTGAAATCGTCTCCTTGCACGACGAATATTGGGATCGTGTCGTGAGCTACACCATTGATTCCGTAAAACGCGGACTCACCCCCAACCCGGATATGATGTGCAATAAATATATCAAATTCGGCTGCTTCGAAGAGAAATGGGGAAAGGATTTCGATAAAATAGCGACCGGTCATTACGCCACGACAACCGAGATAGACGGTAAAGTATGGCTTTCCACCGCCAAGGATCCGGTAAAAGATCAGACCGACTTCCTCGGCCAAATCACTCGTTTGCAAATACAGAAATTAATGTTCCCGATCGGACATCTCATGAAAAGCGAAGTCCGAGCTATAGCCGAACAACAAAAACTGCCGAGTGCCAAACGGAAAGACAGCCAGGGAATCTGCTTCTTAGGCAAGATCAACTATAATGATTTCATCGAACGCTACCTGGGCAAACGAACCGGAAAGATCGTCGAACTGGAAACAGGCAAGGTGTTAGGCAAACACAACGGCTACTGGTTCCACACCATCGGACAGCGTAAGGGTTTAGGCTTGAGCGGAGGACCGTGGTTCGTTATCAAAAAGGACATCAAGCGGAACATTATCTATGTTTCCAACGGTTATGATCCGGAAACACAGTACGGCAAGATTATCAACATGCACGGCTTCGACTTTATCACCGAAGACCCATGGGGAGAATTTGCGGACGAGAAAGAGATCACTTTCAAGATCCGTCACACACCGGACTTCACACACGGCCGCATCCGTCGCATCGGAGACTTATACCGCATCGAATCCGACAACAAAATCCAAGGAATCGCCCCCGGACAGTACGGAGTAGTCTACGACAAAGACCATCGTCTTTGCCTCGGCAGTGGCATGATTATTGATGAAGAGAAATAGGCAAATTGCTAATTATTATTTTTGGCCGTAATATTCAAATTAAGTAAAGATGGAGGCAACAAGTAAAAAAGAAACGGTAAAAACATAAGTATGACGGTCTATGGGAGTGCCATTATATAATCAGACCGGTTATTAGTCTGGAGCCAAAACGAAACAGAGCTTATACTCCTTTTTACCGATACCGGTACGCATGCTGATCCATTCTGACCTATAGATTAAACCAATAATTCATCTTAATCATATCAAGCGAGAAGGTTCTCGCTCTTTTTCATGCAGACAAAGTTAAGAATTATATGGAAATAAAAAGGCTGCTCATCCCGCAGGATTGCAGCCTTTCCTTGATATATGCATTAATTAAATAGTATACAGAGAACTGATAGATTCACCGCTACAAACACGACGGATGGCTTCGGCAAACATATCGGCAACAGACAACACTTTCACCTTTTCGCATTTCTTTGCATAAGGGATAGAATCCGTAAAGATCATTTCAATCAAAGCAGACTGGTCTACACGTGTAGAAGCCGGGTCGGACATAACGGCATGACTGGCGATGGCACGCACGGATTTAGCACCGTTTTCGAGCATCAGGTTGGCAGCCTTCGTAATAGTACCGGCCGTATCCACCATATCGTCGATCAAAAGTACATCCAAACCTTTCACATCACCGATGATACGCATTTCGGCCACTTCATTGGCACGCAGACGTGACTTGTGGCAAATAACCATCGGCAAACCCAGGTATTTGGAATAACTGCTGGCACGTTTAGTTCCTCCAACATCCGGTGTAGCGATACACAGGTTATCCAGAGGCAATGATGTTTTGATGTAATCCAGGAAAATGGAAGAAGCATACAAGTGGTCGACCGGAACATTAAAGAATCCCTGAATCTGATCGGCATGCAGGTCCATCGTAATCAAGCGGTCGATACCGGCAGTACTCAGCATGTCTGCGATCAGTTTGGCCCCGATAGAAACACGCGGTTTATCTTTTCTATCCTGACGTGCCCAACCGAAATAAGGAATAACTGCGATTACAGAGTGTGCTGAAGCACGCTTGGCAGCATCGATCATCAGGAGAAGCTCCATCAGATTATCAGAGTTAGGAAACGTTGATTGTACCAGGAATACATCGCGACCGCGAATCGACTCTTCATAAGAGACGGCAAATTCACCATCGGCAAAGTGTTGAATGTTCATCTGTCCCAGCGGACAACCAAGACTATTGCAAATTTTCTCTGCAAGATACCGGGAGTTAGTTCCCGAAAACACCAAGAAAGGAGTTTGTGCACTCATTATTCCGAATATTTATCTTAAGTAAATAGATTTGAATTGTGAGTGCAAAGGTACAAAACAATTATGATTTATGATTTATGATTTATGATTTATTACCAAACACATCGGTCAGAGCAGATCATAAATCACAAACCATAAATCATAAATCAATATGTAAACTTCAGTAAACGACCGGAATAAGCAGGTATAACGACCTGATAGGGCCAAGCAGCCGTCAATGTGCTGATACAGTTCTCTCCAGTCATCAGATCGGTCTGTACGGCAGCTTTGTTGTCCCCGAAATCAAGTGCCTTGAATGCCTCGTCAGGAATTTGGATGCGTACCGTCTGCTCTGCCTTGTCAAAGTTGACCACCACTAACAACACTTCATTCTGATATTTACGCATGAACACGAATTGACGGTGTGAATTAAAATACGGATTGCTCAGGTTTGCATACATCAAATCATAGAAAACTCCTTCCGTGATAACCCGTTCGGACTTTGATATATTCAAGATCTTTGCGTACACCTCGCGCAACTGCCGTTGTTCGGCAGTCAGTTTGCCGCCATCGAAAGCTCCCTCGTTTATCCAGTTACGCAAGCTGGCAAGACTCCAGTAATCAAAAATCGTCGTGCGCCCATCACGTCCGCTGAACCCTTCATCGTCCATTCCCGGCTCTCCTAACTCCTGTCCGCTGTAGATCATCACCGGATTGGTATTCATCATAGCCGACACGATCATCCCCGGAATTCCCGGACGCGGATCACCGGCAAAGAAGTAAGAAGCGATACGCTGCTCGTCATGGTTTTCAAGGAAGTTCAACATATTATGCTGGATGCCTTCGAGTGACTGCCAGCATCCGGAGATATTGCTTGCCGGAGCCTGGTTACACATGACCGCCCGTACCGTATCGTACAGTCCGACCTTATCATACAAATAATCAAAATGTCCGTTCCAGATATAATTGCGATATTCTGCCGGATTATAAACTTCGGCAATAAAACAAACATCATAAGCCTGTTTCACCTTCGGGATCACCCAGTTCCAGAATTCAACCGGAACCATTTCCGCCATATCGCACCGGAAACCGTCTATCCCTTTTTCCGCCCAGAAAAGCAGGATATCCAGCATCTTCGCCCATGTATTGGGAACCGGATCAAAATGCAGGGTACGGCCGTTCACATAATCAACACCATAATTCAACTTGACCGTCTCATACCAGTCGTTTTGTCCGGGACAGGTACTGAAGCAATCATTCCCCGTGACTTTCGCCGGAAATTCACTATATTCAAAATCTTCCTGCTGAGCACCGAATTGCAGACACAAAGTCTGCCCCGGTATATAATAGAAATTATTATTAGGATCGAAAGCTTTCGAAGTATTGTCTTTTTGCCCCAAGTCTTCCACATATGCCATCTTGGCATCCGAATAATACTGGCGGGCCACATGATTAGGTACGAAATCGATGATTACTTTCATTCCGGCTTCATGCGTCCTTCTGACCAGCGATTCGAATTCTTTCATACGGTCAGGCACATTATCGGCCAGGTCCGGGTCTATATCATAATAATCTTTGATCGCATAAGGCGAGCCGGCATTCCCCTTTACGACTGCCGCATGGTCTCTTCGTATCTGGTAAGCCGTATAATCAGTATTCGTTGCATGTTCGATCACTCCGGTATACCAGATATGGGTGGTTCCCAACTCCTTAATCTTGGACAAAGCAACCGGCGTAAAGTCCGAAAACTTTCCTACTCCGTTTTCAACTTTACTTCCATTCTTCACCAGGGATGATTTCATATTTCCAAACCAACGTGGAAAGACCTGATATATTACCATCTTATTTGCCTGTTTCATCGCGTTATTTGCCAACTTAGTTAATATTTGGGGTGAACACCGGAACTTCCGGAAAAAACTATGGCATCAAGGCGTTGTTTCTTCTTGCCATAATAGCGTTCACCAAGGTTTCATATTTATTTTCTTTTATCACGACCTCGAATGCCCGGATCGCCGCAGCATATCCGATACTCGCGATCTCATCCACATTTTCCAGATCGAATGTCTTATACATACCGAACTCCTCCGCCTCGATCAGGACATCGCACATCTCGCGGTCCTCCAACGTGTTCGCCCGGAACATATAGTGGTAGGAACGTTCCGCGATATGGAAAATCGTCTGCTTGTACTTTTGCGGGACAAGGGGACTGACATTCACACCGATGATACGCTCACACTCTTCACGGATGATCGAAACCGGGAAATTATGGAAAAGACCTCCGTCAACATAATGCACTCCGTTTATCACGACCGGGCTAAAGATAATCGGAATACTACAGGAAGCGGTCACCGCCTCTACGATGGGACCGCTACGAAACTCATGGCTCTCGCCATTGTCAAGATCGGTCGCCACGACAACCAGAGGAGTTTTCAGCTCTTCAAACGTTTTAGCCCTCAAATGACGACGAAGAAAATAGCGGAACCGCTTGCTGTCGAACAATCCCGATTTCGGGATTTGCAACTGGGCGAATTCGGAGAACTCACGACCGGTAAAGAGTTCTTTAATTTCGTCGGACGTATAGCCATCGGCAAACAAAGCACCCATCAACGAACCGACACTCGTACCAACGATGATATCCGGCTTCAGACCGCATTCTTCCAGTAATCTAAAAACTCCGATATGAGCGAAACCTTTCGCTCCTCCTCCGCTCAGAGCCAAGCCTAATTTATAGGCATTATGGTTCGTTTCTTCCGTCATTTGCGTTTTCATTCTTATTCTGTGACAAATATGCTGTTTTTTTTAGAATGAAACATTATTATTTACGAAAAAGTTTCTCTACTTCTTTATTTTTGTTATATTTACAGATGAACAATAAAGGATCGTAAGACGCTAAGTGTCAAAACGATTAAATTCGTATTAATTTTAAATCTCATTGCTATGATTACACCTATTTTTTGGATCATACCGGTAGCCTCCATCCTGGCACTGGTATTTGCTTGGTTCTTCTTCAGGCAGATGATGAAAGAGAGTGAAGGGACGGAGTTAATGGCAAAAATAGCCCGGCACGTACGCAAAGGGGCTATGTCATACCTGAAACAACAATACAAGGTTGTCGCTTCGGTGTTTCTCGCCCTGGTGGTTTTGTTCTCCATCATGGCGTATGGATTCGGAGTACAAAACGAATGGGTTCCGATCGCTTTCCTGACCGGCGGTTTCTTCTCTGGCCTTGCCGGTTTCTTAGGAATGAAGACGGCTACTTACGCATCCGCCCGTACCGCCAATGCCGCCCGGTCGTCTTTGAATAGCGGCTTGCAGGTTGCTTTCAGGAGCGGTGCCGTAATGGGGCTGGTTGTCGTCGGCCTCGGCTTGCTGGACATTTCGTTCTGGTACATATTATTGAATATCTGCATTCCGGCAGAAACGATGGATGCCACACATAAACTGACCATCATCACCACCACCATGCTGACCTTCGGTATGGGAGCTTCCACACAGGCACTCTTCGCCCGTGTCGGCGGTGGTATCTACACAAAAGCAGCCGATGTCGGAGCCGACCTGGTCGGCAAAGTCGAAGCCGGCATCCCCGAAGACGACCCGCGCAACCCGGCAACCATTGCCGACAATGTGGGAGACAACGTCGGAGATGTGGCCGGCATGGGGGCGGATTTGTACGAATCATATTGCGGTTCCATTCTGGCAACCTCCGCATTGGGTGCTGCCGCATTCGTGGCGTCCGGCGACGTAGAGATGCAATACAAGGCGGTCGTGGCGCCGATGCTGATCGCCGCGGTCGGGATCGTATTGTCGATCATCGGCATCTTCGCCGTCCGCACGAAGGAAAATGCGACTATACGTGAGCTGCTGAAAGCGCTTGCCATAGGGACAAACCTAAGTTCCGTGTTGATCGCCCTCTCCACTTTCGGCATTCTTTATTTGTTAGAGTTGGACAATTGGTTCTGGATCAGTTGTTCGGTCATAATCGGATTGTTGGTAGGGATCGTGATCGGCCAATCGACGGAATACTATACTTCCCAGTCTTATAAGCCCACCCAGCGGGTTTCAGAGGCCGGACTGACCGGACCGGCAACGGTGATTATCTCCGGCTTGGGGCTTGGCATGCTATCGACCGCCATTCCGGTACTGGCCGTAGTAGCCGGGATCATCTGTTCGTTCCTTTTTGCTTCCGGCTTCGATTTCAACAATGTAGGGATGGGGTTGTACGGCATCGGCATCGCCGCCGTCGGGATGCTCTCGACATTAGGGATCACTTTGGCTACGGACGCTTACGGGCCGATTGCCGACAATGCCGGCGGCAATGCGGAAATGTCCGGCTTGGGCAAAGAAGTACGCAAACGTACGGATGCGCTCGACTCCTTAGGCAACACGACCGCCGCAACAGGCAAAGGGTTTGCGATCGGCTCGGCAGCCTTGACTGGCTTGGCTTTGCTGGCTTCTTACGTGGAAGAGATTAAAATAGGCTTGCTCCGGTTGGGCGAAACAGTCCTGACATTTTCCGACGGCAAAGCCATCGAGGTATCAAAAGCCTCTTTCTCCGACTTTATGATCTATTATGATGTCACACTTATGAACCCGAAGGTGTTGGCGGGGATGTTCCTCGGCTCCATGATGGCTTTCATGTTCTGCGGGTTGACAATGAATGCAGTCGGACGGGCAGCCGGACACATGGTGGAGGAAGTACGCCGCCAGTTCCGTGAAATCCCCGGAATACTAACAGGAAAAGCCGAACCCGATTACGCCCGTTGCGTGGCCATCTCGACAAAAGGGGCACAACATGAGATGGTGACCCCTTCCCTGTTAGCCATCATCGCACCGATCCTCACCGGTCTGATATTCGGAGTGACAGGAGTGGTCGGACTGCTGATCGGCGGCCTGAGCACCGGGTTCGTACTGGCGATCTTCATGGCCAATTCGGGAGGCGCCTGGGACAACGCCAAGAAACATATCGAAGAAGGAAACCACGGCGGCAAGGGCAGCGAAGCCCATAAGGCGACAGTCGTAGGCGATACGGTCGGCGACCCGTTCAAAGACACCTCCGGTCCCAGCCTCAACATCCTGATCAAGCTGATGAGCATGGTAGCGATCGTCATGGCAGGATTGACAGTAGCCTGGAGTTTGTTCTGATCGGGTGATAGGTGAAAAGGCCTTTTTGTAAAACTTTTCTGAGTTTGAATTAAAAAACGTCACCTTAAAGGCGGCGTTTTTTAATTCATTTTTCC
>ONZY01002373.1_pt1 | contig 10731 bp, 8 predicted proteins | sample 1671451 | NCBI WGS metagenome assembly ONZY01 (sample SAMN06348158, study PRJEB24527) | human gut metagenome | biome: human gut; feature: ankylosing spondylitis patient; material: feces | host: Homo sapiens | place: China | collected 2015-10 | reverse complement strand
CTCTGTACATGCTGATACATTTCCTGTAACAATCACCGTGACAAGGCGGCCTCCTAATTTACGTTCCCAGGTCACAAATTCAACATCCGCTGTCTTGCACATGATATCAAGACAATCGATGGCTGCTGTGACACTTGGTACTTCAACTAAGCCAATAGACTTCATCGATTATGCTCCTTATTTAAGCTTTGGAAGAATCTTCTCTACATCTGCATGTGGTCTTGGGATTACATGTGTAGCAACTAATTCGCCAAGTCTGGATGCTGCTGCGCTTCCGCTCTCAACTGCAGATTTAACAGCTCCTACGTCTCCACGTACCATAACTGTTACAAGTCCGGATCCGATCTTCTCTGTTCCTACAAGTGAAACCTCTGCTGCCTTAACCATTGCATCTGCTGCCTCTACTGCTGCTACAAGACCTCTTGTCTCGATCATTCCTAATGCTTCCTGTGCCATTTTATTGTCCTCCTTGGATAAAATATATTCTGATTTAATTTCATGTATTATGCTTTATGTTGTCATGTTTTCTTATATGCCATAAGGCTTTCATAACATGATTAACTCTTGTCAAGTGCAGATAACCTTAAAAGCTTCTCCACATCATCCTCCGGTGCCGGAATAACATACTCCGATGCAACTCCTGTCACACCTTCTGCCGCAAGCTTAGCTGCATCCATAGCAGCTCTCACAGCTGATATACTGCCACGGAACTTCACGGTAACTAAAAGCGGTACCGGCAGCTTATCCGCATTGGCAGGCTTATTCTTATCAAATGTCTCCATTGTAACATCCGCCGCCTTGCATCCTGCATCACCTGCAACAAATGCTGCGACAAGACCATATACTTCTAATAGTCCGACTGCCTGTGCCATAATCTATCCTCTTCTCTGTGATGCTGTCTAAATGCTACTTATTGACAATCGCTATCTTAAGTCCTTCCATCTTTAAGTTAGTCTTAAGTGCCTCGTTAATCTCCTCAAGTGGGAACTTGTGTGTTATAAGCTTCTCTTTGTAAAGCTTTTAAAGAACATAAGACGGGATATATTTTTGTTTATATAAAATAATTTATACTTTTGCCCCCGTTTTGGTGATGACGTAAAACCATCCGGTTTCGTCATAAAGAGGGAATCCGGTGTGAATCCGGAGCAGTGCCCGCTACTGTAAGCTTTTGTAAAGTAGAAAACATTTCTCATACCACTGTCTGCGAAAGGCGGGAAGGTCGTTTTCTAAGAGGTAAGTCAGGAAACCTGCCAAATGTTTTTATTACTGTTTTTCTCGGGGTCAGGAAAGCGGAAATATACATAATAACAAATCGTTTATGAGAAGAAAGTGTTTGTGCGCGGCTTTAGCTGTAAGCTGTGTGATAAACGTATCACTTGCGCAGGTGCGTTTACAGGGTAAAGTCGTGGATGAAAGTAATGAGCCGATCCCGGGTGCGAATATCCGTGTGTCGGAATCATTAAATGGTACAACTACGGATGCGGGCGGAAAATTTGAGCTGAACCTTCCGGATGGCAACCATCGTATTCGTGTGACTTACCTTGGCTATGAACAGGGCGTGTATCAAACGGATCACTCGGAAAAAGATGTCGTTATTAAGTTGAAAGAAAAGTATGTGAATATCGATCAAGTGGTGGTAACCGGTACCGGTTCGCATCGCCGTATGAGTAATTCCCCTATTCCCGTGAAAGTGCTTACCGGAAAAGACTTGAAAGAGGCGAGCGTAACCAATTTCCAAGATGCGATGACCAAGCTGAATCCGAGTATCGTATTTATGGAAAACGGACAGGGGGCTACGATGAATATGAACGGATTGACAGAGAAATACGTGGTTATCTTGGAAAACGGTAAGCGTTTGGCCGGCGATGATACCTATTCCCGTATCGATATGTCTAACGTAAAACGGGTAGAGATCTTGAACGGGGCCGCTTCCGCTTTGTATGGTAGCGATGCGATCGCCGGCGTTATCAATATCATCACGGATGATTCCCGCAATAAGGTGAACGTGACGAGCAATAGCCGTTATGGTAGCAAGAACCAATTCTTGCAGTCGGTCAACGCGGACGTGAATGTAGGGAAGTTCGGTTCATATACTTCTTATCAATATCAACGGGCCGATGGTTGGCAATTAAATCCCTATACGGAGAGTAAAGGCGAGTTGGTTCCTACCAATAAGCAAGCTTCCGAGGGATTTCACCGGAACGTGATCAACCAACGTTTCACGTACGACGCTACGGATCGTTTGTCTTTTTATGTGCGTGGTACTTTCTTCGGACGTTCCAGCGATCGTCCGATGCCAATGGATAAAGTGAATACGACCAACTATGATATGAGAAAAGAGACGTTCACTTATGGGGCGGGCGCTCAGTACATGATTAATAAGAACTCTTATTTGAACGCTGATTATCTGTCGGACAATCATAGTACGTATAAGGATTTCTTTGATGGAAAGAAAAGCGGAGAGAGTGATATGACGAAACGGATTCATTACCATAACTTGAATGTCAAGGGAATCTTTCGTTTGGGCAAATATAATAAGCTTTCGGCTGGTACGGAGTTCATTAAAGAGTTACTGAGTAGCGAGACGGATAACATAGCGGGTAAAAGTATGTACACGACCGCGCTTTATGCTCAAGACGAGATCAATATCAATGAGCATTTCCAAGCGTACGCGGGTTTGCGCTATATTTACCATGAGAATTTTAAGAGTTATGCGACTCCTAACGTGGCTTTGCTGTATAAGGTAGGCGGTTTTAATTTCCGCGGATCGTATGCGGCTGGTTTCCGTACACCTGAATTGAAAGAGCTGTATACGGAATCGGAGAAGAAAGCGTCCGGAGCGACTCGCCTTACGATCGGTAATCCGGATCTGGACCCGGAGAAGAGCGACAATTTCACGTTGAGCGCAGAATATACGATGCGGTATTTCTCTTTGTCCGTGTCCGCTTTTATGAATAACGTACGTAGCATGATTAACTATAAGATGTTGGATACGGCGGAACGGGATGCTTATAACACTGCCCATGGTACGGACTATGATGAGATACAGATGCGTGCGAATATCGATAAAGCGAAGATCAAAGGTATTAACGTAACCTTCAATAGTTATCTGGGAGCGGGCTTTACCTTGAATGGTGGCTATAGTTTCATGGATGGAAAGAACGTATACGAGGATGAGCCTTTGGATAAGACCGTTAAGCATAGTGGTACGGTAGCGGCTATGTGGTCTCATACTTGGAATAAGTATAAGCTGAACGTGAATTTTAACGGACGTATCCAAGGGGAACGTTATTCTACTTCTTATGGATACGCACCGAAATATTCCTTGTGGAATCTCAATACGAGCCATACGTTTAGAGCCGGCGATTTCTTGTTGGAACCGGGAGTAGGTATCGAGAACCTTTTTGATTATGTAGATGATCGTCCCTTTAATTACAATTACGCTACATTGACCCCGGGCCGTACCTATTACGTCAGCCTTCTGGTCCGTTTCAAGCAGTAAACTGTCACATGTCAACTATTAACTAATATAATAATGTATAGGGGATTTTTACGATCCATGTTTGTTTGTTCACTCCTGCTTGGGCTCGCCTGTTCATTATGGGCGAAACCCGGGCGGGAGTTTTACGCTTCCGATATCTGGGAGAGCATGGAAAAGGGAGATAAGTTAGCGATCTTGATGGTACATTTCGGGAGTGCTTACCCGGAAGCTCGTACCCAAGTACTCGATGTGATGAACAAGCGTGTCAAGGAGGCTTTCCCAGACGTGGAAGTCCGGCAGGCTTATAGCGCCCGTAGCGTAGTGAGTCGGTTGAGGGCGCAAGGTGTTTGGGTTCAGTTGCCGGCGGACGCCTTGGTGGAGTTGCGTGATCAAGGGTTTACCCATGTAATTATCCAACCGACTATCATTATAGAGGGTGTGGAGATGGAAGCGATCCGCAAAGAGGCGGAACAGCGAAAAGGTTTGTTTAAGGATTTGCGTGTAGGTAATCCCTTGTTATATGATGATACCGATTATGAGGCGGTGATGAAAGCGGTTTCCTCACCTTCTGGAGTGACTAAAAATGGGGCTAAGTTATTGGTGGCGCACGGAACTTATCATGCCAGTAACTCGGCTTACGCGAAATTGGGGTATATGTTCCAGACCAAAGGAATGAAAGATTATTATACCGGAACCCGTGAGGGTTTCCCTACGATCGAGGATGTAGGTGAGCAAATGCGCCAAGCCGGTCATAAGCGTGTGCAGTTGATTCCTTTTATGTTCGTACTGATTCGAGGTACGGAAAATACGGTTACGGATTTCTGGCAGAAAGGGCTACGTCAACAGGGTTTCGATGTGGATATTTATTTAAAGCCTCTAGGTGAGAATCCGGCGATCCGGTCTTTATTTATCGATCACATCCGTTTCGCCATGAAATATAAACGGGCGACGATTTTTGATCGAAAGAAATTATATACACACTGAACAATTGAAAATTGAGAATTGAAAATTAGTGAGTACTTACTGAACCAATTTTCAATTCTCAATTCTCAATTATTTACTGGTAGTCTTCTCCGGTTTCCCAAGCCTCCGCATCATTATATAATGCTTTTAGATGGTTCACCCAGATCTGACGAACAGCGTCGTAATCGCCTAAGCCTATGATCTTACAGTTCTCTAAACTTCCGTTATGGCTTTCTTTCGTGTCAATCTTGAAGCCCATCTTCAAAAGTTTTAGTCTCCAGCAAGCGTCGGCGTTAGGAGCGGCAGCGCTGAAATCATCACCCTCCTCGATACCCCAAAGGTCATTATGCGCATGGTCTCCGGCAATAGACATGAACGGAGCTAAGGAGATCGTGATCTCTTCCGGTTTTAAGTTATGATCCTCGCAGTATTTGGTAAGTTTGGAATAGACACATTCCTCATTAGGTTCGCCTTCTTCCGGCCAGAACAACATATCTCCGTAATCAACGGTACCTACGAATACATTTTTGTTAGCGGCCAAGGCTTGCATAGCCTCTTCTGTTTCCGTGTATTTCGTATTTGCGTTATAGTTTTTATCCGGGTTACCATGTCCCATTAATAAAAGGATGTTCTTGTTATCAGCCAATTTATCACTGTAGTGGCTGTATAGGACTTTCGCTACGGCTTCCACATCATCCTCGTCGTATACCAAACAAGGGCTTTTTACGACTTGAACACTCGGGAAAGACTCGATCATGAATTTCTTCTTCACGTCCGTATTCATCAAGCTTAGGTATTCCTCACCCGGGATGATGTGTAAGGACTGTACCGCTACCTTCTTGTAACCGGCATTTCCTAGAGCTTGTAACCAAAGGTCCGGTTGGTAACGTGCGATACCGGTCTCTGCCTCTACACGATTCACGCAAGTACGGGAGGTAAATGACAAATAGATGTCCGCATCGGGAAATGCGTTCTGGAAATCGGCCAATGTTGCGTCGTAAGTCTTGATAGACTCTTTGAATGTGCTACCGAATGTACACAACAAGATCGCCGTGTCATGTTTCTTACTTGTCTTTACGACTTCTTCCGCCGGGTTTGCGGTATTGTCGTCGTCTCCATCATCACAGGAGGTAAAAACTGCGCTTGAGGCAAATAGACTCGCCGCAAGCAAAAGGTACTTAAATTTGTTCATCGCATTTAACTTTTAAGATTGTTTATAGTTTATGTTTATTCTGAAATTTCACGATAAAGGAGGCGTACCAAGTCCGTCCGGGAGACGTAGTTCCACGATGGCGTCCGAACGGGGTACGATCCACATAATCGAAGATATTATCGATACCGACATTGATATCTAGGTTCCATTTTTTCTTTTTCAATACGCTATGACGGGTATTCAATCGCCATAGCTGATAACTTTTTCCATCACCGTCTGTGATATAAAAGCGGGTGGATTGGTACCGGCCGAACAAGGTGACATCCAATTTATACTTTTTCCACGCATGGTTCCATGCTAGTTTCCAATTGGCATTATGGAATGAGGTTCCGTTGATCGGGGTGTAGAGCATATAATTCGGGTCGGCCGGATCATCCGTATATTGCGCTTTGGCATCCGTATAGCTATAGCCTCCACCAATAGCCAAGGAAGATAGGATTTGATAGGTGAGCGATATATCTCCTCCGAAAGAGCGGGCTTTGGATAAGTTTTTGTGTTGCATGCTGGCCTCGATCTCATCCAATCGGTCTTCGGCGCTTGTCGGGACCTCGGTCAGGGCGATCATGTTCTTGATACGGTTGTAGAATCCTGTTACCGTGATCTGCAGGTTCGATGCGTGATATTCTACGCTCGCCGAATAATAATTGGACTTTTGCGGTTTTAAATCCTTATTACCATAATAATGTTTCCACGGGCCGCCGCCGATCTGCGTGATATAATCATCGTGTAACTCCTTTAAGGTAGGAGCCTTAAATCCATTTGAGTATGTGGCTCGGATATTGAAGTCGCCTAGTTTGTACAGGGCGGAGACTTTAGGGGTAAACGTAGCCCCGAACTCTTGGTGCACGACGAAGCGCCCACCTACCGTCACATTCAACCGATCCGTCGGGTTCCATTCGTCTTGTACATAAGCGGAAGCCGTAAATACGGAGGCTTTCCCGTTCTCGATACGCCGGGGAGATTTCAAATGATCGTATTGATATTCGAGTCCGGCGCTTAGGATATTGTTTTCCCCGAGGTGGAATACGCTTTTGGCTTGTCCTAGGAAACGTTGTTGAGAGGTTTCCAGAATATGTTCTCCGGGATAACGAGTGATACGTAAATCCGTCTCCGGATCGAAGAAGTTCGTAACATCTTTATGATGGTAATTATAGAAATAACTATAGTTACCATAAGTTAGGTCTACCGAAAGAAAATTCAGTCCTCCCAATGTGTATTTAGCTCCTCCGGCCACATCGAAGTTCCGGTAGAATTGATCATAGGTATAATACTTGAATGCGCCGTGCAGACGATAATTCCATTTCTGGTAAAAAGAGCCATCGGCCGAGAGGCTCAGCCGGTCGTTCACTTTGTAGGTTAAGTTCTCCCTTAGCGTAAAGTTCGTGGATCGGTTTACGGTTCGTGTCACGGTTCCATCCATTACCTCGTGATGGTCCCATTCTTGGGTCGTATTTTGCCAGCCGTCCGTATGGGTCGTACTAAGTGAGGTGTTGGAATTCATTCTCTTATGCCCAAAGCCGATTTGTACGCTTTCCAATATATCTCCATATGATCCGACACGAGTCGTATTCGATAGGCTCACTTTATCCCGGTTCTTTTTCGTGATAATATTGATAACACCGGCGATAGCGTCCGAGCCATACAGGGAAGAGGCGGCACCTTTTACGATCTCGATACGTTCGATATTGGCGGGGTTGATAATACTCAAGTCGTTTTGTCCGCCGGTATCTCCGTTGATCCGTTTGCCATTGATAAGGATCAAGATGTAATCGTTGCCTAATCCGTTCATCTGGATGCCACTACCCATGTCGCTCGGATTAAAGGTGATGGAAGCGTTCAGCCCTTCCAGAATATCTTGCATACTGCGTCCTTGGTAACTGTCAAGGGCTTTGCCAGTGATTACCTCTGTTTGCACAGGGGCGTCTTTCAGATAGTGTTCGGTACCCGTACCGGTGACCACGACCTCGTTCAATAGCACGGAAAGTTCCTTCGGATCTTTCAATATGCTTTGGGCGCATACGGATTGTACGCATGCCACCAGAATAGCGAATGCTAAAAGCCTCATATAGTGTTTTATTTATACACGAAATAAAACAACAAGCCTCTATCTGGTTATGTCTCAAAAAATAAATTGAATCGTTTTTTGTATGACACATACTTCTATCCTGGAAGCTTGATGTTATTGTAAGACTTTAGCAGGTATTCTGGCTCTCCTCTGGTTAGAAACCTTCCCATTCCAATTCTGGAACAGTGGCTTTTGAACTTCTAACCAACTTAATGAGGATTACAGCTGCAGGAACAGCTCCGGATTCACACCGGATTCCCTCTCACCAAACTATGTGATAGCTTGGTTACTAAAATCGTGGGCAAAGGTAGGTCTTTTTAATTAAATAATACAGACATTGAGAAAATATTTCCATTTTCTTATTTACTTCATGCCTCTCGCTTTATAGATACGCTCCTTAGCCTCATTGATCTTTTGGAGTTTCTCATTGGCGGCCTTGCGGATATCTTCACCAAGGTTGGCTACTTTGTCCGGATGATGTTTGATAGCCATGCGGCGGTAAGCGGCACGCACCTCATCGTCCGTAGCCGTGGGTTCTATCTCTAATACTTTATAGGCGTTATCTAGGGAGTTTTCCTGAAGATTTAACATGGATTCAACTTCCTTTTCAGACATTCCCATCGCTATGGCTACCTCTTTTAAAGCGTTGATCTCGGTGGCGCAAACATTACCGTCGCTCTTAGCGATCTCGGCGAGGAACGCCAGCAGTTGCAGCCGCTCCTCATAACTTAGGTTGTATGCGATCTGGGTTCCGCATTCCCGGATGGTATTCTTGAATCCTATGCTATTCTCTTGCTCCATGCGTTTGGCTTGGTCGAAAAGCTTTAGCAATATCTCTTCACCTTGGCCTACGGCGATCTCGCCGAAGTTCCTTCGGAGGAATTGACGGACATATTCCATCTCGCTGTGCATGATTTTCCCATCGGCACGGATGATATAGGAGGCCATTACCAACATGGAGAAAAGGAAACTGTTACGCTCCCCGGCGTATGGGTCTCTTCGTGTATATTGATCATCGTAATTGGTTCTGCCACCGAAGGGCTGTCCCGTCATGTTTGCCTCTTCCTCAAAGAAAGAGCCTAATATAATACCGGCTAAAGCGCCCAGTGGTCCGAATGCCATAAACCCCAAGACACCGCCTATCCATTTTCCGATACCCATATTCTTCTTTGTTTTATTTGTCGTTAATCAATGGTGCGATATTCGCTATTCTCTAAACGCATCTCCGGCTGTTGCAATTTCTGGTATTCATCATTGTTCAATTTTGATACCGCAAATTCGCTCTATTTCAAAAATATATTCTTTGGGTGTTGTGAACAATACAGCTTCCATTCCAATCGCCTTTGCACCCAACACATTCACCATTCTGTCATCCGTAAACAAACATTCCGACGGTTTAAGGCCATATTTGTCACGAAGGCGAAGATAAATTTCCTTTTCTGGCTTGATGAAGTGTTCCTCACATGATATTACCATACCGTCAAGTAACCGGAATATGTCGAATTTCTCCATGACCCGGTAGATTGTGTCGCTCCAGTTCGTCAACCCATATAGTTTGAATCCAGATTGCTTTAACTTTTTTAGAAGTACACGCATACCTTCAATCTCTCCTGTTATCTCTTCTAGATAATTATCTTTGAAAAACGTGAAGGCATCACTATATTCAGGATACCTTTTTATCGCTCCGTCAATCATTTTATCAAACGGGATTATTCCACGGTCGCACATGTTTATAAATTTCGGATCTGATAGAATTTTGTGAAAACCGATTAGTGACACTTCATCATCCCCGAAATGTCGTTCAAGCAAGGGTTGCAAATCGTGATTTACGAGGACCTTGCCAAAATCAAAAATGAGGTTTTTAATCATTATCTTCGATATTTTTAATTACACGGCAAGGATTGCCGACAGCTATGGAATTGGCAGGAATATCTTTCACGACAACACTGCCTGCTCCGATGACAGAGTTTTTACCGATGGTCACACCCGGAAGGATTGTAGAGCCGCCTCCTATCCATACACCATCTTCTATAAGGACAGGTCGGGCAATTGTGTCGCAGATGGACGCTCCGGGATGTGTCCTTTCCGGCATCCTTTCCGCAAGGTGAACGGAATGAGTTGCGGTATATATTTTCACATCGGGGGCTATCATCACGTTGTTACCGATAATGATATTGTTATTATCGAGGAACGTACAGTTCATGTTCACGATCACCTTGTTCCCGAAATAGATGTTTTTCCCATACTCGCATCGGAAGTCTATGTCGATGTAAACATCCTTGCCGATACTTCCGAACATCTGCCGATAGATGCGCTGCTTTGCCTCATTGTCGGCATAATCCGTTTCTCTGAGTTGGTGTAGTAGCCTTTTGTTACGGACAGTCATTTCCGTTATTTCGGGCGATGAGCCGTCGAAAGGCTCCTCATCCATACATTTTTGATATTCAGTTTTCATGTGTTCAATTCATCTCATTGTAGAGTCTTATTCTTTATTTGAGCCAATTATTACGACAAGGTAACGCAAGCAAGAATAGGCAGCTTCAAATTGATATGCCTTCAAGCATACGCAAAGTTACACAAAATAGCTGAGAACACGAACAAACGAAATGTATAAAAACTGTACTTGCCTGTTGACTCTACAAAAAGTAAGGCTTTTTCATTTAACATCTCATTTAAGTGGAGCTTCTTGTAAATTTTAGCATGCGCTATTGTTTTCGGTGGAAGGATTCAGGAAAACACGTACGACCTTTCCAGAAAACACGTACGACTTTTTTCAAAAACATGTATGTGTTTTCGCAGAAAGATTATCCTGTTTTTTTAATTTTGATTTTTAATGCTTTATGCATAAGCTTCTCTTGTGAGCTTATTGTACGGAATTTTACTTGGGATCCGTGTATTCCGTATATTCCGGCCTGGCTGAAGTGGATAGTTAAATAAAAAATACTATCTTTGCCCCCGAATCGGTTCCGCATATACCATTCGGGTATGTGGATTAAAAGGGAATCGGGT
>ONZY01002372.1_pt1 | contig 10745 bp, 9 predicted proteins | sample 1671451 | NCBI WGS metagenome assembly ONZY01 (sample SAMN06348158, study PRJEB24527) | human gut metagenome | biome: human gut; feature: ankylosing spondylitis patient; material: feces | host: Homo sapiens | place: China | collected 2015-10 | reverse complement strand
CGCGAGGGCATGGAGTACGGCCTTGTCACGAAGGCCGGGTATCCCTTCCATCACATCGAGATCAACGGCTTTCAGCGCCGCCTGAACGCCGAGAACATCGTGCGCAACGTCATTGCCCTGTGGCATCTGGCGCTGTCCGGTCCCCGCACCCAGAAGATCCTGAACGAGGTCAAGCCTGACCTCGTCATCGGCTGCGGCGGTTACGTCAGCGGCCCCGTGGTGCGCGCCGCTGCCAGGCGTGGCATCAAGACTGCCATCCACGAGCAGAACGCCTTCCCCGGTGTGACCAACAAGCTGCTGGCCAAGGATGTGGATGTGGTACTGGCCGCCAGCGCTGATGCGGTGGAGAAGCTGGGAGCCCCCGAAAAGACCACCGTGGTAGGCAACCCTGTCCGCCCCGAAGTGCTTACCGCCGACCGCGAAGCCGCCCGCCGCAACCTGAAGGCCGGCGACCGCACCGTTATCCTGAGCTTTGGCGGCAGCCTGGGCGCTGACCGCATCAACCAGGTGGTGGCGGACCTCTGCGCCTGGGAAAAGCAGCAGGGGGCGAACGTGCTGCACCTGCATGCCACCGGCAGCCGCGGCGTAGAGTTGTTTGATAAGCTGGAAAAAGAAAAGGGCTTTGCCCCCGGTGAGAACCTGGTTGTCACGCCCTACATCAACAATATGCCCCAGCTGTTGGCCGCCGCAGATTTGGTCATTGCCCGTTCCGGTGCGCTGACGCTGGCCGAACTGGAGGCCGTGGGCCGCGCGTCCATCCTGATCCCCAGCCCCAACGTGGCCGAGAACCACCAGTATTACAACGCCCTGGAACTGCAAAAAGCCGGTGCCGCCGTCGTCATCGAGGAAAAGAACCTGACCGGCGAGGGGTTGATCGAAACCGTGCAGCAGCTGCTGGCCCAGCCCGGCAAGCTGGCCGAGATGGGCAAAAACGCCCGCAGCCTGTCTGTGGACGACAGTCTGGACCGCATCACTGCGGCGCTGCTCAAGCTGGTCAAGACCCCGTGATGCAGCCCCGGAATAAACAGGAAAGAAGGTGCGAATGATGCAGCAGAACCGTGACCGCAACGGCAGACCCCGGAACCCGAGACCCTATGACCTGAACCGGGATGTGGCGCGCACCTCTGCGCCTTCGCAGAATCATACGCCCCGGAGCACCGGCAGCAGCCGCTACGGCTACAACGGCGAGCCGCTCAGCCGCCCGCCCTCCCGCAGCGCCAACGGCAGTGTACGCTCCTCCCGGGCAGATAACAGCATCCAGTTCCCCACCCAGTCCCAGACCCGCCGCCCGGCGCAGGGGCAGGAGAGCAATACCACCCAGTACCCCGCCGGTAACCGCCCGGCGGGCAGCAGATCCAAAAACGCGAAGTCCGGCGGCAAACAGCACCGCCCGGCAAACAATGCCCGCAGCGGGCAGAGCAGCCGGAAAAACCAGAACGCGCAAAACCGCCCGAACCGGCAGCACCCGGCAGGCAGCCAGGGCCAGCGTCTGCGCCCGGCGCAAAGCGCCCCGCAGCAAAGCCCTGCCCGGCGGGAAATGCGCAAAAAGCGCAAGGTGACCCGCGCCACGCTGCGCCGCCGACGGATACTACGTCGTCTGACCGCCTTTGCCATGCTGCTGTGCGTCATTGGCGCGGGCATCTACCTGACCATGACCATGCTGTTCCGCATCAATTCCATTCAGGTGCAGACCCCGGACGGCAAGCAGGTGACCGAAATCGCTGGCTACTCCGCAGACAGCATTTTGCAGCGGATGGGCGTGCAGCTGGAGGAAAACATCTTCAGCTTTGAGCCCGGCGAAAAGGCCGCGGTGCTGGAGCAGAACTTCCCGTTGCTGGGCTCCATCAAGGTGATCCGGGACTACCCCAACACCGTGGTGGTGCAGGTGACCGAGGCCGTGCCCGCCTACGCGGTGCAAAACGGCAATAAATGGCTTGTGATCTCGGACAAATGGAAGATTTTGTCCGAGGAAAGCACCCAGCCTGAGGGACTTTGCACCCTGTACGGCGGCAAGCTGCAGGATACCACCCCGGGACAGGGCTTCTGGTTCGTGGACGATGCGGACGCGGCAAGCGCCTCCGGGTCGGAAACCGCCGAGAGTGAAAGCACGGTGAGCACAGAGAACGACCGTATGGAAGCGCTGCGCACACTGCGCAGCAAGCTGGAGGAATACGGCCTGTCGCAGGACGTGACACGGTTGGAAGTGGCAGATACCGAGCAGCTTGCATTTTTGTATCGGGATCGCATCAGCGTGCTGCTGGGCACGCTGAACGATCTGGATTATAAGCTGGACCGCGCCCGCTATGTACTGACCAACGCCGACGGCAAGGGCTGCGGCCCCACCGACACCGGGCGGCTGGATTTCAGCCATACCAGCGCCAGCAGCACACGCAAGATCTATTTTGCACAGGGCGAGCCCACCCTGCCCTCCGGCTATGTGGTGCCGCCCAAGGCTGAGGAACCCGCCCCGGCAGAGGACACCGCCGACAGCACCGACAGTGCAGAAAGCACGGATACTGCCGACACCACCGAACCGGCGGCTGACGCGGACACCGAGCAGCTGCCCCTGACCCACCCTGACCGCATGACGGCCAACGAAGAAGAAAACCCCATGTAAAGAAGCTCTTTGGAGGAGACTGTATGAAGCTGGAACAACTGATGGAAGGCGTGCCCTTTACCCTTGTGCAGGGCAGTCTGGATACTGAGATCGCGGATATCATCTACGACAGCCGCAAGGCTGCCCCGGGGCTTTTGTTCGTGTGTATCGTGGGCACCCAACGGGACAGCCACGCGTTTGCCGCTGACTGCGCCGCCAAGGGGGTCAGCGCGCTGGTCATCCAGCACGACATCGACCTTTCTACCCTGCCCGGGGTGACCGTGGTCAAGGTGGAGAGCAGCCGCTATGCCATGGCGCTGATGAGCGCCAACCTCTTCGGCAACCCTGCCCGCCAGATGACCATGATCGGCGTCACCGGCACCAAGGGCAAGACCACCACCACCCACATGATCAAAAGCGTGCTGGAGGCCGCAGGCCGCAAGGTGGGCATGATCGGCACCAACGGCATCTACTATATGGGACGCCACAAGGACACCGCCAACACCACCCCGGAAAGCTACGAGCTGCAAAAGACCTTCCGGGAGTTTCTGGATGCCGGCTGCGATACCGCGCTGATGGAAGTATCCAGTCAGGGCCTGATGATGGACCGCGTGGCGGGCGTGCACTACGATGTGGGTGTGTTCACCAACCTTTCGCCGGATCACATCGGCCCCGGTGAGCACAAGACCTTTGAGGAGTACCGCAGCTGGAAGGGACAGCTGTTCAAGCGTTGCGATGTGGGCGTGGTGAACATTGACGACGAGAACACCGCCGCCCTGCTGGAAGGCCATACCTGCAAGCTGGTCACCTATGGCCGCGATGAAAAGGCCGACTACCGCGAGACCGGCTACGAGCTGCTGCGCACCCACGATTTTCTGGGCGTTGCCTTCCACGTTACCGGCAAGGACGAGATGGACGTCAAGGTGAATATGCCCGGCGAATTCAGCGTGTACAACGCGCTGGCAGCGCTGGCCGTGGGCAAGGTGCTGGGTCTGCCGGATGCCGCCATCCACGACGGTCTGGGCAAGTGCGTGGTGAAGGGCCGTGTGGAGCTGGTGCCCATCAGCAAAAAGTTCACCATCCTGCTGGACTATGCCCACAACGAGGTATCCACCGAGAGCCTGCTTACCACCCTGCGCGCCTACAAGCCCCACCGTCTGGTGGTGGTGTTTGGCTGCGGCGGCAACCGCTCCAAGCTGCGCCGCTACGGCATGGGCGAGATCTGCGCCAAGATGGCCGATTTCTCCATCCTCACCGAGGACAACAACCGCTTTGAAAAGGTAGAGGACATTATTGCGGATATCCGCGAAGGCATGAACAAGGGCAACCCGGACGCAAAGTTCGTGGAGATCCCCGACCGTCTGGACGCGCTGCACTACGCAGTGGATCACGCACAGGAGGGCGACCTGATCGCCGTCATCGGCAAGGGACACGAGACCTACCGCGACCGCGAGGGCGTCAAGACCCCCTTCCTTGAGCGGGAACTGCTGGAAGAATACGCCCAGCAGATCGGACTGGAATAAGAAGTATTATTATTGCGGGAAAGGCCGCTGCACAAAGTACTGTGCAGCGGCCTTTTTGCGCCCTGCGGGTGCCCCTATATAAAAAGGAAGCAAACTGTGACAGAAATGTAAAAGATAAAAATATTTAACTAAAACCATTGACTTATCCGACGGTTTGGCTATAATGGTCGTGTTCGATACCTCACAAATTTTAGGTAAATAATCAATACAATCATACAACATAAAGGAGAATACTACCATGACTTTCGAGGAAATGAAGAAGATCGTTGTCGATACCCTGAGCTGCGATGAGGACAAGGTGACCATGGAGGCCAGCCTGACCGAGGATCTGGAGGCCGACAGCCTAGACGCTGTGGAGCTGAACATGGCACTGGAAGAGGCCTGCGGCGTGTCCATCCCCGATGAGGAGCTGGCAACCCTCAAGACCGTGGGCGATATCTTCAACTACATCAATGCCCATGTCTGAGGCTGACCGAGGCGAAACGCGATGAACAGTATCAAAGACCTGCTGCCGGGCAGCATGCGGGAGCGCACCTTCCAGCTGAAGGCCCGGCGGGATGCGGGTGCCGTGTGGAACGACCCGCAGTTCGTGGAATGCAAAAAGTGCGGACGCCGCGCCACCCGCCAGATCTGGAACAAGGCGCAGTATGTCTGCCCCAACTGCGGGGTGCACCTGCCCATCGGCGGGTACTACCGCCTGAGCCTCGTCCTTGACAAGGGCAGCTTCCGGGAATTGGACGCCGACCTTGCACCGCAGGATGTGCTGCAGTTTCCCGGTTACCCGGAAAAGCTGGAAGCGCAGACCGGCAAGACCGGCCTGAAGGAGGCTGTCATCACCGCCACGGGGCGCATTGAGGGCACCCCGGTGGTGGCTGCAGTGCTGGACAGCCGGTTCTTTATGGGCAGCATGAGCACCACCGTGGGCGAAAAGATCACCCGCGCCGTGGAGCACGCCACCGCAAAGCACCTGCCGCTGATCATCTTCTCGGCCAGTGGCGGCGCCCGGATGCAGGAGGGCATTTTCAGCCTGATGCAGATGGCCAAGACCTCTGCCGCCATCGAGCGGTTCTCCGCCCGGGGCGGGCTGTACATCAGCGTGCTGACCCACCCCACCACCGGCGGCGTGACCGCAAGCTTTGCCAGCCTTGGCGATATTATGCTGGCCGAGCCCGGGGCGCTGATCGGCTTTGCGGGCCCCCGGGTCATTGAGCAGACCATCGGCGAAAAGCTGCCCGCAGGCTTCCAGCGCAGCGAGTTCCAGTACAAGCACGGCTTTGTGGACAAGGTAGTGCCCCGTACCGAAATGCGCGAAACACTGGCGCAGCTGCTGCGTCTGCACGCCTGAGGAGGAAGCGCCTTATGATCAAGGACATCTTACAACAGCTCGCACCGCTGGATGAAAAGATCGCCGCCCTGCGCGGCGACCCGGCGGACGAGAACATGACCGATATCACCAACCACGCTGCCGAGCTGGCAGAGCTTTCCGCACAGGAGGACGCTTTGCTGTCCGGCTGTGGGGCGCTGACCGCAGAGGACAGGGTCTTTCTGGCACGCCACCCGGAGCGCCCCCACATCGATGAGATCGTGGATGCACTGTTCACCGACTTCTTTGAGCAGTGCGGCGACCGCCAGTGCAAGGAAGATGCCGCCATTCTGGGCGGTGTGGCGCTGTTCCACGGCCAGCCGGTCACGGTCATCGGCCACCGCAAGGGCAGCACGCTGGAAGAAAACCTGCGCTGCAACTTCGGTATGCCCGGGCCGGAGGGCTACCGCAAGGCCCTGCGCCTGATGAAGCAGGCGGAAAAATTTGACCGTCCCATCATCACCTTCATCGACACCCCGGGCGCATACCCCGGCAAGGACGCCGAGGAGCGCGGACAGGGCGAAGCCATTGCCCGCAACCTGATGGAGATGAGCGGCCTGACCGTGCCGGTGATCGCAGTGGTCACCGGCGAGGGCTCTTCCGGCGGCGCGCTGGCGCTGGGTGTGGCAAACCGCATCCTGATGCTGGAAAACGCCGTCTATTCGGTGCTGAGCCCCGAAGGCTTTGCCAGCATCCTGTGGAAGGATTCCTCCCGCAGCGGCGAAGCCTGCGAGATCATGAAGCTGACCGCACAGGATCTGTACAAGGACGGCATCGTGGAGGAGATCATCCCGGAGCCGGTGGGCGGCGCACAGCGCGCCCACGGGGTACTGTTCGGCAATCTGGACGAGGCACTGCAGCGTCAGCTGCGCAGCCTTGCCCGCATGAACGGCCGTCAGCTGGCCGAGCAGCGCTACCAGAAATTCCGTCAGATCGGAGAAATGAGGAAAGCATGAAGGGTTTGCGTCTGATCGCCACCGGCGGGGCTTTGCCCGGCCGCACGGTCACCAACGAAGAGTTGAGCCGCACCGTGGATACCAGCGACGAGTGGATCACCACCCGCACCGGCATCCGCACCCGGCACTACTGCACCGAGGGCGAAAACGCCGCCACACTGGCCATTGCTGCCGCAAAGCAGGCGCTGCAGCGCAGCGGTCTTGCTCCGGCAGACATTGCCTGCTGCGTCTGCGCCACCCTTTCCGCACCGGACGCCACCCCAAGCGTGGCCTGTCAGGTGCAGGCGGCGCTGGCACTGCCGGAAAACCGCCCCGCACTGGATGTAAACGCCGCCTGCTCCGGCTTTTTGTACGGCACGGCGGTGGCGCGCGGCCTGCTGGCTACGCTGGGCGGGCGGTACGCGCTGGTCATCGGCACGGAAGCACTTTCCCGTCTGATGGACCCCGCCGACCGCTCCACCTGTGTGCTGTTTGGCGATGGTGCCGGTGCGGCAGTGTTTGAACTGACCGACACCTCCGCGCCCTTTGCCATCACGCTGGGTGCCCGGGGCGATGCCGCCATCCATGCCGGCGGCCCCAGCCGCGCAGGCTCGGCACCCATCAGCATGGACGGCAGGGCAGTGTTCCGCTTTGCGGTGGATGCCCTGCCCAAATGCCTGCACACCGTGCTGGACGAGACCGGCCTTACGCTGGACAATCTGGACTGGGTGGTCTGCCATCAGGCCAACAGCCGCATCATCGACCACTGCGTCAAGGCGCTGCACGCCGACGGTGCAAAGTTCTACAAAAACATGGACCGCCACGGCAACACCAGTGCTGCCAGCATCCCGGTGGCGCTGAACGAGCTGGCTGAAAGCGGCCAGCTGCTCCCCGGGCAGACCCTTGCCTGCATCGGCTTCGGCGGCGGCCTGACATGGGGCGGCATGATCGTGGAATATAAAGGATAAAGACCATGAAACTTTTAAACGAGATCCTGGGGACGAAATACCCCATCATTCAGGGCGGCATGGCAAACATTGCCACTGGCGAGTTTGCCGCCGCCTGCTCCAACGCCGGTGCACTGGGCATCATCGGTGCGGGCGGCATGAATGCCGATACCCTGCGCCAGAACATCCGCCGCTGCCGGGAGCTGACCGACAAGCCCTTTGGTGTAAACATCATGCTCATGCACCCGCAGGCAGATGAGTTTGCCCAGATCGTGGTGGAGGAAAAGGTCGCCGTGGTCACCACCGGCGCAGGCAACCCTGGAAAGTACGTTCCCATGTGGAAAGCTGCCGGTATCAAGGTGATTCCGGTGGTGGCTGCTGCCGTGCTGGCACGGCATTTGGAGCCGCTGGGCATTGACGCCGTCATTGCCGAGGGCACCGAGAGCGGCGGCCATGTGGGCGAGATGACCACCATGGCGCTGGTGCCGCAGGTAGTGGATGCGGTCAGCGTGCCGGTCATCGCCGCAGGCGGCATTGCCGATGGCCGTCAGCTGGCGGCTGCGCTGGCACTGGGCGCCTGCGGTGTGCAGGTGGGCACCTGCCTGCTGGCAAGCGAGGAGTGCCCCATTCACCCCAACTACAAGGCCGCGCTGCTCAAAGCCGGGGACAGTGACACCATCGTCACCGGACGCACCGTGGGTGCACCGGTGCGTGTGCTGAAAAACCGCATGAGCCGGGAGTATGTCCGTCAGGAAAAGGCGGGCGCCGATAAGATGGAACTGGAAAAATACACGCTGGGCAGCCTGCGCCGTGCCGTCTTTGAGGGCGACACGGTAAGCGGCAGCCTGATGGCCGGTCAGGTAGCCGGAATGCTGCACGAGGTGCGCCCCGTGGCGGACATCCTTGCAGACCTGTGGCAGGGCGGGAGGCAGCGCATCGCCGCGCTGAACACCGAATGCTGACCCTTGGCGGCAAGCCCCTGCAAGTACCCATTTTGCAGGGCGGCATGGGCGTAGGCGTCTCGCTGGGCGGGCTGGCCGGTGCGGTAGCAGCCTGCGGCGGCATGGGGTGCATCTCCACCGCCGATGCAGGCTACCGCGAGCCGGATTTTGCCCGTGACCCAGTGGCAGCCAACCACCGCGCCCTGACCGCAGAGATTCAAAAAGCCAAGGCCATCGCCGGGGGTATGGGTCTGGTGGCCATCAACGCCATGGTAGCCACCCGGGACTATGTCGAGGCTATCCGCACCGCCGTGGCGGCGGGGGTGGATGCCGTGGTCTCCGGTGCGGGTCTGCCGCTGGAGCTGCCGGGCATTGTGGGCACCAAAGAGGTAGCCATTGCGCCCATCGTATCCAGCGCCCGGGCGGCAAAGCTCATCCTGCGCCGCTGGGCAAAGGGCTTTGACCGTACCGCCGATTTTGTGGTCATCGAGGGCTGCAAGGCGGGCGGGCATCTCGGCTTTGCCGAGGAGGACCTGCTGGCCGACCGCTGCCAGACTTTGGACGAGATTCTGCCCGGGGTGCTGGCCGAGGTAAAGCCTTACGAGGAACAATACGGCCACGCCATCCCGGTATTTGTGGCGGGCGGCGTGTACACCGGTGCCGACATGGCACACTTTACAAAGCTTGGCGCTGCGGGTGTGCAGCTTGCTACCCGCTTTATCCCCACCTACGAGTGCGACGCTTCCCAGACCTACAAGGACGTGCTGCTGGCGGCAAAGCCGGAGGATGTGCGCATCATCCACAGCCCGGTGGGAATGCCCGGTCGTGCGCTGAACACCCCGCTGGTGCAGGCGCTGGCTGAGGGCAAACGCTTCCCGCCCAAGCACTGCGCCCGGTGTCTCAAGACCTGCGATCCCGCCGCTGTTCCCTACTGCATCACCCACGCCCTCATCGAGGCGGTGAAGGGCAACGTGGAGGAAGGGCTCTTCTTCTGCGGCGAAAACGTGGGCAGGCTGGATCGGATGCGCACCGTGCGCGAGCTGATGGACGAACTTGTGACCGAATGGAGGCAGAATTTATGAAGCTTGCCGTACTTTACGCCGGTCAGGGTGCACAGCACCCCGGCATGGGCAAGGAATTTTACGAAGCATCTCCCGCCTTCCGGGCGGCCTTTGACAGCGCAGCGCTGGATTTTGACCTGCACCGCGTCTGCTTTGAGGACCCGGACGGCGTTTTGAACCAGACCGAATACACCCAGCCCTGCATGGTGGCCTTTGCCTGCGGCGTGACCGCCGTGCTGGCCGAAAAGGGCGTGAAGCCCGCCTATCTGGCGGGGCTTTCGCTGGGCGAATACTCCGCGCTGCAGGCAGCCGGGGTGTTCACCGCAAAGCAGGCCATCGAGCTGACCGCCTTCCGGGGCAAGGCCATGGCCGAGGCTGCAAAGGGCCTTGACTGCGGTATGACCGCCGTGCTGGGGCTGGACAGAGAAAAACTGTCCGCCTGCTGCGAACAGGCAGCTGAGGCAGGCTGTGTGCAGATCTGCAACTACAACTGCCCTGGGCAGCTGGTCATCGGCGGTGAGAAAGCCGCCGTGGAGCAGGCTGCCGCGCTGGCAAAGGAAGCCGGTGCCCGCCGCTGTATCCCGCTGAAGGTCAGCGGCCCCTTCCACACAAAGCTGATGGCTCCCGCAGGGGATGCACTGGCACAGCGCTTTGCGGGCGAAAACTTCGGCACCATGGAGACGCCGGTGCTGTTCAACTGTCTGGGGCATGAAAAGGCCGAGACCGACAGCATCCCGCAGCTGCTGGTAAAGCAGGTGCAGAGCAGCGTCTACATGGAAGATACCCTGCGCCGTCTGGGCGAGCTGGGCGTGGACCACATTCTGGAGGTCGGCCCCGGCAACGCCCTGAGCGGTTTTGTGAAAAAGACCCTGCCCGGGGTGGTCTGTACCGCAGTGGAGACCCCGGAACAGCTGGATGCGGTGCTGACCGCATGGAAGGAAGCAGAATGAGCGAAGAAAAGCTGACCCGCGCCGCCATTGTTACCGGCGGCAGCCGGGGCATTGGCCGCGCAGTGTGCGTGGCACTGGCAAAGCAGGGCTGCAATGTGGTGGTGAACTACTGCCACGGCGCAGAGCCTGCGGAGCAGACGGCAGCGCTCTGCCGCGCCGAGGGCGTGCAGGCGGTGACCGTGCAGGCGGATGTATCCACCGCCGAGGGCTGCAAGGCGCTGTTCGATGCCGCTGCCGAGGCCTTTGGCCGGGTGGATGTGCTGGTGAACAACGCGGGCATCACCCGGGACAACCTGATTTTGCGCCTGACCGAGCAGGATTTTGATGCGGTGCTGGACACCAACCTGAAAAGCGCCTTTCTCTGCTGCAAGGAGGCCGCCCGCCGCATGGTGCGCCAGCGCTATGGCCGCATCGTGAACCTTTCCAGCG